>SDBU01005455.1_pt1 | contig 15216 bp, 14 predicted proteins | sample 2277071 | NCBI WGS metagenome assembly SDBU01 (sample SAMN10397929, study PRJNA504765) | marine sediment metagenome | isolation source: marine sediment core GS08_GC12, 126 cmbsf | place: Arctic Ocean: Gakkel Ridge, Loki's castle | collected 2008
GCTGTATACCACGTTCAAGCATATAGGATCTATGAACCATTGCCGCAGTGCGATCTCTCTCCATTCGTTGCACAACCCGCAGTACCCTTCAAGCCCAGAACCGTGGTATATCGGTGGCCGATTATTGAAGCACTCCTTGGTAAGTCGGATTGCACACTCGTCACATAAGAAAAGGTGCGCCACGTTCCTACTGGTCGACATGTTCTGGTGACGTGCACACTTCTCCCAATATGGGCTATCAGGTGAAAGCACCTCAAGGAACTTAATAGCCATCAGTTGTCACTCTACTAAGTTATGGAAATATAATTAACATTATAGCCTAGACTATCCCCATATTAGCTTATACAGAAGCCACAAGTCTACTATAGCGTTAAGACTTTAAAAACTTGAGTACTTAGGATATAATGATAATCAGAAGTGATATCAGGAAGGTGTTCACTAATGATAACAAATAAACAAATCAACTCCGACCTCACGGGACAAGTACGGGCTACGCTAGCGAGAGAGCCAGGACTGAGCGTCAAAGATGTGGCAGAGAAGTTGAATGCAAACCGCCAGTTCATGGCAGGGTTTCTTACAGCCCTCGAGGAGCGAGGGGAAGTGTTTCACCGTCAAGTCGGGCCGGCTCGTATATACTTCATAACCAATGAGACTTAGGTGTGGATATGGAAAAGAAAGACAATTCTGTAGCTAGCCGACAACTGCCGATGGGCTTTGATGTGAGTGGCAAGGCTACACAAAGAACAACAAACCGTAAACGTGGTGAAAATGCCTTATCTGTAATTGATACCCAGGTCGACCTGCTGGGACACTTAGACCTGTGCCGAGCTGAGGTCGCAAGGCGTCTCGATCAAACACGACGTTCCACACTGGGACAGTTTCTTACCCCGGCTCCCGTTGCGCGCCTCATGGCCTCCATGTTTGATGTGGCGACAACGGAGGACCAGATCAACCTGCTGGATCCTGGAGCAGGGATTGGTACACTATTCACTGCATGCGTCGAGAAATATTGTATGAGAGAACCGAGGCCCAAAACAATCTCAGTCACCGCATATGAGATAGAACCTTTGTTCCTCGAGTACCTCGAAGATACCGTAGAACTATGTAAATCTGTTTGTGATAAGCACGGGATTGAATTCTACGCCGAGGTGTTGCCGGAGGATTTTGTGACATCGGCGGCTTCGATGCTGGATCGTAACCTTCTTTCACCACCCTTAAAAAGATTCACCCATGTCATCCTCAATCCCCCCTATCACAAGATACAAACTAATTCCAGAACACGGAAGATACTACGAGGTTCTGGAATCGAAACCAGCAACATCTACTCGGCATTTCTGGCACTAACCTCGATGCTCCTTGTAGGTATAGTACAAATGGTTTCAATAACACCGTGAAGCTTCTGTAACGGAGTCTATTTCAAGCCGTTCAGAAAACAGTTTCTGGCCAAGATGAACATTGAGAGACTGCACCTTTTTCATTCGCGAACAGAAGCGTTTCGAGAGGATGACGTACTGCAAGAAAACGTCATCATGAGTGCGCGCAAAGGCCGCCAAGCTCCGTCAAAGGTTATCATCTCCTCAAGCTACGGGGTCGATGAGGAAGATGGGATCGAGATTCGGGAAGTAGCTCCGTCAGAGGTTGTTTCCCCCCACGATAAGGAAGCCTTCATTCACATTGTAGCGAACGAGCTTGAGAGTCGCATCGCCAAGCTGGCAGCACGCTGTACATTGATCCTGGAGTCGTTAGGCCTACAGGTATCAACGGGACGTGTGGTCGATTTCAGAGCCCGGGAATTCCTCTTACGTGAACCCAGAGAGGGAGCGGCACCACTCATCTACCCCGCTCACTTCGAAAATGGTTTTGTGAGATGGCCCGTGGAGCTGAAAAAGAAACCTGAGAGAATCATGATCACTCATGAAACCGCCGAGCTGCTCTTGCCTTCCCAGAACTACGTATTGGTCAAGAGATTCTCCTCAAAAGAGGAGCGAAAGAGAATCGTTGCTGCCATTTACGATTCAAACCGAATCCAAACCGACAAAGTGGGTTTTGAAAACCACGTGAACTACTTCCACCTTAACCACGAAGGTATGGAACTTGGCGTTGCCAAGGGGCTAGCGGCATTCCTTAATTCCACAATCGTGGATACTTGGTTTCGGCAATTCAGCGGTCATACTCAGGTCAATGCGTTGGACCTTCGCAGGCTCCGGTATCCCAACCTTAAAGAACTTAAAACACTAGGTAGATACATAGGAGAAGAGTTTCCCTCTCAAGAAGACCTTGACCGGTTGGTGGAAAAGGAGTTGTTTGGCATGTCTACAGCGGAGTCAGAAGTAAGTCCAGTTTCGGCCAAAGCGAGGATAGATGAGGCGAAGTCAGTCCTGAAGGATTTAGGAATGCCCGCAGCACAGCAGAACGAACGATCCGCACTTACTCTCTTAGCACTACTGGATCTCAAACCCTCCACTCATTGGAAAGAGGCGTCAGACCCTCTGATTGGTATTACCCCCATGATGGAGTTCTTCTCAAAGCATTACGAAAAAACCTATGCGCCGAGCACTAGAGAGACAGTTCGTCGACAAACCGTACACCAATTCCGGGACGCAGGTCTCATCGTGGAGAATCCTGACGAGCCTACCCGTCCGACAAACAGCCCGAAGGCGGTCTATCAGATAGAGAAACAGGCTTTGAAGCTCATTCGGACTTTCCGAACACGACAATGGGGGAAGAACCTTCGAATCTACCTGACATCTGTGGAGACCCTGAGGCAACGCTATGCCCAGGAGAGGAAGATGAAACGAATCCCAATTCGAATCGGAGATGGGAAGACCATTTCTCTCTCGCCCGGTGGTCAGAACGTCTTGGTTAAACAGGTCATCAAGGAGTTCGCTCCCAGATTCACTCCTGGAGCCAAATTGGTGTACGTGGGAGATACCGAGGACAAGTTTGCGTACTTCGACGAATCTCTGTTAAAGAGTCTGGATGTCGAGATCGAAGCACATGGGAAAATGCCAGATGTAATCATCTACTACGAAGGGCGAAAATGGCTTGTTCTGGTCGAAGCTGTCACCAGTCACGGGCCTGTGAATCCGAAGCGTCGAAACGAGCTCAAGCGGCTTTTCCAAGGTTCATCTGCTGGTCTCGTGTTTGTGACGGCTTTCTTGACTCGAAAGGCGATGATGGAGTTCTTGGATGATATTTCATGGGAGACCGAGGTATGGGTGGCAGAATCACCCTCGCATCTCATTCACTTCAATGGGGAGCGGTTCTTAGGTCCTTACGAGTCATAGTCTAAAATTGTGCTGAGCGGCAGAGTGTGTATGCAGCGGCGATTTGATCCAGCGGAAAAGGGAAATTCAAGTACACGGTTCGAGGTGCGGATCCGTTAGCCACAGTAAGTTGCTGGAAAGACTGAGAAAGGCAGGACTTCCGACGAGGGTGTAGTTGCTATCACTGGAGAAATGTATACAAAACTATTGTTGTTAAAAGAGGAAAGCATGAACAGTGGACAAGTATTAGCGTGAGTGTATATATATTTTTAACCATCTAGAAGATAAATTCGGGGAGTATGTCAGATGGCAAATGAACAAGAAATTCAAAAAGGCACTTTACCCATTAGAGTAAGCAAGGAGGTGGTCGGCCATCTAAGCTTAGGCTTGTATAGAAATTTCGCTCGTGCAGTTAAGGAGCTGATTTCTAATGCCTATGATGCTGGTGCCACAGAAGTCAAAAACAAACTAGACCTTCCTAATGGTCGAATCATTATAAGGGACAATGGGCGTGGCATGGACATCAAAGAAGTAAAGGAAAAGTTCCTCACTATCGGTTACCTAACACCATTTACGGAAGATACTGATGAACTGGGAAGAAAACGAATCGGAACGTTCGGTATCGGATGTTTGTCTGTCTTCCCATATTGCGAAAAGTTGCAGGTTATTACTAAAAAACGAGGCCAGAGTCAGATTATCGAACTGGAAATAGACACCAGTTGGTTCTTCAAAGAAGAAGGCGTTTTCCGTCTGGTAGAGGATGCAGAGGTACCTTACAAAATATATCCGAGTGATCTACCCAAAGAAAGCGGGGAGACAATAATAGTCCTCCAACAAATAAAGCCACACATCACTCGCGAGTTCAGCCAGGAAGAGCCAAAAGGAAAAGTGAGCATCGATAAATTCAGCGGTTTCGAAAAATTCAAATGGACGCTGGCTCAATATGCGCCAATCCAATTTTCTCCCTCCAGCAAGGAATTAAGAAACCTCTTCGGTGATTCCGCCGTCCCGATGAGATTGTGGATAGACGCAACAGAGGTGTTTAGGAACGTACCTGAAGGTGCAAGGATTTTAGAAAAAGGTAAGGAGCAATTCGGTGACGTCTCGGTTAGGTATGTGATCATGACGACAATGGGACCGATTGAACCGGAAGAAGCTAGAGGTCTTCAGATTAGACTTAGAGACGTATCAATAGGACTGCCGACGTATTTCGATGTTACTAAGTTCACAGGAAAAGTACCGGGTAAACTGAACTACATATGCGGCGAAGTACATATAATGCAAGGCTTGAATTCTGCTTTGATGATAGATAGAGATAGCTTCTCTTTCACGCAAGATGTAGCTAATATCCACGACTTCTTCAGGAAAAAATTGGTCAAATGGAACGAGACACTGGAGAAATGGGCAATAGAGGATAAGGAGATTTACGAATCTTTAATGAATGTTGATGGGGGTGATGCAGTCATAAGTGAGTTACGGAAGGCAAATGTCATCCGTTTTGCTCCGACAAGGCTTAGACTCTCCAAAGCGCCAATAGTTGAAAGAAAAGGTAGAGAAATCTTACCACAACACGAAAGACTCGTTAAAGCTCTGTCGAGAGTGAAGGACTACAAAGTAGTGCCTGATAAGAAGAGGGTATCGGCTAAAGAGCCGCTCCTCAAGGTTATTCCTAAACAAAAAACCATATTAGTCCATGAAGAACACCCGAATCTATTAGAAAGTATAAAGGTGCGTGCCCAAACCTTTAAAGTTAAATACGGCGAGTGGGACCCCGCCAAGACCTCTTATTCAATATGCAGGTTGTCAGACGATCAGAAAGTGGCGACGTTTAATAGCTCTCATCCCATTTTTACAAGCAGACTCAGTAGTGAAATCATAAAACGATTATCTCTTGGAATACTCCTAATCGTGAAGGATAGAAAAGACAAGGAAGAATTGCTGAAGGAACTCAACCAGCTTCTGGAACGAACATTATTGGGTTAAGTATATGATTGATATCCCTCCACATAAACACGTATTGGTAGACAAGCTCTGGCTTCCAACTACACAGAAGTGGAGTACTGTGCTGCGCCCAAGGGTGAGGAAGAATAAAAGGCTGAAACTATTGACCCTCACCAATGATGCGAGTTTTGAGGAAGTAACCAAACTGGAAGAAGAGGAATTAACAGAGAAGGAATGTGTTGTTGCATGGACTCACAGTCACATTAAGAAACTAAGGCTTGAGACTGAAATCTCTCCGGCCAGAGTTATTGGGATTGCCAGGTATGAGACTTGCGCATCGAATCCTAGCTTCGTCATAAAAGGCCAGTTCCCTTTTGATATAGTCAACCTAGACTTTTCATCTCAAGAACCTGTCTTTGAACTAGGAAGGGTTGAGGAAGAAATCCGAAGCTTAGAAGATACAATCAAGCTGCAAAGTGATACAGGTGGAGACAACTTCATTATGATGTATACAACTGTACTGAACTCGAACGATCTGGACTATGGTAGCATAGTCCACAAATCCAACAATATGCCTGTCTTGGGTTGGTCAGGTCTATCTCCAGATGAGTTCCCCACCAAGATAGCTGAACAAGTTGAGAAAATGCGATGTATAGAAGCCATAGTTGGCAGTATGTGCTACAAATACAAATACGACGTTGAAATTGAAAGTCAGTCCATTCTTTTAAGTAAGGATAAGAAATATATGGTGTGTTCAATCGCAGTCTTTGCGCATAGGGGGTAGTATGCCAGAAGAGAACGATTTGTCAAATCTTCCCAGCAGTCTACGAGTTATGCATGAAAGCCAGAAGAAATGGCGCAGTGAGGCATGGGAAGCAACCTTGAACAATCACAAGAACGAGCTGGAGAAAATGCTCGATAAGATAAACCTCTTTGATATCTGGTCGGATGGTCTGCAGAATAACGAGGCCGTCAAGCGACTTCTCCCGGAGATTTTCATGGATGGTTATATGTCAATCCACTTTGCTGGTTACGGCCTATACAAATACGCGAACAGTTGCCTGAGGTCGCAACTAGAGACTGCCCTCCGCCTAATATACTTCTCTACTCATCCCATCGAATTCGACTGGTGGTGCAATGGAAGCGCATCATACAGGAGTGGTCTGGGAAACAAAGACGTGTGGGGTGAAGGATACCTATATTTTCAAGGATTAGAATATGTCAAGCAGTTTGAAGGTAAATGTAGTGAGGGACAAAGACTTTTTAGTGGTAGCAAGAAGGTAAGTAATATCTACAAGAAATTATCAACATACGTTCACAGTGGCATGTTTTCTTTTCAAACAAAACCAGATGAGTTTTCCCCACGATATAAAATTCAGGATTTCAAACATTGGTGTGGCAACTTCAATGAGATTCAAGAATACATTAACATCCTTCTCATACTCAGTTTCTTCAAGGAATTTAAGCAGATACGTGGAAGTGATAGGAATAAGATTATTCAGGTGGCAATAACAACAAAATACCATTCAAAATTACAGGAAATGTTGGGTTCGTGATATGAAACTGACAGGTACGGATGAGATTGGGAGTAGCCTAACAAAGACGGTACCTTCGACTAGGTATCAAGGTAGTAAGAGGAAGATTTTACCATGGTTATATGAGAATCTCAGGGACTTAGATTTTGAGAGTGTGCTAGATGGATTCGGAGGAACTGCAAGCGTCAGTTACCTCTTCAAGTTGATGGGCAAGACCGTGACCTTCAATGACATACTATCGTCCAACCACCAAACAGGCGTGGCGCTTATCGAGAATAGCTCAGTTAGGCTAGAAGAAGCTGACATAGAATTCTTACTCCGAGAAAATGGACCGAAGTACCCTTCCTTTATTGAAGAAACATTCAAAGAAATCTACTACACTGACTCGGAGAATAAGTGGTTAGACATGGTATCATTCAATATCAAGATGCTGTCGCAGCTCTACTCTGGTCGCTTACTCTGGAGGAAAAGGGCTCTCGCCTACCACGCTCTTTTTCAGGCGTGCTTATGCAAACGGCCTTTTAACCTCTTTCATAGAAAGAACCTTTACCTCAGAACAGCCAGTACCAAACGCAGCTTTGGAAACAAGACCACGTGGGATACAAGTTTCTCCACCTTATTCCTGCGATTTGCTGATGAACTGTCCAAGAAGGTTTTCTCCAATGGAAGAAGGAACAGAACTATGTGCAAGGATATAATGGGAATTCAGACAAATGACTTCGATTTGGTCTATTTGGATCCACCATATAAAAGGCCTAGTGATGGTCATCCTATAGATTACTACTCACTGTATCATTTTCTCGAAGGCATAGTTGATTACGAGAACTGGGCATCTAGGATAGATTGGTCAACGGTAAATAAGCGCCTGCTGAAGCAGAAGACTAGGTGGGATGATCATTCTGTCGAAGAGAATCTTGAAAGCCTTTTCGAGCGCTTCAAAGATTCCATAATAGTGACCTCTTACGGCCATCCTGGAAATCCGTCTATCTCACGCATTGAACAACTTCTGAGACGCTTCAAGTCCCATGTTACTGTTGCTAAACAAGAATACTCATACAGACTAAACCACAGGAATGGTGAAGGACTATACGAAGCGCTCATAATTGGCAGATAGCGCGGCAAACAATTCATCAATGGGAGGTAAAAGAGTGGAAATAACTGGATGGCTTGTGGGTGCAAAGATAGTAAGAGGCATCCTCAATATAGTAATTGAGTCACTTGATGATTCCGGGAAGAGAAAGCGAAAGCGATACAAAGTTAGATCTGGAAGAGTAGCCGAGCAAGAACTTAGGGAATGGTTAAATACGGCAGTCCGCTTGACTATAATCGGAGGTATGGTGGATGATATTTTCCCCTCATAAGTTAGGAAATAGAGTCTTCCCAGCTTCAGTTACCATAGCAGCACTGCCAGAGACCCCCGGTCTTTGAGACTTTGGAGGATTATTTCGGTACGATGGAGTTCGACTCTGCTTGATCTCCCCGTCCGCCAGTGTTGGCCTCCATCTGTTTGCACATTTCGTCATTTTGTTATCTAACGCTCCGCATTCTTGAACATAACCTACGGAATAGGTAGAATATAGCCAAAGTCACAAGAATATAGGAAAGTATTAGTGAATAATAAACGTCAAGACATATCCATCCATATGGGAAAAGAACCGAGCTTCCTATTCGTTGATGATGAGCCCAGAGTCCTGCAACTACTTTCCACCCTATTTGCCGGAGCATTTGAGAATGCCAGTATTCATTTGGCGAGTGAGAATAAAGAGGCCTTTGATCTTGCGGTGCGATACCAGCCAGATCTTATTATTAGCGATATAAAACATCCTGGCGCTGACGGATATCAGTTTCTAGATATGCTTAGGTCAAACTCGCAAACAAGGTATATCCCAGTCTTTTCCGTAACTGGAACAGTGTCGCCTGGATATGACAAGAAGCACATAAAGGAAGCTGATGCGGAAGAACTCAGGCAATACCGTGCTGGTTTCAATCGGGTGATTGCAAAACCATTTGAACTCGACCGGCTCATCGAAGCCGCCGATTTGTTTGTTATGAGGGAAGTAAGAACCGACTATGCCCTCTTGAATATTGGAACAGAAACCCCTACTTTTGACTATAAGGAATCGGTAGATTTATCCACGCGTGATGGAAGAGCATGTTTCGCTAAAGATGTTATCGCCATGTCCAATGTTGGTGGGGGAACCATCATAATCGGAGTGGCTGAGAGGATAAAGGGCCAGTTTGAGCAAGTTGGGCTCACAAAGAGTATGCTTGAATCACTTGAGGTCACTTTAGTTAACAAGTCCCTCCATCCCTTTATCGATCCGAGTATTCCAATTGGAGTCCGGAGGGTTACAGACGGAGGAAAAACGTTTGTGTTTCTACAAATTCCAGGTGCAAAAGATGCTCCAGTTCTTGCTAAGCGAAATAACCCAACCGCAGATCTCTACCAAGGCAGGATTTACATACGAACTAACGCAGCAGAAAGCGCAGAGATTACAGATTATATGGAACTAAGACAACTGCTGGGCAGGTTTCAAGGCGGTTCGTGACGGTCATTGCCCGCCTCAGATTTCTCAACCGTACATAGTGTCCACAAGTAAATTAATTGTTGGAAGGCATATTGTTGTTGAGTAACAAAAAGCCATTTCGTTAAATACGCAGTGGTTGAACTATCAAGCCCTCTCTTAGAACACCAAGCCTTTCGTCCTCAAAAGGATTCTGGCCACACTCCACAGTCTTTCCAATGCTGAACAGATAAGCTATGTATGCAGCTATCGCTGCGTCTAGTTGGTCATGTGTAGGCGGAACTTCAACAGTATACTTAGGACTGAATTTGATTCCTATCCTCATCAACAGTTCGTACCTAGATTGCCGTCCAGCCAAGAGCCTCTTCTTTTGCAACCTGTGACCAGAAATTACAGGCCAAGCTGCACCTGGATATACTTCGATCAAGTTCGTATCTACCTTCTCGTTCTTTAATCCATACAACTGAAAACGTTGAGACTTATTCAGTGAATAGAACAATTTGACAGAGCCTTGAACGAACCCGGCGTATGGCTGCCCGATGGGGCGGAAAGCATAGGGTGATTTACCTGCCGTCCCAAGTCCGCGCTCACCAAGTCTCATCGTGCATTCCGGATTGCTTGCTAGTCCCTGAGGTCCGTCAATAGCGAGAACAAATTGTATAGGGAGTATTTTATCCGGGACAATCTGATTGCCGGTCAGGTCATATTCCCATTCATCAAATATGCAATTCAGGTTCGATCCGATAGTCGCTCTAGTGCAAGGGCGTTTACGCTTGGCAAAAGGATCTGATAAGTCAATGCCTATGAATATTGAACGTTTATTAGACATGGTCACCTATTGAGATTAAACCATTTTGTTTAAGTATGCAATTGACTAAGTGCAGTGGCCAAAGTTTTCAAGGAACACATTTCATCGTAATGTTCAGTCCCTATACAATCAACCAAACTCCGGGTGTGCCGCTCTCACCGGGTCTTGCCACGCCGCCTCCTCAACTTTGCCCTTATCGGTTAGCCTATAGAACACTCGCTCCTGCAAGAAACCGTAAATGGCAGGCTCTTTCTTATCAGTGCGCTCTATGAGCCCTAGTATGAGGAACCAGTGAAAGTAGCGGCTGAAACTGCTGTAGTTTGGCCTCCTGAATGGTGCCTCTTCTATCTCAGCTCTTGCCGTGTTTAAGCGTTCTATCTCCTCGCCCAAAACATAATAGACATCGGCACAACAGGCTTCGCCATGCTTTTCAAAATACCTTTTTGTAAAGATGCCGGGTCTGTATTCCGAGGCACCTCTCCCCCAGGGAATGGTTATTTGGGGAGGATTCTTGGGAGGTTTCCTCACACTGCTTGTCTCTTTTTTTGCTTTTCTAATTCTTGGTCTCTGTTCTTTCATCTTTTTTGATTTCCCATAGCTTCTCGTATTCGGATCTCAGTTGCTCAAAATTAGAATCCACATATTCCATGGTAGTGGCTATGCTTGCATGGCCAAGTAGCACCTGGAGTTTCTTTACATCAAGGCCTTTATTTACCCATGTTGTAGCCAGCAGATGGCGAAAACTGTGTGGATGGACTCCTTTTATCCCTGCACGACGACCAAGTTTTTCACACAATTGCCAACCTCTTTGGCGACTAAACGGAAACACCAACGGCCCACAATAAGGAAATTGGTGCCGCCACTCAAGGTAATTTTGGAGCGAAGCCAAGGTTGTAGAGTCCACTGGGATTATTCTCTGCCGCCTCCGTTCAACCTTCTCGCGCACCGCCTCTTCTACTTTGTTCCCACAACTTGGGCAGAAGACATGCCTTTTTCCTAAGCTCTCCCCACAGTGCGGGCATTTCAGTCTTGACTTCTCCTTGAGGTGCAGGATTGTCAATACTCCCCTCTTGAAGTCAATATCGGCTGTCTTAAGTTCAACACATTCGGTAATGCGGATGCCAGTTCTTGCTAGAAGAGAAATGAAAGCCTTATCCCTGGGGTTCGTGGCAGCTGCGATCAACTTCTCCACCAGCTCAAACTGTTGTTCCAAGTCTTGTGTCATCTTACCTTTTCTCTCTTTTGACGCTTATTTTTCAGCCGATAACACCTATGCCCACAATTCAGGCATACTGCCTCATTCAGCAGGCCATTCCACAGTAAAAACCCGTTTATGCACCGCGGACACCTCCGACCGAAGAGGCTAAACAGCAGCCTGGATTTAGACATTGCGGTTGTTATCATCGTTTTTCGTTATCCTCATTTCTGGTTCTTTGGGTATGGTTTCATTTTCTCCTTCACAAAAGACTTGGTTTGCAAACGTCTTTCCTCAGCCCTCTTTTGCTAGCTATTTTTACCTCGATTTTGGGGCAAGGCTTTGCAAAGGCTGACCTAAAATGTCCTCCAGCGTTTTCTCCTGCCGCTGCACCCTTGTCTGCACAAACCCCGGGCTAACTTTTATCCCGTTCTCTTGAAATATCCACCTTGCCGCTGCCGAATAATTGCCACAGCAAGCCTGTAGGGCTTTACAAACGATTGCAAAGGACACAGCGTATCTTTTCCGGCCAATCTTATTGCCCGACTTAGTTCCGTGCCGTTTTGCATAGTCCATCCCGGCCCGGACTCGCTGACTTATCGTCTGCCTCTCTAGCTCAGCTACTGCCGCCATAATATTGAAAATAAATTCGCCATGAGGAGTGGTGGTATCAATAGATGGCTCCATGTAACTCCGAAAGCCCACCCGGTAACCCCCTAACAGGCTCAGGGTATTGGCGGCGTGAATAACGGAGCGGAAGGCTCGGTCTATTTTCCACACCAGCAGCACATCAAACTTGTGTAGAGCGGCATCCTTCATCAGGTGTTTCCAGCCTACTCTTCCCAAGAAGTCAGCAGCTGAGGCTTCATCAACATACTCCCGGTAAACAATCCAGCTCATCTCCTGGCAGTAGTCCCGGAGTTTCGATAGCTGGACCTCCGTGTTTTGGTCTTTGTCTGTTGTTGATACCCTACCGTAAAGTGCGGCTCTCATCTCACTCTTCCTTGAAGCTTCCTGACCGCATAGTTGAATAGCCCCTTGTTGTAGTGCCTCCCGACGAATTCAGCTACGAGTCTCCTCAGCACCAACTCCTCCAGCAGCCTCCCCTTTCGTTCCTGGCTCAAACCTGCCATTAGCCTGCCGGCAGCTACCTTCGAGTATGTTCCTACCTGCAGAATCACCTTCCAGCTCCTATCCTTAACTGCTTACAATATGAGCACTGCTTCAGTTCCAAGTTGTGCATCAGTCGCCTCCTTTAGTCCCTAGACCTCCATATCTATTTCCCTTGGCTTAGGATGACACCGTGCACAAACAAATCGCTTCCCCCTAAAATCAGGCCAGAACTCTGAACCGCCACATGCATGACATGGCTCGTGGGGATAATCAGGCATACCGGCCCATAAATCATGGTCGGAAAAAGGGGAGTTAGGGTTTTGTATCTGGCCCGTAGCTAAAAGGGAGTTAGGGGAGTTAGGTTCCACCCCATTCTTATTTCCCACTTTACTTGCCTTTTCATCCTCTGATTTTTTTGAAACAAAATATGGGTGAGACCCCAACTCCCCCAACTCCCCTTTCGTATCTACGTTGAGACTGAGCGATTTTTGCCCCCCAACTCCCCTAACTCCCCCCCCTTCAGGATTCTCCCTATAATTTATGACCTGCCAGGGAACAGCGTGGTGGACCTTATAGTCGCACTTAATAACCATCAGGCCGTTAGGATAGCGCACCCCGGCTCGGTGCCTCAATGCGTTAGCCAAACTTCGGTTGAATTTCTTGGGGTTCCGGTCTATTCCGTCAGGGAAGGCCCCTGTAATAATTTCGTTTTCGCCCAGACTTTTTGCAAGGGTATCAATGAGGGTAGGTTCTGAACCGAATACCTCTTGCCAGGCAGCTAAGAACCCCTCCCACTGTGGGGTCTCCACATCTGCTTGCTTATACATGAAGTCCAGATTGCCAAGAAAGTTAGTAAAGCCAGCATGGGCCAATATACCACCGATAGTATTAGCCCACTCCTCGAATCCTCCTATTGTTGGCAACCCTTTGGGGGGTGGCCTTTCCGCTTCTACCCAGGCCCGAGCCATGGTTAAAATGGCACCCAGCAGCTTGCCCCGATTTTCTCTCACCCATTGTATGAGGTGCGTGTATTTGAAAGATTTGGTATCTCTCATCCAAGGTCTAGCCTCATGGGCATCCATTCTACTAAGATAGCAGCGCCGTGCCATATCACCGCCGAGCTTTATATTGTTACCGGTAACTATGTAAGTCCCTCTATTAGGCAGGTGCACAGTTTTGGTTTGTCCCAGAATGCGGGTCAGAAAGGTAGGGCCCGTCAATAGCATGGCTAATGATGCAAAATAGAGATACCCCTCCACGTTATCAATGATTAGGATGGTCTGCCCGCTGAGCAAGAAGCTGCCTATGCGCTTTTCGCACTCTTCGTCGCTTCTCGGAGGCGCCATCATGGCCGCTTGTCTGCCAGTACCAATGACCGCAATGACATCAGCTAGCAAGCTTGCACCAGTGCCCGGCTGTGGCTTGTCAAGCAAGCACAGGGGAGCCAAGCCATCTATCATAGGTCTACAGACTGGAGTAAGTAGCAATGCCAGTGCGTTGGTTTTGCTTGATTGGGAGTCGAAAGGAAAATCAGTGAGCGGTTCTTGGATTAAGGATACCGCTGCGCGTAGCTCCTTTTCGTTGGGTTTATTCGGCACCGCTGGCATCATTAGCCCCGCCGCCGGTTCGTAGTAAAGGCGACTAGCTTGGTCATAGCCATGCTCGGTTAGTACACTACCATCACTGCGTAGTATAGGCACCTCTGTGATATTTAATAGGCCGGGCAAATTACGGTCGGGTAGGCTCATAAAATCTCGTACGACATTCAGCGGCGGTGCCGATAGGGGGATCTCTCTACCCTCTTTATCTACATTGACATAAGCTGCAGCTCGCTCAATAAAACCACGGCATGCATTCTCTGTTACTACCTCGACATAGGGAGCTCCGAATTCATCGTGAGCTATTCGAGCTATACTGCCGCTACGTTCAAAAAGGCGTGGAGGCTGATTAGCCTTTCCCACGGCTGCTATGGTGTCTCCTGTCTTGTCCTTTAGAAACCTATCGGTAACAACAATAACAGGCAGATCACTGGCGTCTATTGGTACCGGCGGGGGCTCGTAGGGTGGTAGGCCGTCAATAATCTCCTTGAACTGGTCCGCGGTAAGGCCGGAACTGATCCAGTCGGAAACATCCTTAATATCGGCTGACGGCATCTCGAGTAATTTAGTTGGAACCTGCACTGCCAATAATGAAGCCGCAATCGCCTGGGCATGCCGGCGCCCCGGGGAATCGTTGTCGGCAATGACTACCACCTCTTTGGCGCCGTTTAGCAGCTGAGCGTAGCCATGGCGCCACTTCCCCGCCCCCATGGGGCTGGTAGTGGCCACAAGCCCAAGGTTACAGATCAGGTTATCCGCATCCTTCTCCCCCTCTGCTAAAAATATAGTCTCCCCTTTGTCTATAGCCTCTTTCACCCGGGGTAAATGGTAGATTACCGGCTTGATGCCTCGTAGGCTCCAAATCCATTTGCCGTTTTTGTCTGGTCTACGCTGGCTGAATTCCTTTGGTTCGAAGCGCACCGTCTGATGTAATAGCTTTCCGTTTTCGTCCTGATAGTCATAGGTGCCCACAATCTCCTTTGGCTCCTCGAGTGCTGAAGACTTAGCTTTGTGGCTGTCAAAGAAAAGGTCGCTCATCTTAAGATTGAGGGCTTTTAAGACCGTTGAAGTGGGGCAACCAGCCTGACAGCTTACCAGGATTTTGTCCGGGAGTGCCGTCACTGACAGACTGGGATTACGGTCATTGTGGGCAGGGCAAAGAGCCATCCAGCGTCCTTCCCCTGAAGGTTTACCACCTCCCAACAATCCCAAAAATTCATCGACAGATTTCACTC
>SDBU01005456.1_pt1 | contig 15215 bp, 17 predicted proteins | sample 2277071 | NCBI WGS metagenome assembly SDBU01 (sample SAMN10397929, study PRJNA504765) | marine sediment metagenome | isolation source: marine sediment core GS08_GC12, 126 cmbsf | place: Arctic Ocean: Gakkel Ridge, Loki's castle | collected 2008
TTACTAAAGATTCCAATGGGCACGTTTTTGTAGTGCCTTTAGGAAGGGGTGTATTGATTGTCAGCAACTTAAGTCAAAAAGTGCGCAACTTGGGCTAGGTCACATATCGGCATTTAATGGAATGATCCTGAAGAATGGAATAGTCCCACTTCCATGAAGGCGCCTTTAAAACTTCTTGCTTGAGTTTGAGACAGCCTCCTTCCATAAAAGCTGTCACTTTTATTCCACTTGGAACGTAAATCCGCAAATCTCCTCGCAGAATCACATCTTTTGCATAAAACTCACCAGATTCTTCGATGAAAATTTCACATTTCTCCCTATGAACAATTTCACCTTTCCAAAATGAACGAGAAGCTTCTCGATTGATCCCAGAATTGCGAACGCGCACATTCTTAAGAACACATTTCCCCGTGCGATCGCTATAATGCAAATAGCCATCTCCATCTCGATGTCCCATAATGGCATCACTCGTAACCTGCAAGCTTCCATCAACATCAAGGTTCTCAATATAGAGCTCGGCAATCTGCAGCTGGATTTCCGCCCCCATAGTCAATCGCCCATTTCGCAACTTTTGTCCGATGATTTCATACTGAGGACCTAAGGTTGGATGATAGAGAAAAATAAATGAAGGACCGCTTAAGAAAAAAGAGAGGGGCTCTCGCAAGCGAGGAACCTCAAACCCGCAGAAATTTTCAAGAAGATCACGGGCATTCTCGAGGAAGTCGAGATAACATTGTTCCGGCGTTTGGAGCATGGATGAGCCAAAAGCAAATTCCTTTTTCACTGGTGAAATTGTCTTTCTTCTTTTGTTGCATGTGATAAAGGTCCTTTTTTGCATCTTTTCTTCAACTAAGGCATCCGCAATGTTTTGCATTGTCGATTCAAGGCGCAAAATCTCTTTCTCGATGACTCCACCTTGTAGATCCTTTGTTTTCATTTTTTTTGCATTGACAAGCATGCCGGGGATAGGATTACTCTCAAGAAGACTTTCAATCACATTTAGATCCACAAATAACAAATTTGTATTTGCAAGGAGGTCTTCTTCCTCAACCTGAAAGTGTTCAAAATCGCAATACTCGATATTTGTGAGGCAAAAACCCTCCTCGGTTTCAATGACCACATTGACTCCCTCACTTACCCCCTCAGCACGGGGACACGCTGCAAAACCGAAATCTTTGTCTTCCTGAAAACCGATTCCCAAAAAAGCAAGAAGACCATAATCAGTCCCCGCAATCAAATTGTTGATCTGCCGAACGAGTGCCTTTGTTCTTCCCTTTTTCTTCAGCCAAACCAGCGCTCCAGATTGTTTGGCTAATTTCCAAACCACTCCATGTCCACCCGGCTTGGTGAGCAGCTCTTTGTTTTCATTAATGCACCAATCTCCCTCACAATTCATTGTGGGAACAAGAGGTTGTGCAAAGAGAAAGAAATCCTCTTTTTTTCTTCCCAACCACTTCTTTTCATCAAGCATCTGAAGTAAATGTTTTGTGCCATTTTTCTCCTCAGAACTCATTAGTGCGATAGGAACGCAAATCTGCTTACCAAAGAGTTTCCAATAGAGAAATTCACGCGCTTGCACATCTTCGATCAGTCGCTGTAAAAGAGTTTTTTCCGCGAATTCAAGCGTTGCAGCGATTTGAAAAACCCCTGTCTCTTCATTGCGAGGAGATAGGCGATCTGCAGCCCCTCCCACTGGGTATATTTCAGCAAGTTTTGGAAGATTGCGAATCCCAGTAAGAATATTTTCCCGCACCGACTCCGTGCACTTTGTAATGTCTCTAGAGTTTGGAGAGAGATATCGTCCCTTCTTCTTTTTAACCCCTTTTTGAGCGAGAAGGCGAAGACACATGATATGATACCCTACAATCCCCCCAATTTCAGGATAGAATTCTTCTAAATCGATTAAATACTTCGTCAGCTTGCCAAAGGATTTTGTTTTTCCCATTTGCACTCCTTGAAGAATACTTTCTTGCCCTACTGCAAGAAGAGCATAGATCGCATATCTTTCTTTCTCTGAAAGGGCAACAATCGCTGTTTGAAGAGACTTGTGTTTCTCGAGATATTGTGTTGTAACAGGAAAATTTTGGACTAGTTCTAAACGTTTTTCAAAAGATTTTTCCCTCAGGAGGCTCTCATTGAGCTGAAGCACATCTTGGGTCTGCTTTACTTGGGGCATCTCTATTTTCTCCTTGATGAATAGAAGACAAAAATTGCCCGAAATAAAGGAAAAATGCAAGAGACTTGGGCCATTAGGGGAAAATATTCCTAGCCGAGAGTTTTTTTTTTGACTATAATTCCCCTATAGAGCTACAAATTGTCATTCGAGGAAAAAAAGAAACCCCTCGTACGACGTCCGCCTCTAATGGAGAAGTCATAAAGAAAGGAGTAAAAAATGGCAAAAAAAGCACAATCAAAATTCATGCAGCCAATGGAACTGACACCTGAGCTAGCTGCAATCGTTGGAAAAGGCCCCATGCCACGTACCGAAGTGACAAAAAAACTTTGGGCATACATCAAGAAACACAAAAGACAAGATCCCAAAAACAAGCGTTTCATCAATCCTGATGATAAACTCGCAAAAGTTCTTGGGAAAAAATCCATCAACATGTTTGACATGACAAAAGAAGTCAGCAAGCATCTTTCATAAATTTCATCGTTTGCGGCAGAAAGAATCTTCTGCCGCAACTATAGCTTATTATGACTACAGCAATTCTTCTTTCAGGCGACATGGAATCGCGAAAAAGAGAACTCCTATTGAAAGGCTCTGAGGAAGACCTCACCCTTGCCGAGAATTATCTGCCGTGAACGAATCCCCGCCTTCTAAATATAAGCTCATCATCGCTTATGATGGGACCCCCTTCGGTGGCTGGCAAGTGCAATCCAATACTTCCTCCATCCAAACACACGTCCAGACAGCCTTGTGCACAGCTTTGCGCGCAAAAATCGATGTAACTGGTGCCGGCAGAACCGATAGCGGCGTGCATGCTCTCGAGCAATGTGCGCATTTCTCTGTTGCAAAAGTACTCGACCTTCACAAACTTACGCGCTCACTCAATGGCATTCTACCAATTGAAATTCGGATCAAAGCAATCGAGAAAGCCCGAAGCGACTTCCATGCTCGTTATAGCGCTAAGAGCAAAATCTATCGCTATCACCTGCACATCAAAAAGACCATCGATCCCTTCAGAAGACTCTATTCCTACCACCTACCCTATCCAATTGATCTCGAACTTCTCAAAAAAGCAAAGAACCATTTCATTGGGGAGTACGACTTCACCTCTTTTTCTAATGAAGCACACAGAGGTTGCGCCTCAAAAAATGCCATTCGCATTCTCAAACGGATCGATCTCATCCAGCAGGAAGATGAAATCATCCTCGAATTCGAAGCCAACGGCTTTTTATACAAAATGGTACGCAATATCGTAGGAACCCTACTCGATGTAGCAAGGGGAAAACTCCCTATAGACTCTATTCCAGAAATTTTTGCAGCAAAAGACAGACAAAAAGCCGCAGCAACCGCTCCAGCCCACGGACTCTTCCTAGTAAAAGTTATCTATTAAATGAGCTAGGAATATTCTCAAAAGAGGGAAAATGCGAAACCCCAGAAATCCCTTCCTCTTTCAGTTGCGGATGGGCTGGATCACAGATCAAAACGGGAAGTGCCATTGTTTGCTTAAGAGCTAATATCCCACGCAAGCTATCCTCAAAGCCAATCACCCGATCACCAGGATCAGCCAATAGCTCCATCGCCTTAAGATATGCATCCGGGGCCGGTTTAGGGTCGTCATAATCTTCCCGCGTGATCCAAACTGGGATGGTTTTCAAAACAGGAAGAGCATGTTTGATCATATCGACTTGCTCTTTATTTGAATGAGTGGCCACACACCGTTTCGCACGCCCCTCTGCAAGCTTTTGAAGAAATTCCTCCACGCCTGGCATCAATGCAACCTTCCCGCCCTGCAAAAGCTCCATATAAATCTGTTTTTTTTCCTCATAGAGAACCTTCCAGTCCTTGTCCTCTTCAAGATGAGGATGAAGAGCTTTCTGCAGTCCATCTGAGCTGGAATGGGCAACGGCCAAATATTGGAATTGATCCCACCTAAGCTCATAGCCATAGCGCTTGCAAAGTATCCGATAAGCCTCATGGTGAAGTTGTTCTGTATCCACCAAAAGGCCATCTAAATCGAGAAGAAAGAGATCAAATCGTTCTATCCATCGCATAAGAAGGTAATGATAAGCTAGGTAGCTAAGTTTTTTCCATAAAAAACGAATGACAAAAAAATTTTACACCTTGAATCAATAGAATAATTCATTCTAAAATAAACGCATACCAATCAACAATGATTATTACGACTGGAATTACAGGCAATACAGAACTTAATCTATGGCAGTGGTCGTATTATAACGAAAATAATGTCAGGGAAATAGATGGATACGGCTCGCCCATAATTTTCATGAAAACACTCGTTCCATGCGGCCAAAGCCATGCCATCCATAATATTTTTATTAAAAGCGAAATTCAGAACGCCCGATTTTTGCAAATGAATTCAGAGGAAACAAAAATCTTCATTCCCCTTGAAGAATACGAAAAATTTCATGGAGTGATAAGAAGCGTTTTTGAAAAAGCAATTTCGCCAAGAAAAGTCAAATGCCAACTACGCATCTTTGAAGAATATGACTTCAATCCGACAAAATTTCCTTCAGCTACCTCTTTACACATGTCGCAAGAAGAATGGATGCATTCCTTGTGCATGCACTGAGAGAATCCAAAGGCACATCTTTACTAGAAGTAGAAAAAGAAAGAAAAAAAAAGGAAAAAGAGTGGCTTTCCAACTTTGATGACGATAACTGGACTCCATTTTGGGCGGATTTTGCACATGAAATCAAATTGGAAAATATTTGGCCGGATCTTATGGAAGAAATACGACAAAGAAAAATTTCACACTAAGAGGGTATTTACAAATTCATTCCCCCTCTAACACATGCCGGTGATTGGACTCGAACCAACACTCTATTGCTAAAAACAGATTTTGAATCTGCCGCGTCTACCAATTCCGCCACACCGGCAAAAGAATTATACTCAAACAAATTGAACAGTTGGTTTTTGACTGCATCGGTTTTTCATCTAATCTTCGCTCCGTGTCTATGAACACTGTAGCTCATCTTAACTGAAAAACCCGAGGAACCTCTTTGTCAAATTCCCAACTCTTCAATTTGTTTGAGTATAGAATACCTCATTCCATGCTTATTTTCAAGAACAGTCAATACCGCAAATAGCCATTGAAAGCTTGTGACCAGCTATAGGTGACCGGTTCCTTTTGATCTCGATCCCATTTCAATTGGATCGAAATGAAGGGATAGCGGTGATTATTATCAAAGTCACGGCCTTCATCTTTTTTGAAAAGTTTGACAAAGATTTCTTTGTTATACCAGGGGAGCGTAGAGACATTCGTATCTTTTTCATAGCGATGAAAATGAGTAAAATTCTCATCACTCCGAAACCTCGGTTGCTCTCGGTAATAGTCTTTGATGAGTTGAACGACCGTTTCTGGGCTCCATTCCAAACCCCTCACATAAAAATCCACTTCTGCCCCAATCATATGTTTGGAAGTCCTATTGAATTTGGAAGTATCCGAATAGGTGTTGTGTTTGGGACAGCGGTGTCCACACGTGACAATCACCTTTTTTTGCGTCTTTTCTTGAATATAGTTGAGCAAATCGATGAGAGCAGAATAAATGAATTCTTTTCCTTCTTTGAATGGAAGACTATGCTGATCCATTCCCCCACAATCAAAAGTATGTGTCTCCTGTCCATTGCTATGTTGCGTGATGAAAGCGTTCTGTTGACTCCCCCTACAGCGGAAACAATCTTCAGTAATCCTATGAAAATTGCCCACATAGGCATGTTCCCAAGGGTAATTTTCTCTCTCTCTTCGAACAGATTTTCCAATAGGGAAGATGTACTCATTATGAGAGCGATAGATATGCTCTCCAATAGCATTCATTTTTCGAATTTTCTTTTTTTCGGAATCCTCTAAACCCGAACATCCAGCCAAAATGGCAAACAGCAAAAAAGTGTATAAGATTTTAATCATCGTACTAAAGATTACGTCCTTACGAAATATTTGTGCAAGGTATCCGCTGTTTTTGTAAAATGTCGCTAAACATCCCGATCTGTCTTTTCAGTTCTCGATATTTTGCAATTTCCGAGGCTCTTTTTCCCTCTTGGGGATCGAGATGAGGATAATACCGAAATAAAATTTGAGTAAGAGCAATATCAATTCCCTCTAGCAAAATACTGTAAGCTTTCTCGTCAGCAAAATCACTCTGGCATAAAGCCAACTTTCCACTTTGACTTTCATTTTCGAGCAATTGGATGATTTCCACACACAATGTTTCGCAACGCTTAAGGGATGCCTCCAAATGGGCAACAAGGTCGGGAAGTTTTTTTTCTTTAAATTGTAGAGGAGAAGATTGAATCCATTGGTGAATACGTCCCCTAAGATCTTGGGGGGGAATAGATCTAAGAGCCTCCGACAAAGGGACATTTTTCATCCCAGCAAAGCCGATTCCTCCATCCGTGCAATTGAAGAATTTTACCTGAGGTTGTTTTTTTGCAAATGCACTGACACAGTCGGCTTCCATAACCCACTTTAGAAGGGTTGCCACCTCGTTTCCGTGGATATCTTCACGGAGCAATCGCTCTTCCAAAGCGCGCGGATCATCTGCCCCCGTTTCTTCGGCCTCTATGCCTTTCGCATATCTCGCATTCCCTGTATAAGCAAGATCCACTCCTGCAAAGAGAATGGGGTTGCATCCCATGGCAAAGGCATGAGCCACCATAAGTGTTGTGACGGAAAAAGCCTCTGGACCTAAGTCTGGACCTACTGCCTCTCCCGAAATCCCAAGCTCTTTCTCAAAAAATTGTTCAATCAAACCACCTGTATCACTCTTCAGATAACCGAAGGGGCCATTCATAACGCAAAAAACATCGCGATGAAGTCGAGGCGCAAATAAAAAAGGCCCTTCAAAATAACAGGACTGTCTTAAACGGTCGAACTCCTCGTCATTCGGATCAAGAGCCATCGAAAAGTGGGGTTGCACACCAAATCTTGTCAATGCTGTGATTGCTGAACCCCCTGCAAAGATCAAGGCTTTTTCGCTGACCTCTTTCAAAACCGGAATGGTTTTGGATAAAGAGGGGCCTGCCCCACAAATTACTGCTGGAATGTTTTCAAATTTTCCACGCGCATCAAAACATCCTGAAAGACGAGTAAAATTTGTGAGAACATTCTCAACGATTGCATGACTATAAAGCACATCAGAATAGAGAGCAGAAATAGTTGCGGCCTTGCGCTTTAACAAAGCAGCATCAAAAGGTTTTCCTTCAAAAATTGCCAACCGATCGATGGGAAACATTTCTGCAAGGGCGTCAATGGAATCTTTTTGAGCGTAGTGAAAGTGGATTTGGGGATTTAGCAGCATCTCTTCGCCTTGAAAAGCAGCAAAAGCGCCCAAATCTTCTTCCACAAAGATGAGAGCCCTCTGTTTTTTTTCTGCCAACCAATTCAACAAAATCTTTGGAAGAGCAAATCCAATCAGTCCAATCACATAGAGAACTTCAACCTCTGCAAGATTTTGCTCTTGAAGCCATTTCTCGAGGCGCAGTGAATCTCTTGAAAGATTTCGCTTTTTATACGGGAAAAAAGAGAGAAAAAAACCAATATCAGGATAGCGCTTTTGCCAGATTTCCATTTTCATCATAAAATTGATCGCTTTCTTTTTGTCCTTTTCGGAAAATACATTCTCTCTTCAGTGTTCCATCGGGCCAAAACAATTTTGTCTCTCCGTGATAAACCCCATTTTCGAAATGGATAATCGTTTTGGGAGAACCATCAAGATAGAAATATTCTTGCGCAAGATGAGGCTTTCCATCAATAAAGCGCTCCAAGCTGTAGAGCTGGCCATTGGGATAATAACGCCATGCCTTTCCCACTTTCACTCCATCGAAATACCACGTTTGTGAGAGAACCTCTTCTGCATTCCCATAGTAAGTAGAAGGCCCGTGCAATTTCTCTTGTTTTCGATAAGTTTCATAGCGGAGATTCCCACCTTGAAAATAATCCTTATCAAGAAATTCTAGCTCCGAACAAAGCTTAAGTCCCAACTCCTCGTCGATGATCTCAAACTTCTCACCGATGATCTCATATCTTTCTTGCGTCATCACAAATCCCCTTCATAAATAACCATTGATTGAGCCCCACGCCATATGCTTTCGGCATATCCTTTGGAATCTGCCGTACAAAAACATGTTTCCATACATCCCAGATAGGAAGGATAAAATGCTCGTAGGCCATTTCCTTTTCTATTTCGAGCTCCAAAAGAGCATATTCTCCATTTTTTTCTGGGGGCTGTGGAAAAATCCGCTCCAAAAGAGCCATGATCTCTTCGCAAAGCTTCCCCACCTTTGCAAAACTATGAAGTAGTTTTTCCGCGCTGAAGTTTGGAAAGATCCCTTTTTGCGCTCCTTGGATACGACCGTGAACCATACCAAATAAATCTGCTTGCCTCTCAAAGGGAAGCTGGCGTAGATTTCGTTTTTCAATGCCTTGGATGGAAAGACCATCAGAAGCATTAACCCAATCCACCTCTGGATGACTTTTCGCAAACTGAGAAAGCCAATCAGCTGCAAAAAGCCAATCCCTCCTCGTATACATGCCATCACCCGCAGCAATCAATTCGCCCCCTTCTGACCTCTCAAGATCTCCTGCATAGGTTTTCTCTTTTTGCTGCGCCAGATCGACACCAACCAAAATGATGGGACTACATCCGAGATGACAGGCGAGAGCAGTTAAAAAGGTCGATACATTCCACCCTCCGTCAAACGAATTCCCTTCAAAAAAATCATTGCCACTACCTGCAATTTTGAGAAGAGGTCCTTGCATGGATTTCAACATAGCCGGATGAGCTCGCGATTGAAAAAAAATGGGGACTTCATTAGCAAGATGAGAAAAGAAACGATCACTTGGAGGATGCGGATCAATCACCCCGCCAAAATGGGGCCGCATAGAAAAGCAAGACAAACTACTCAGAGTCGTTCCCCCGGCAAAGAGAAGAGCTCGGTCCTTCAAATTCCGCAAATAGGGAATTTCTCGCTCTAGAGAAGGTCCTGCCCCACAAATAATGGCAGGGATCTTGGAAAACGCCCCGAAAAGCGACTCTCCTTCCACAGCCCGAGAAAAGAGAGAACTATTTCCCAAAAAATTGCGCAAACGATCCAGTCCCCGCTCTTGATAATCAGAAGCAATAAGATGTATGCCCTCTTGGAAAAATGAAAATCTAGAAAACACCGCTTGCATTTTTTCCTCATCCTTCGATGCATTTCCAACGCGCGTGGCATAGTCAAAAGATAAGAAAACCAATTCCCATGCAATCTGCTTCAAAGATTCTCCACTTTCAACAGAGCAGATTCGAATCCGCTGATGAAAAGAGTTGAAGAGACGCTCCCCCATTTCATCCTCAAGCACGACTACATATCGCTGCGGATTTTCCTCTAACCATTCAACGAGTTCGGAAGAAAATTCTTCATCGGGAAGACCATAGACACAAAAAACATCAGCAGATGAAAGGCTTACCGTTTGCACACACTCTCCATCATTTCTGAAAATTTGGGTAAAAAAGTGAGTTTTTGCGGATAGACAAGTTCCACCTTTTCTTCTCCTGCAATTGCAACAAATGGCGCTTGAACATAGTGATTATAGCCCAGAGCTTGCTTTGCAGCAGCATCAGAGGCGACCCCTTCCTTACATTCAATGATAAGCAGAGGAAAAAGAGAAAATTCAGGATGAATCCCTTTAGCAAAACAGAGAATATCCGCCCGCCGTTTTGGCAAACTTGCCGCCCCCTTCAAATGAGGCAATTCCGAAAGTTGCTTTTCTACAGCAATTAAATTTTTTGGGAAACCCAATTGCCTCGTCATGACATGCAGTAGTTTTTGGCGGACCAACTCTTCCGGCGTTGCAGCAACCCACATCTTCCGAAAAGGATCATAGAGACTATCCTTCTGCTTGGATAATACCATAATTCTCATCTTCGCGCCGATAAATAAGCTTAAGCTTCTTATCGGTTTCATCGCGGAAAAGCATAAAAGGATCTTGAGAGAGCTCGATCTTCATAATTGCCTCGTCCGTCGTCAGAGATTTTAGCACCTGAGACTCAGAAGCAATCACCTTGCGAGGCATCCATTTTTTCAGATTTTCTGCCTCAATATCCTCGTTGGCCTCTTCTGTCGGATCGATAGGAGGGCGACGGTGAACATTGACCGAAATGTCGACCATTTCGATAGGGCGTTTATTATAGTCTTGGATCTTTCCCTTCCATTTCCTGAAGAGCTGTTGCAGTTTTTGAATGGCGCGATCGATCGACGCATACATATCCGTGCTACGAGCTTCGACCTTCACCTTGAAATGATTGAAATGACAAATAATCACACAGACATGTTCCACCTTCTGGATTTCCAAATTGACCTGAACATCCATAATGTGATTGTGGAACCGCTCAATCTTGACCAACTTATCCCACACATGCTTACGCATCGGGTCTGTTAACTGAAAATTTTTTGCAATAATATTGATATTATATCCGAGTGCATCCTCTTCGGCGAACTTTTCCTTATCTACCATTTTCTCCTCACATTTTCTCACTATGGAGCATTCTACCCCTTTTTGCTCGCAATTGCAAGTTCCCCAGCTGCCCGCAAGCGGCCATAATTTTTTTCCCTTTCGTCTTTCGAAGAAACGTCAAATACCCATGCTCTTGCATCCTTCTCCAAAACGCCTCCAAAACCTCCATCCTCGGCGGAGCATACCGATCACGACTTTGGGGGTTATACGGAATCAAATTCACCTTTACCCTTAAGCCCCGCAGATACACAGCCAGCAAATCGGCACACTCCAAAAAATCATTCACCCCTTCTAAGAGGACATATTCCGCAAAAATCTGCCTTCTTGGATGCGCACAAAACCGGATCATCGCACCCTTAAGCTCAGCCAGATTCCACTTCCGATTCACAGGCATGATCCTATTTCGAATCTCATCCGTTGGAGCATTCACCGATACTGCCAAATTCACAGCAGGATCAGTCCCCTTTTCCATCGCATCAATCCCCTCCACCACACCACTCGTTGACACCGTAATGCGCGAAGAACCAAATCCTAATCCCGCACTATCCGTCAGCACCGCAATGGCTCGCATCACCGCCTCAAAATTATCCATCGGCTCGCCCATCCCCATGAAGACAATATTGTCGACCGCCAGCCCCAACCGATGCCTAGCTAGAAAAACCTGCTGAACAATTTCTTCCACCGACAAATTACGAAGTAGCCCCATCCGCCCCGTCTCACAAAACGCACAGCCCCGCTGGCAGCCCACCTGTGAAGAGATGCATAAAGTTCCCTTGTATCGCATAGGAATGAAGACCGACTCCACCTCCAATCCACCCCCAACTTTCATCAAAAATTTGATGACCCCCTCCTCTTCACTTTTCACCACCGTTTCCAAAAGTCCAAAGTCTCCCACCTCGACCATCTCTTTCAAAAGAGCCTCTGCCTGCGATTCCACCACAAACCCCTCCAACGAACCTTTTCTCATAAAATGGGCATATAAAAGACAGGCATGCCGACGCCCCTTCCCCAGTAGAGAAAAAATTCGCTCGGCAAAACTATTCTGAGTGTGGTAAAAAATAGAGGACATTCGCACCGAACAGGACTCGAACCTGTAACCACCCGGTTCGAAGCCGGGTACTCTATCCAATTGAGCTATCGGTGCAGACAGACTAAATTATCATAGGAAACCATTTAATGCCATTGGAAGAAAAGCATGAAGGCCTCGTTTTGCGAAGCATCGATTACAAAGACCGTCAAAAAATTATTACACTCTTCACCCCCACGCGAGGACTCATCAGCCTCATCGTAAAAAACATCACCCGCAAGAAAAGCCATCTCCTCACCCTCACCTCACCCTTCACCCAAGCCGAGTACCACTTTAGCATTCGCCGCTCCGAGCTCTACACCTACTGCGATGGCACCCCCATCAATACCCACCTAAACCTCCGCGAAAACCTCACCCACCTTAAGGCCGCGATCCTCCTAGCCAAAGCCCTACTCACCTCCCAACTCCCCAACAAACCAGCCCCCGATCTCTACCTACTACTCCTCACCTACCTCAAATACCTTCCCACCTTCGCCGATCCCACCAGCCTCACAGCCTCCTTCTACCTCAAACTCCTCAAGCATGATGGCCATCTCAGCCCTTCTCACAGAGAGCCCCCCTTTACACCCAACGAGTGGAACGAGCTTCTCCCTCTCCTAACCACTCGCAATATCACCACCCTCCGCCAAATCACGACATCCCCCGATCTCCACCACCAAATCGAGACCCATTTCCACAAAAAAATAGGCTCATAGCACCGAAATCCAAAAAATAATTTTAGTTGAATTTTTCTTGTTAAAGATGTAAAATAATAAGATCTAATTTACAGGAAAAACCAAGGAGATACTATGCCAGCTGCACCAGCTTGTAGACATGCTCGTTTTGCGCCAGATCAAGTGAGCGGATCCCACCGCCCCCCAGCGGCTTTTCGGAAATCCAGAGAGCCCGAGCAGAGCATAGCTTTTCTTCTTCCTGTAATCACTCCTTTTGATCATTGGGCGATAGGACAGCTCGAACGAAATCAGCCCAAAAAAGATATCACGCAACTTGATCGTTTTGGTATCCGATTAACAGCTTCTTGGACAGCAATCAAAAGTCTAGCCTACGTAATAATAAAATTTGTTCAATTTATCTTTTGTTTTTGCTCAAAACAAGATCTCTCTGATCAATGGCAGGGGCTCAAAAGTAGCCTCCATGCAATATACTCTCCATCTGAAGCCATCAGAGCAAGAAGCACATGGATCCAGGAAACCTCCCGCACTTGGCTTCGAGGCGAAGTAACACTAATGCAGGGAAATAAATTCGGCTAATCCTCTTTTTAACCAACAAAAAAACAAGCCCATAGAGCAGTGCTCCATGGGCCATATGCGAAAGGGGGGACTCGAACCCCCAAGAGGTTTCCCTCACTACCCCCTCAAGATAGCGCGTCTACCAGTTTCGCCACTTTCGCGGAAATCAATCAATCATCATACTGCGCAAAGCCAAATCCAATCAAGGCTAAATTAATAGACAGAAGAGACCACGCCAGGGAGTAAAAGCCCACTATCGACCCCCAAAGTATCGGCGATCTTTTTGGCCCTCCCTTCATCGATGTCCTTTCTCCGTTGAGAGAGAGGAGATAAATAAACTTGCCCCTCATATGAAGGACGAGCCCTTTGCTCCATCCGAGAGACCATGCTCTTGCTCATCGAATCAAGGGGAAACCTTGTTGCATATTCAGCAACAAGTTCCCTTTGGTACCATCTATTTAAATCCCACCTCAAACCTTTAAGCAAAGCCGAGCGAAAATTGAGTTCCTCATTATCCAATTCTCGAAAGCGCTCACGCAATGTACTCTTCAATCGCCTAATTTCCGCAGCATGATTTTGCCTAAACGAACGAATTTTTGCCTTTGCTTCGAAAGCTCGCAGCCTTTCTTCATTCTTTTCCACTCCCGCCTGCAATTGCTCTAAAGACGTACAGAACAAACGATCAATAGTCCTGCGAAAAACGGGATCCATGTCTTCCAAAAGAACATAGCGCAAGCGATAATCCACCGACTTAAGACTCCTCTTCCTCGTCTTTAACATCCGGTTTTGCGCATCGAGAATATCTCTCGCAATCCTGCTCTCAACATCTTCACATTTCTGGATCAACGCAAACCTATTTCTATAGACGACATCGCGCAAAACAGCTTCTTTTTGATGTTCGGCAACCTTCACACCCAAAAGCTGATCAAAGTACCCCTCATCTCCGATCATCTCATCCTTTACTTCATCGATTCGCTCCTCATAACACTCCAAAGCACGCAAACGAGGATCATCCGGATTACAATTTTGTTTGCCCCTTTCTACAAAAGCCTCAAATTGCCGAATGAAATGGGTCATCCCCTCTTTTGGCCTATACTCACCACTCGCAACCGCATTGACAATTTTAATAGCCTCATTGCGAAGACGAGAATCCTGATGCGTACCATCAACGAGGATATCTGCTCGATTCACAAACCGAGCCAGCTCTACAGTCCCATTTTGTTGCAAATAGTCGTGCCCATATTTCAAGTAGACAAATCCTTCAGGCTTATTCCGCTCTCCCCTTTCAAAACTTTCCCATTCATCCCTTGGATATGCCACTAAGCATGGCAAAGTACTGGAATGGGCCCCTTCGGTTTGGAACACTTGTTTCTGACCACCCCTTGTCTTGAGTGCATGATTCCCTCCTTTGCCATATTGATCATTTGCCTCAACCCATTCAAAGTGGTAAGGAGTATTCCAAGTACAAATCAGCTGCATAAAAAACAGCTGAATCCGACGATCGATATGTTGCTCAAGTAAGAACCCATATTCTTCCATCACCCTATCGAGATCTGCATAAAAATCCCATTGCTCCTGAGAAACAGGCGCTTTCGCATCCTTGACCTTGCCAAGCTTTTCATCAAAAACAGAATTCGCATTGTAGACCTGTGTGTGCCACCCAGGCTTTTTCTTTTCATCCCCATCAGCGCTCCAATATTGAAAGGGCGTTTGCTCACGTTTAACCGATACAAAATTTCCACCAACACGTGTAGGCATAAGATCCTCCAAAAAAATTTCCAGACCATTTTACATCAACACAAAATAAATGACACCCCTCCAGAAACACCTCAGAATATGATTTCTTCATCTATGCTTGATCACATAACAACCGAAAATCCCTCAGCCCGCCACCCTACTTTCATAAGCCTTTCGCTCTTTCATGACCGTTTTCGCGTATGATTAATCCCAAATGATTTTTCTTATTTTTCACACCTAAGAAAAAAAGTTTGCTTGACCCCTGCCGCAATTTTTGCATGACAATCTCTTTAGGAAATACTCACAGTTCATTTGTCAATACTTCTCCAAGAGACATCTGAGAAAGCAGTTTTTTGCTCCTTTTAAGTCTCATGAAACGGTAGTTCCGTATTTTGAATGATGGATTTTATTAATAAGTTCTTTTTGTTTAATGATTTATGATCATTTTTTCGCAAAATCGCGTGGTCACCAAATTTTTGC
>SDBU01005457.1_pt1 | contig 15214 bp, 15 predicted proteins | sample 2277071 | NCBI WGS metagenome assembly SDBU01 (sample SAMN10397929, study PRJNA504765) | marine sediment metagenome | isolation source: marine sediment core GS08_GC12, 126 cmbsf | place: Arctic Ocean: Gakkel Ridge, Loki's castle | collected 2008
GCTGACTCCAATTCCTCTATCTTTTCAAAACCAACAGAAACTTCAGTGTAGACTATCGAATTAATATAGAGCGTTGTGTGAACGCTATAATTTGCCAATACAGCTTCAGACCAATCAGCCCAATTAGGATCATCAAGGAAAATGTCTAAAATAACATTTGAGTCAACCAGAAGCCCCTTCATCTATCTGTCCTCGTTAAGGCCATAATTTCGTCTGTCGTCATTTTGACAGTTGCAACGCCACGTAATTTTGCAAATTTTCGGGTCGCAGCTTTCCCCCCTTTTCTTTTCACTAAAAATATACGGCCTTCTTCCTCGACAAAATCAACTTCTGTTGCTGGGGTTATTCCCAATTTTTCGCGAATGTGCTGGGGAATTGTGACCTGGCCTTTTGTAGTTACTCTCATAATTCGACCTCCAGTAATAAGTATTACCGGTAATAGTAATACATTGAGCGGGCAATGTCAATTTCAATTTATAGCATCGAAAATCGTCTTAAACGACTCTTTTTGACCCTAAAAAGGACCTTTTAAGGCCCTTCTTTGACGCAAAAGTCAAGCGTTTTATATATTATATCAAGATGTTCCTGTGGCCCGACCACCATTTCCTAAAAGGTTATGTTTTAAATTTACCTATTTGTTTCAACAATCTCGATAACGTTACCGTTTACCACCGTTGAAATGTCCGTACCTTCAATTATTTTTTTACGTCGTGAGCAACTAGTTTTGTAAAACCAGAGAGCCATATCCAAGTTTTTGGCTATGTTATTAATACGGAAGACTTCCTTATTTGTACCGTTGTTAGGTGGTAATGCATACTTCATATGGCCTAAATAGATCACGCAAACAAACGGATCACCGTTAAATATTGAATTGTTCTCAATAAGAAAATCAGGTCTATCGATGAATTGAAATTTCAATTCATCGGTTTGTTTCCCGACATTTAATATCCGAAAGAGCAACCTGCTGGAACCATCCGGTGATCTGAAAGCGACATTTTTCTTTATTCTCATAACGCTTTTCTGTGCATGTACTTAATATTCAAGGAGTTTACATAACGCCGGCATAACCTGCTAGGGTTGAGCGCCAGTGAAACCCCAGTCACGGTTCATGCCAAGGTTATCCGGTCATGATTGACAAAACATAATATAATGTGTATTAATACACACCATGGATAGCCGAAAAATTATCAAAATACTCAAGCAAAATGGGTGGTACGAAATTACAAAAGCTGGCTCTCATACTCAATTCCGGCATCCAGAGCGGAAAGGGCGTGTCACCGTTCCACATCCTAAAAAAGACATACCGATCGGCACATTAAAAAGTATTGAGCGCCAGTCAGGTATCAACTTTAGTTGAGGTATTGCCATGGCGAACTACATTGCTATCGTTCATAAAGAAGCCAAAACAGATTTCGGTGTATCGTTTCCGGATTTTCCCGGATGCATCACCGCTGGAAAAAATATCGATGAAGCCAAGGATATGGCCCAGGAGGCTCTCACCCTCCATATCCAAGGCATGCTCGAAGACGGCGAAAAATTACCTGGTCCATCCAGACTAGAAGAAATTATGAGCGACCCCGATTGCGTCGATGCGGTCGCTTATTTGGTCATTTCGGTACCTGATGCCAAACCCCGTACTGTCAGGGTAAATGTTACTGTACCTGAAATGACGTTAAAACAGATCGATGCCGCTGCTAAAAAACGAGGTATGTCAAGATCATCATTCTTAGTTCATGCGGCACAGAACGCTATTCAGTCTATCCAGTCCGACCAGGTAAAAACCATATCGTAATGTCCGAAGGCACAAGATTCCTTACGATCCTCCGTAATAACCCCGTCAATGCCTATACAATGGGTGGTATAGTCCGGGACGCCAAATACATTTTTTATATGCGTGTTGGGGTTGCGTTTCGATGGCGAATAATGGAATATATTGCTGCCGCCAGCGTAGCTGCCAGACAGAGGATGGCAAACAGATCTCCGAAGCGGGAATACCAGGTTGATATGTGCAGCATGGGCATCGGGCGGGTTATAAAAGCATCCTCAAACAGTTGGGTGGAGGCGACGATCCTGCCGGCAGGGTCTATGAATCCGCTGATGCCTGTATTGGCCGCCCTGATTAAGGAGCGCCGGTTTTCCACCGCCCGAAATATTGCCATGGAAAAATGTTGATAAGGAGCGCTCGATCTGCCATACCAGGCGTCATTGGTGATATTTACCAGCAGGGCCGCATTGTTTTGGGCCATCAACCTGGAAAGCTCGGGAAAAATTATTTCATAACAGATCTGTATCCCTATGTTGTAATCTTTCCACCCAATCGTTTGGCCTTGTTTGCCCGCGCGAAAATCTCCCACCCCCTCTACCATTTTGTTTAAAAACGGCAGCCATTTATGCAGGGGAACGTATTCTCCAAATGGAACCAGATGAGCTTTGTCATAACGCCCGTATACCTTTGGCCCGGGCCCGATCAGATAGGCACTGTTATAATACTCGACACTGTTTTTCCCGGGACGAAATGAAGGGCTGCCGAACAGCAAGTCTGCCCCGGTATCTTGAACCCCTTTTATAACCAATTGCGAAAGCTTGGTATTGTGTAAAAAATAAAAAGGTGTGGCGGTTTCCGGCCACACAACAAGATCGGGCCTGTCCGCCTTCGATTGCATGGACAGGTTAATATATTTTAAGGTCGAAGCTTGCTGAAAAGCCGGGTCCCACTTGATAGCCTGGTCTATATTTCCCTGGATAATTGCAATCCTGGCCACAGGGGCATTGGATGACACGGCGTCGACAGCTTGAATGCGCCATGTTCCATACAACCAGACCAGGCCGAAGATTATGACGAAGGCAAATAACGATCCTGCCGCCAGGCGCCCGGTAACCATCTTTGCCTGCCAGTCTTGTTGCGTTAAAGCTAAAAACAGCATAAAAAGTGCTGCATTCCCCAATACAATAGAAAAAGACACACCATAAACTCCGACAATATCGGCTATCTGTATAATAGGCAGCACTTTAAATTGAGAGTAGCCAAGCAGCTCCCAGGGGAATCCTGTGAAAAGAAATGTGCGCAAATATTCTAAAGCAACCCACAAAAACGGGATTGTGGCGAAACACATGAAGGGTGTTGGGCACAACCGGCTTACAAACATTGAAAATACAGCAACATACAGTGCAAGATAAGCGGCCAGGAGTATAAGGACGGGGAGGGATAAATACATGGGAAGATGCCCGTACGTTTTTATAGTATTCGCCAGCCAGTAAACCAGGGTTAGATAGTGGGCCAGTCCGGCGCAGAATCCTAAAATAAATCCGTCTTTCGGGGAAAGGTTTCTTAAACCGACCAACAGAGGAACCAGGGCGAACCAGGCCAGCCAAAAGATGCCGGCTTTAGGAAAGGAGAGCGTCAGCAATATACCGCTCAATACGGCTAAAAAGATATTCTGTCTGTTGATTTTTTCAGTAATCAATTATAACTCGCAACACGTAACACGCAAACACCCAATTGAGTCGGACTCAATTGGGTTTATACGTTTAGCTTGTCTGACTTTAACGCGTAAGCAACCGCGAATCCCACCATGAATCCGACCGCAAGATTTGAGGCCAGGGTTATGCCCAGCATCAGCAGGACGACAAAAAGATCTTTGCGCTCTTGCATATCGATAATGGTCAGGGCCAACTGGCTGCCGGCAAACACCAGCAATACACCCAACACACCCATGGGCACCAGATATACTATTGCAAGTGCATGCATGCCTAAAAAAAGCGCCATCAGCAGAAAAAAACTTCCAATGACCAGATTGGAACCGGCGGTCCGGGCTCCAAAGCGATAGTGAGCGGCCAATCCGCCGGCACCATGACAAAGGGGCATGCCGCCTACCAGGAAGCTCATAAAATTGGCCAGAGCCATGCTGATAGTCAGGGCCCTATAGGTAACTTTTTTGGAATCATCACCAAAATACTCCCGGGACAGGTCGGCGTTGGCAATAACGGCATTGCCTATCGTCATGGGCAGTTGTGGAAGCGCTAAAGCAAACAGCGCGAAGGTAAAGTCGGCTTGAGCGGGAAACCCGAACGGCAGTATGTCCGGAAAATAAAGGCCTGGTTTGAGCTTGTCGAATCCTGCGTGGGTGCCCAGAATCAGCCCCAGCAACATGCCACCCAAAACGATCACCAGTCCGGCTGGAAAGCGTTTGTTTTCAAGAAGCAAAAGTGTTAAAGCGCCGCCGACAACGCCGACGAGGACACTAGTCGGCAACGGTCCCAGATATTGCAGGGTTAGATAGGGTTCAGCCGCCTGCCGTATCATTTGGAATTTGGAAGTGCCTAACATGAATTTAACCCCCTGGGCCATCAGGAGGGTGCCGGTGGACAGCTGTACGCCCCTGACTACAGCCTTGGGCGTATACTTGCCGATGGGCGTAATTGCGTTGGTTCCGCCGATAATCAAAAGAAAAATACCCATCAAAGCGGCCGAAGCCATAACCTGGGACGCCGTCATGGCCGTTGCAATGGCATAAGCGCCGATGACTTTCATGGGCTGAACCGGAACCGTAATACCGAAATAAAGACCTGAAATAATAAAAAATATACCAATGGACAAGAACATGCCCGTGGGACTTAAGCCATTGATCAGAATCATTGCTATAGCCATGGGCAGCAGTGTTCCTATATCTCCAAGGGAGCCGGCAATTTCCAGGCGATTAAAGCGATAAGGGGGGCTCATAAGACTTCTCCACATACAATTTTTGTGATATGCAACGTTGATGGCGTCGTAAAAAGTCTCATCTACTGCGTTGTAGTATTTATAAGCACAAAAAAACAAAGACGGAAAGACAGAAAAATGAATAACATTACATACAGACCTATCGGAAATATACGCACCCCGTTTAAAAAGCAAGCAGGAATGCCGATTCAGCCATCCGGGGCCCAGGGTGTGCGAGGCACCATCAAAATCAAAAAGGACTATATAGGCGGCCTAAAGGATTTGGAAGGCTTTTCTCACCTTGTTTTGATTTATCATTTTCATCTGTCAAAAGAATACGATCTAATTGTGACCCCTTTTCTAGATGATCAGCCACGAGGCGTTTTTGCCACCAGGGCGCCCCGGCGACCCAATTCCATCGGCTTTTCGATAGTTAAGCTTAATGCGGTTGAGGGGGATATCCTTGAAATTGAGAACGTCGATATTGTCGACGGGACGCCGCTGCTGGACATAAAGCCGTATGTGTCGGCATTCGATGCCCAGACCGAAGTTAAAACCGGTTGGCTGGCCGAGGTTGATGAACAGGTAAAGCAGGCCAAATCGGATAACCGGTTTATTTCGAACAAAAAGGTGTAAAGTAATATTTAAATATGCCGATAATATATGTACGAAGCGTTCGGGCGACACCGTACTCGAATAGATGGGTTCAGGCTCAACCGAACACAAAAAGCAAGGCCTTTTACAGGGCCTTGCTTTTTTTATGGATAAGTGGCGAAAGCTGCCGGCTGGATCAAAGCAATGATCTCGTAAAAAGTCACGAATTCAACTATAGCTTTGAATTTTTTTCTTTAGAGCCCTTACTTTGGCGGTAATGTCGGGGGCCTGGGTGATAGTTGTCACCATAGCCACGCGGCGTGCTCCATTGGCAAGCACCTGGTCGATATTGGACTCAGATATGCCGCCCATTACTGTAAAAGGCACATTAATTTCAGGGCTGATTGCGGCAATGGCCTCCGGGCCCAAAAAGTGCTCTATCCCTTCCTTGGTGCCGGTGGTAAATATGGGGCCGATATTGATGTAGTCCGCGCCTTCTTTTTGGGCCTGGATCGCCTCCTGAAGAGAGTGGGTGGAGGCGCCGATGAGCAGTTCCGGCGCAATCTTCCTGGCGGCGTTTAAAGGAAAGTCATCCTGGCCGAGGTGAACACCGTCGGCCCTTACAGCCATGGCAATATCCACGTGATCGTTGATAATTAGCAGAACTTCTGCCTTGGCCGTAATTTCCCTGAACTTCAAGGCCAGGTTGTATAGTTTTCGGCCGGAATATTCTTTTTCCCGCAACTGAATGATTTTGGCGCCACCCTGAATCACCGCTTTGAGGACCTCCAAATTAGATCTTCCGCTGGAGAGTCGTTCACAGGTAACAGGGTATATGTCGACTTGTCTAAACGCGCTTTTTCTTGCTTCCCGTTTCATTTAGCCACCACCTACCAGCCGTATGATTTCAATGGTATCCCCATCCTGGACAGTTGTTTCGTTCATTTTGTTTTTGGCCACGATTTCAAGATTGTGCTCCACGATAATCGATTTGGGGTTGACCCCCAGCTGCTCGAGCAGTTCGACTACCGTCAGCGGCAAGGCAAGGTCAGCTCTTTTTTCTCCATTTACAGTGATTTCCATTTCACGTTTCACTTTTTACGACGCCATCAAGGTTTATTGGAGAAACGCTGCATCCCAGTCTTTCCACACAGGCTCGTAGCCCTTGGCTTTGATACTCTTGGCAACGGCTTCAGGTGAACGGTGGTCGGCGATATCAAACTGGGCTTCGGCCTGAACTTCATGAGCATAGCCGCCGGGTGCGGTGCAGGATCCGGCGCTCATGGAAGTTATCCCGACAGGGATCAGGTTGTCCCTGAGATACGCCGGCTCGCGGGTAGATAGAACCAGACCCGCGTCCGGGAGCAAGAGCCTTAATGCGGTGATAAGCTGGACAAACTGGGCATCTGATACCGGACAAGGAGGTTTATATTCACCGGCGGCCGGTTGCAGACGCGGAAAGGATATGGTGATGTGTGACTTCCAGAAATTGCGCAAAAGATAGCGCGCATGCAGCGCCAGACAAAACCCTTCCACGCGCCAGTTGTCAAGCCCCAGCAGGGCGCCGATCCCGATACGGCGAAATCCGGCCTCACCACCTCTTTCAGGCGTCTCCAGCCGCCAGCGGTAGTTGCTCTTGCTGCCGGCCGGATGAAAATCACGGTAACTCTTTTCATTGTAAGTTTCCTGATAGACGACCAGGCCGTCCACCCCGTTTGAAATTAGAGTTTGGTAGTCACCGGTTGGCATGGGATAGATTTCGACCGATATGGAGGAAAAACTATGACGCAATTTTTGCAATATTTTCGTCAGATACTCCATGGTGACGGCCTGCGGCGCTTCTCCGGACACCAGCAATATATGACGAAACCCCTGAGAATACAGAAAAGAAGCTTCGGCCTCGGCCTGCTCCACTGCAATTGTCAGGCGGTCGACAGTGTTTTGCACATTAAATCCGCAGTAGACACAAGAATTGGTACATTCGTTGGAAAGATAAAGCGGGGCAAACAGGCTGATTACCCGGCCAAAACGTTGTTGCGTAAGTCGGCGAGCCCTTTGAGCCATCTCTTCCATGGCCTGTTCCGCAGCTGGAGCCAGCAGGCTGATAAATCCATCCATTCCCAGAGATCGAGCCGCAAGCGCCCTTGCCACGTCAGCCGGGGTGCGGCTCATGATCTGTTTTTCAATCTCTTCCCAACGCAAGCGGCTTATCTTTTCATAAAAACTCATACTATGGTTGCCTCAAAAAGCCTGTCAAAGGGCTGGAAGCTGCGGCCGCTTTCTGCGGGGTGCTGATCCCTGCCAGAAAGGCTTCACGACCGGCTTCCACCCCTTTTTTGAAGGCCTGTGCCATTAATGCCGGGTCCGCGGCTACCGCAATGGCTGTATTGACCAGAACGGCATCGGCTCCCATCTCCATGGCTTCGGCGGCGTGGGAGGGTGCTCCCAGGCCGGCATCCACCACTACCGGAACATTCGCCATTTCAATAATGATTTCGATGGATTCTCTGGTGTTAATGCCCTGTTTTGAGCCAATGGGTGACCCCAGGGGCATAACCGTGGCCGTGCCGATATCCTCCAGTCGTTTGGCCAGGATCGGGTCGGCATGGATATAGGGCAGCACCACGAAGTTGTCCTTTACCAGGATTTCGGCGGCCTTAAGGGTTTCGACGGGATCGGGGAGCAGATAGTGAGGGTCGGGAGTGACCTCCAGTTTGACCCATGGTTCGCAACCGGCTGCCCGTGCCAGGCGGGCCAGTCTAACCGCTTCTTGGGCATCCCTGGCACCCGAGGTGTTGGGAAGCAGAAGATAACGACTGGTGTCGATGGCATTAAGCAGGTCATCATCGGGATTTTCCAGATCCACCCTTCTCAAGGCTACGGTGACAATTTCAGAACCCGAGGCCTCTAAAGCCTTTTGCATGACGTTATTAGAAGAGAATTTTCCGGTACCCATCAGCAGCCGCGAAGAAAAAGGGCGACCGGCGATAATCAGAGAATCTTCCATTTTAACTTACCTTTCCAATAATAAAAAAACCGTTTCCGATTAAGGAAACGGCTACCGATAAGAACGGAAAAGGTTCCGCGCTTACAGCCGTTTCCCTCCGTTGGCATTATCCACGTCAGGTCTTAAGGGTATTTTCTCAGCCCGGATATACGAGCACCCCTAACGACTATTAATGCAATATGCCAACTATAGGTGTATGATCGTCGATTGTCAAATACGGGTTTTTAAAAAGATCTCGTGTTTGCAAAGCGCTTGCGGTAGCAAACTACAGCTGCACGCTCGATGTCTTGCATATCCGGCAAACTCGACGCTTGCAGATTTTAAGCATAACGCTTGAAGATTAAAGTGGCGTTTGTACCCCCAAAGCCGAATGAATTAGTAAGGACAATATCAATTTGGGCTTTAAGGGCTTGACCGCTGACATAATTCAAACCTTTGCATTCTTCGTCAATACGATCAAGATTCAGAATCGGCGGGACGATATTATCCCGGATGGACAATACGCATAAAGCCGCCTCAATAGCTCCAACCGCCCCCAGACTGTGCCCGAGCTGAGATTTGTTGGCGGTAATGAAAGGCTTCTCTTTGTTGGCCCCAAACACCTCTTTTATGGCTTTTGCTTCGTTAATATCACCTTTAGGGGTGGAGGTTGCATGGGGATTGATCAAATCGACATCTTCCGGCCTGATTCCGGCATCTTCCAGGGCTATCCGCATGCACCGGATCGGCCCGTCAATATCAGGATCTGTAATATGACTGGCATCCCCGGTCATACCGCCGCCAACCATTTCGGCATAAATTTTGGCCCCCCGGGCCAGGGCATGTTCCAGCTCTTCTAAGATTAATACGCCTGCTCCTTCTGCCATAACAAAGCCGTTGCGATCTTTATCAAAGGGGCGGAAGGCTGATTCCGGAGTTTTGTATTTAGATGACAACGCCCTGAGGGCATGAAAGCCTGAAACCGTAAGGGGTGTAATTGAAGCTTCCGCTCCCCCGCAGAGAATCGCATCTTCTTTGCCGGTTTGAATGCGCTGAAACGCATCCCCCAGTGCATGTGCTCCGGAAGCGCAGGCTGTAGACAGACAGGAGTTAATGCCTTTGGCTTTGAAGGAGATGCTGATATTACCGGCCGCCAAGTTTGGAATTTCACGTGGAATTAAAAATGGCGACACTTTTTTCCCTTCTAAAAGTCGCAGGTGTTCTCTTTCCAAAGTTTGAATTCCGCCTTGCCCTGTACCGACAATAACACCGACACGAGTAGGGTCAATGTCGCCATTCTCCAAATGAGCGCCAGAATCAGCCACCGCCTCTAAAGCCGCTGCATCGGCATACTCTATAAAGGGATCCATATATTTTGTCTGTTTTAAATCCGCTTTAGAAAAAGCAGGCTTTCTTTGCTTGATGATATCTTTGATATTAAAGCCTTTAACTTCCCCGGCGATAAAAGGGAATTCGTCTGATAATTTATACTTTTCTTTGATTTTTTCTAAATCACCCCAGTTGGCAATCCAGTCGATGCCCGAGCGGCAATCGAGCATGGCCTGCCAGGTTGAAGGCACATCTAAACCTAGCGGCGTTACCAATCCTAAACCGGTCACGACTACTCTTCTTAGCGCTTGTGTTTTGCTCATGGTTCAATTCCTTAGATTGGGTAAAGATCAAAGGGTGGCATTTGATGCATAACTATAAACAGCGGAAGCAGCTTGGTGTAATGCCGATTATATTAAATGCATGGTGTTACACTGTCAAGCGATTTAAAATCGCCATAAAAGGCTGTAATATGGTAAACTAAAAAACAATGCTTGATAGTTGAATTCGTGACTTTTTACGAGATCATCAGGATTGGGTTATTGGGTTTCGGTCTTGTCGGGTGCACTGCCGGCGGGAGCAGGGCGCTTTTTGGTGCGGCGGCGCCTTTTTTTCTTCTTCTTGGGGCCATCTGCGGCGGCTGGTTTTGATTCCGGGGCAAAACCGAAAAAACTGCCCGGGCATGAGTCGGCCCGGGTTTTTCCTGGATCCGTTGCGCTTTGCTCGCGTCTGCGTCCGTGCTGCCGCGAGGGTCTTCTCCCCCTCCCCTTGCGTCTGCCCGGTACCCGCTTGGATATGTCTTTGATAAACCAATCATTTTCGGGCCAAATTGTCGGAATCTTGTAACCGAGCATTGCCTCGAGGGGTTCGAGATGAAAAACATATTTCTCACAGGCCAGTGACAACGCCCGTCCGGTTTTGCCTGCTCTGGCGGTGCGGCCGATGCGGTGGATATAGTTTTCTGTATCCTGCGGAAGGTCGTAGTTGATCACATGGCTGATATCCTCAACGTGAATGCCTCGCGAAGCCACATCCGTGGCCACCAGAATCTTAATCCTGCCTTTTTTGAACCATTCCATCAGCCTGAAGCGTTTGCGCTGGGGCAAGTCGCCGGTGATACCTTCGGCCGGCCATGCGTTACCGTTGAGTTTGCTGGTCAGCCAGGTTACGCCGGCCTTGGTGTTGACAAATATGAGAATCCGGCTCCATTCTTCCCTTTTCAGCAGACCCAAAAGAAGGGGCAGTTTCATATCACTGCTAATGTGAAAAAGAGACTGCTCAACTCCCTGGACAGTCACCTCCTCCGGCGCAACAGCTATAAACTCCGGTAAGTTCATGTATTCATAAGTCAATTCCATTACGCGGTAGGAGAGGGTGGCTGAAAAAAGCATGGATTGTCTTTTCTCATAGTGGGGAAGCTTGCGCAGGATATAGCGCATATCCTTGGAGAATCCGAGATCCAAAAGGCGGTCGGCCTCATCAACAACCACGGCTTTGATGCCTGTGGTTTTAAAGATGCCCTGCTTTAAATAATCGATTATACGCCCCGGGGTGCAGATAATGATGTCGGCACCTTTGCGAAGTATAGCGGCCTGCTTGCGATAGTCTACTCCGCCCAATACCTGTGCAAAAGTCAAACCGGTATGCCGACCGAGATCTTTGGCTTCTTCATATATCTGGAGGGCCAGTTCCCGGGTGGGGGCGACAATAAGAGCGGACGGCAATTTAGCTCTTTTTTGGGGTAATGCCAAGAGCCCGGCAAAAATAGTAACCAGAAAGGCGGCGGTCTTACCTGTGCCGGTCTGGGCCTGGCCGGCAACATCACGGCCGGCCAAAGAGACGGGCAGAACTTGAGACTGAATCGGGGTGCAGAAGGTAAAACCGGCGTCGTTAAGGCCGCTTAGCACTTCTGGAGGAAGGTCGAATTCATCGAACCTGATCCGGGTCAAAAATTTAGGTTTATCCCGGCGCTGAAAAGGCTCTGGCGATTCTGTTGCATCTAACATGATATTTATGATTATACGCTTTTTCTTTTATTTTGCAAGCGGTTATATCAGCATTATGACTTGATCATGTGATTCTTCTTCCTCATATAGGGAGCGCTACCATCGAAACCCGCACAAAGATGGCGATGATAGCTGCTGATAGTCTTTTAGCCGGATTGAATGGTGAAACTCCGCCCAATTGTTTGAACTGTGCCGATCTTTGTGATAACAGATAAAATCGCTTCGAGATTTTATACAACGTCCACCTTCGGCAGACTTAAAAAATCGTGCAACGGTTTTTTTATGAAAGAATTTTTCAAGGTTACGGATTTAAAGCAGGTCCTTGCTTACGCATCTGATTTCCCCCGGGTGGGAACCGAAGACGTTCCGCTGGCAAAGGCTGCGGGAAGAGTTCTGGCTAATAACATTGTTTCGAACATTGATCTGCCCGATTTTATGCGAGCCACAATGGACGGTTATGCTGTCAAGGCGTCATCGACTTTTGGCTCCACAGAAGGAAATCCCGGTTATCTTAGCGTAAAAGGTGCCGTAGAGATGGGGGAATCTCCTGCATTTTCAATCGCATCCGGGGAAGCCGCTACAATACCTACAGGCGGCATGCTGCCGCATGGTGCCGACAGTGTTGTTATGGTAGAACATACAGAGATTATCGACAACACAACTATAGAGGTATATAAAAGCGTTGCTCCGGGACAGAATGTTCTGGAAAAGGGCGAAGACGTCCGCAAAGGAGATACTATTCTTGCTTGCGGCCGGAAACTCCGATCCCAGGAAACAGGTCTTTTGGCAGCCTTGGGCAAAGAAACCATTAGTGTTTACCGCCAGCCGGTCATTGCTGTTATTTCCACCGGAGACGAGATCGTGCCGGTCAATGAAATTCCAGGACCCGGCCAGATCCGTGATATTAACACGTATACGCTGGCCAACCTGGTGCGGGCCGCCGGAGGTGTTCCGGTGCCGCTTGGGATTATTCAAGACAACTTTGATGCTCTTTTCGAAACGTGTACAACGGCTTTGGCCCAATCAGACATGGTGTTAATCTCAGGAGGAAGCAGCGTGGGCACACGCGATTTTACCATAGAGGTGCTGGAGGCACTGCCGGATGCCGATATCCTGGTGCATGGTATCTCCATCAGTCCCGGTAAGCCCACAATCCTGGCCAGGTCGCGGAATCAGGCCTTTTGGGGTTTGCCCGGGCATGTGGTATCTGCTATGGTCGTTTTTGAAATTGTTGTGCGACCGTTTATTGAACATATCGCCGGCCTTGCTGAGCAACACAAAAAAGTTGTCAAACCTTCTGCTATACTCAGCAGGAACCTCTCCTCGGCGCAAGGGCGCATTGATTATGTTCGAGTGCGACTGGTTGGAAAAGAGGGCGTGCTATGGGCGGAACCGATTCTGGGTAAATCAGGCCTTATTCGTACAATGGTACAGGCCGACGGCTTGATCGAAATAGGTATCAACTCGGAAGGCTTGGATAAAGGCACAGAGGTTGAGGTTCTCCTTTTGTAAGAAGCCTTTGGGATAGAATTCTATATGGTTGATAAAACCAAAAATACAACGAAAAAAAATGGAACATAAACGTAATATATATCTGCAGATGAAAACCCTGAAAGAAGCTCGCGCAATCCTTTTTGAAAGGTTTCCGCCCGGCGGAGTGCTTTTAAGCGAGGCGGTTTCGGTGCCGGATGCTGTTGGCCGGGTACTTGCAGAACCAATATTCGCTGAACTTTCTTCTCCCAATTTTCACTCAGCGGCAATGGACGGCATCGCCGCAAAGGCTGAGAATACCTTTGGTGCCTCTGAAGCCAGCCCTAAAGAGCTTGCCGTCGGTGAGGACGCATTTTTTGTCAATACCGGCCATGTGATGCCTGCGAACACCGATGCGGTGATCATGATCGAATACGTCAATGTTACGGACGACGACCGTGCTGTCATCGAGGCACCGGCGTTTCCGTGGCAGAACGTCAGAAAAATGGGTGAGGACATTGTAGCTACGGAGCTTTTATTCCCCCAGAACCATGTTGTCACGTCCTATTGCATCGGCGCGCTGCTTGCCGGTGGTATTTTCAAGGTTGCCGTCCGCAAAAAACCAAAAGTACTGATTATCCCGACAGGGTCGGAACTCGTGGATTGGCGCGAAACCGCTCCGGAAGCCCTTGAACCTGGTCAGGTCTTTGAAACCAACTCCTTTGTACTGGGCAAGCTTGTGGAATCGTACGGTGGAGAATTTGTCCGCCACGAAACGCTGATGGATGATCATGATCAAATCAAACGGACGATTGACCGGGCCGTCAGCGACGATTTTGATATGGTTCTGATCTTGGGCGGGTCATCGGCAGGGTCTGAAGATTATGCCAAAAGCGTCATCGACGCTCTTGGCGAAGTCCTGGTCCACGGAGTTACGATCATGCCCGGGAAGCCGATTCTAATCGGCTCTATAAACAGCAAGCCGGTGTTTGGAATCCCGGGATACCCGGTATCGGCTATCATCGCCTTTGAGCAGTTTGTCGGACCGCTAATTACCAGAATGCTGGAAAAGCCCGAAACCACGCGGCCCACCGCTCAGGTTGAACCGACAAGAAAAATCGCATCCAAACTGGGCGTAGAAGAATTCGTGCGGGTCAAGCTGGGGGCCGTCGGCGGCAAGATTGTGGCGACTTCGCTGCCGAGAGGAGCGGGATGCATCACCACCATCACCGAGGCGGATGGAATCATTCGAATACCCAACCATATAGAAGGACTCAATATGCATGAACCTGTAACGGCGGAGTTGTTGCGCCCCATGTCCGCCGTCAACAATACGATTGTTGTGGTTGGGAGCCATGACAACACGCTGGATATTTTGTCCGATCAAATCCGGGCCGTCCACATCAACGTCGTCCTTTCCTCAAGCCATGTCGGCAGCATGGGCGGGCTGATGGCCATTAAAAAAGGGGTATGTCATGTGGCCGGGTCACATCTTCTGGATACTGAGGACGGCACTTACAATATTTCCTATATAAAAAAGTATCTTTCCGATATCAGGGTAAGGTTAGTGCATCTGGTCTTGCGGGATCAGGGCTTGATTGTGCCCCGCGAGAACCCTAAAAAAATCAAAGGCATTGAGGCTCTTGTACGCGAGGACATCACATTCATAAACCGTCAAGCCGGATCCGGCACCAGAATTTTGCTCGACTACCGGTTGCAACAGCTCGGTATAAACCCTGCCAAGGTAAACGGGTATGAAAATGAAGAGTTTACCCACATGTCGGTAGCCGTGGGTGTGCTTAGCGGTACCGCTGATGTGGGTTTAGGGATCTATGCAGCGGCCAAGGCTTTGAACCTGGACTTTATTCCCGTGGTCACCGAACAATACGATCTTGTAATTCCTGAGGCGCATTTTGAATCGCAAAACATCCAGATCCTGCTTGAAACCCTCCATTCCGCAGAGTTTAGAAAACGGGTGGAAGCCTTGGGCGGCTACAGCACCGCAAAGACCGGGAAAATTATTATTTAAATGTGATGGCGTCGTAAAAAGTCCCATCTACTACGCCTTGTATATGAACCCTGGTCGCCTACGGCGCCGCCAAAGGCGGGTAAACCTTTTTACTTAGCCAT
>SDBU01005458.1_pt1 | contig 15209 bp, 9 predicted proteins | sample 2277071 | NCBI WGS metagenome assembly SDBU01 (sample SAMN10397929, study PRJNA504765) | marine sediment metagenome | isolation source: marine sediment core GS08_GC12, 126 cmbsf | place: Arctic Ocean: Gakkel Ridge, Loki's castle | collected 2008
GTCTCGCCGCGACTGGGAAGCCACTCGGAGATGACGGTCAGGTCGACATTTGCGCTTCCGACGACCACTATGCGCGGCCCTGTCATTCCTGTGGCTCCTATCCTCTGGCAGGGGATCACTGCTCTGCCGAGGCCTCCTGCTCGTCGCCGAAAAAGGGGCTGTAGAGGATAGCGCGCAGGTTGGTCAGGGGCCACGTTATCGTGCTGAGCACCTGGTACTTGAACTGCGGATCGCCGACCGTTCCGGAGACATCAAAGCGAACGAGCTGCCTTTCCACTGTCTGAAGCACCCAGTCGACAACGGAGCTGAGAATAGGGATCCCCGAGCCCTCCTCGGGCGCCCCAACCGCCACCATCGTCATGTCGAGCTTTCCGTCCCACCACACACTGCCGTAACCGGACAGGTCCAGACCGCCTCCGGTCAGGGTGAACTCGCGCACCTTGACTTCGTCCCCGTTGAGGGTAAGGGCGACTTCACCCCGACCTGGAGCGGAACTGCGGGTGGGGAGCGTCAGATGAAGCAGGCTCACCAGGCCGGTGAAGATCGGCGTTTCCCAGAGGTAACCCTCCGTCAGGGACAGTTGGCCGTGTCCTCTGGTGCTCGTGCTGTCGCCCATGACTCCTCCGACGTAAAACACCCCGCGGATGCGCCCCGAAACGCCCTCCTTTTCCTCGTCGAAACAGCGGATCACTTCGGCCAGCTCCACCTGCTCGAAGCTGATCCTCGCCCCGTAAGTGGGCACTTCGGACTCCGGGCCGTAGTGGACGACGCCTGCGCCTTCGAAGTGCCCGTCGCAGCTTACGCCCACGAAGTAGTTGCTGAACATGTGGCTCTCGTTGATCAGCAGTTGCCCGGAGAGGGCGTCTACGGGCACCGGCACGGACTTCGGCAGAACAGAGATGTCCCTCAGGTCCAGGTCCAGGCTGTAGTGCAACGGGCGCTCCTGCTGCCCGTCGTAGATGATCTTGCCACTCAGGGACACCGTGCCCTCGGGGCGAGCGGCGTCCCAGATGTCTTCGCCCACGTTGGGGATGGCCTTCAGCAGCTTCTCGGTCAGCACCAGGTCCCTGGCAACCAGGCTCACCTCGGCGTGTTCGGCTTCCAGGTCGATAACGCCGCGCGCTTCGACGCTGCTGACCGTGTTGAACTTGCCCGTTGTGTCGTCGCCGGTGTCCAGCGTGGCTGCAAGACGCTCCACGGACACCGTGCTGCCGTCCACCTTCACAGTGCCAGACAGGTCCCTCAGTGGCAGTGTAAAGGCCTCCGGCGTCACCTGTCCCCCGTGAAGCTCAAGGACCACGCTGTAGGACATGTCGTCGGAGTCCGCCTCGTCGCGCAGCAGGAGAGATGCGTCGAGAACCACGTCCGGCCTCAACATCTCCCATATCCGCTCGCCGGCGGACGGGATGGCCTTCACCAACTGCTCATCCGTCCTGATATTGCGCAGTGCCACCTCCAGAACGCTGCTCTTGCCATTGAAGTCTATGAGGCCGTTGGCGGTGAAGGTCGCGGTGCCGCCCTGCTGGCTGAGCACCCCCCACAGGCCGTCCAGCCGAACACTGTCGTTGTCCACCGACACTGTGCCACTCACGTGCTCGAGGGGCAAGGGCGCTTCGGCCGGTCGAAGTGTGACGTCTTGAAGTTCGAGGACGCCGAGGAACCGAGCATCTCCGCCCTCGGGCGGACCCGCCAGCGTCAGCGTGAGGCGGCTGCGTCCCGCCGGTTGGAACCGTTGCCACAGATCGGGGCCCACCTCGGGGACCGCCTCCAGACTGGTGCGGCAAAGCGGAAGATCTACGACTTCGATCTGGAAAGAGTAGCCTTGGCCGCCACCGTGCGATACGCCCGACATGCGTATCCGGGCAGGGACACCTTGCGCGGCCGTCGCGCCGAACTCTTCGGCGGGGATAATGCCCGTAATGCCGTTGATGATTACGTCGTCGTCCGTTATGTCGACCACACCGTTGACGGAGGAGACCCGGGCCGGGAAGAACTTCGTCTTTACGCTCGCGTCCCGCGCCCGGACCTTCAGCGAGTAGGTGAGGCGTCCTGTATCCAGCAGTTCAATCACGGTGTCCAGGGACAGCCCGCCCGCCACCTGGAATTCCTCCCATATGTCCTTGCCGCTGGGGACGTAATGCCAGAGGGCCTCGCTGGCTGTCAGATCCTTGCACGTGATGTTGAGCTTCAACTGCGGCCTGTCGCCTGCCACAATCCACCCCGTGATCTCGGTACCGGCGAACGGGCCCCTTCGGAAGCTCGCCTCGCAGTGCCAGCTACTGGTGGTGTTCAGGTCCGGCTTCAGTCTCAGATACAAGCCGGGGTACTCGCGGGGTTCCTCGTCGCCGAATAGCTTGGCGTTCTGCACGATGAGAGTAGCGTCTTGCAGCAGGATGCCTTCCCGAAGCATTCCCTCGGGCGGTGGTTTCTTCGGTTCGGCCGGCTTGGGGAACATCGCCTCGAAGTTCCACGCCCGGTCTTGCTCCTGGTATACCAGCTTGAGGGTCGGTTCCACCAGGACGACTTCCTTGACGGCGCCCGCCCCGCGCAGCGCCCTGACCATGTCCAGGCCGATGAGTATCTCGCGGCACGTGAAGAGCGGCTCTTTCTCGCCCCTGAGCCTGATGGCCGGGCGTTCCACGCGCAGAACGCCGGCCAGATCGAGTCGGGCCGAGTCCAGCGAAAGCTCGGCCTCCACCGACCGTGCGAATCCGTCACAAAGCGTGCGACTGAGGTACTCGGAGGAGGTGTAGTGATTGAACAGCTTGCCGGCAACGCCCAGCGCCAGCAGAAGCAAGCCGAGAATGACAAGCTTTATGGCCGTCGTGGTTTTCATGGCGGTTCGGTATGCCCAAATGCCCCCTGATATCGTATCCCACGGCCAGCGTGGAAAGCAAGCGAGTGGACGACGGGTGATTGCCCGGAGCTGTGTGCCTGTTGGTCCTACGAGGGCAAGAACGCGCCCGAGGAGCTTTCTCGTGACGCGATCGCGGGTACTTGAGCACTCACGACGACGCTCGCGGCAGCCTCTACCTGGCTTCCGGCTTGTTGATCGCTTTGGCCTTCAGGCGCAGTGCGGGGCGATCCGGGCCGAGGAGCTTGAACTGCTCGCCGATTCGGTGGCCCACCACCCAGACTATGGCGCCGTCGCGTGTGGTCACCAGGGGGATCAGGTCCCGCTTGTGCAGCGGCACCTTCTGCCCGATCAGGAAGTCTTTCAGCCGGGTCGGCGCCGGATATCCCAACGGCCAGAATCTGTCGCCCGGACGCCTCGACCTGACCTTCAGCGGCGCACCGACCGCCTCCAGGTCGAGGTAGACCTCGTGCTCCGATGCGAGCTCGGCGGCCCGTTCCGGGCTTACGGCGGCCGGTGGCAGCGTCTCGCACGATATCCGGGTTTGCACCTCTGGCAGGTCGACCGCGCCCGGTACGGGCAGTTCCCGCGTCGGCATGGCGGCGGACGACCCGCGGCGCGAGAAGTAGACGAGTCCGTGCTCGTGCCGTGCGAAGAAGCCGCCCGGCAGGGATACCTCCGTCCCTACCTCCCGGTGGGGCAGGGCTGCAAGGTCGTTGTAGTGGCTGGAACCCAATGCCGGCACCGCCTCGCCCTCAGCCAGGATGTCCAGCGCTCGTCTTGCCGCAGCCTTTCGAAGGACGGGGCTTGCCTGGGCAATGGCCTCAGCATCGAGGACGACTTCGTCTGGACCCTCTGCACGGCACAGCTTCCCCCACAAGCCGTCCAGAAGCTCTTCGAACAGCCGGGCGGCCTCTCCGGCGGCTTCGTTCAAGGTGCAGAGGGACCTGACCGAGAAGGTCGGGAAGTCGCGCTCCAGTGCGGGCAGGAGGATGTGCCGGATCCTGTTGCGGGTGTAATCCGTGTCGAAGTTCGAGCTGTCGGTGCAGAACGCCTCTCCCCGGGCTCTCAGATATTCCAGCAGGTCGGCCTTGCGCACCTCCAGCAGCGGCCTGACCAGACGGACCGTGGCGGCGTCCTTGCTCAGCGGCCTCTGGGGCGCGATTGCCCCCAGGCCGGCCAGGCCGGCTCCGCGGATCATCCGCAGCAGGACGCTCTCCGCAACGTCATCCGCATGGTGCCCCGTGGCAATGACGGACGCTGCTTTCTTGGCGGCCGCCCGGCCCAGGAACTCGTAGCGGATTCGCCTCGCAGCGGCCTCGATGGACTCGCCCTGTCCCCGGGCGTCGGCGACGGCTGCTCTGGCCACCTCCAGGTCCAGGCCGTGTCTGCGCGCGAACTGGCGGCAGAACCCTTCCTCTGCGTCCGACTCGGCCCCCCGCAGGCCGTGGTTCAGGTGCGCCAGGTGAACGGACAGCGCAAGCTTGTCCCCTTCGGAGAGGTCCAGAAGGATCAGAACCAGAGCCACGGAGTCCGGTCCGCCGCTGAGGCCGACCACCACGCTGTCCCCGTCCTTGAGCAGCCTCTGCCTGCGGATGAATTGCAGTATCCTGCGATGCAGCGGTTCCATGCCGTGGCCTCAGGGGGACCCGGCTTGCGAGCTGGGGCCTTCGGGCTGTTCGGCGCCTGGTTCTTGAGCGGCGGCCGGCATCGGGAACAGGCCTTTCAGATGGAGGGCGCCGTAGAGCCTGCGTGCGCGCGGCAGGTCTTTCCACAACTGCTCAGCCGCCGCACGCTCGCCTTTCTCGCTGAGCAGGTCAGCCAGTGTGACCTTGGCCAGCGTCAGCCACCGGCCCTGTGGATACTCTTTGAGATAGGTCCGAAGCTCGTTCTCGGCCTCTTCCAACGCGCGGCTGTCGTAGGCGCTGATTGCGCCGAACCAGCTCACGTTGTCAATCGTTTCGCGGAGCAGAGCAGCGGCCTCCTCGATCTCGGCTTGCGATAAGGTCTTCTTCAGGTCCGTCCGCTGCTTCTTGTACAAGTAGGCCGCGCCTTTGGAGAAGCCCTGCAACTGCATGATACGGGCCTGCTGGGTTATCTGGAGGCCCTTACGCGCCATTGTCGACTGCTTGACGTACTGCTGCGTTGCCATGTCTGTCAAGATGTTCACGCAGGCTTCCCACAAGTGTATGCCTTCGCCCTGGGGCAGGGACGCGAAATCGAAGGCCACGCGCGGACACGACCGCAGCACGGACAGCACGCGATCAAAGACGAGGAATCTGAGAAAGACAGCGTATGGATGGATGGCGACCTTCAATTCCGCCTGACGAAACTCCTCCGCGCCGTACGGCGACTCCTCCCCCGCCAGAGCAACCAGGGCCGCATATCTCTCGGGACGTTCCGCCAGCGAGCTGAGCGACAGCAACTCGCCGGAGCCGGGGTCCGTAACGGGGATACCCCAGTGCGGATTGACCACGAACGGATCGTCGCCGGCAGGATATACCTGCACCAGGTATCCCGTCTCATCCTGGGGCTCAGAGCGAGGCATGACGACCACGTGGGCACGCAGACCGACCTGGCGGGCCAGCTCGGCATAAGTCCAGGCCATCTGGCTGGCGGAGGCCCGTCCCAGCAGCGTGACCGCATAGGGATCGGACGGTAGGACATCGGCGCCGGTGGGCAACACGTGCCGAGCGAACCAGCGGCAGAGCAACAGGGCCTTCTCTTTGTCATTGTTCGCAGAAGCCGTGATGTCCCGGCCCACACCCCAGAGGAAGCCGCATCCGCGCAGGTACTGCGTCCCGGCCGGGTGTATCTCAGCACGTGCGGCCTCGGCCTTGACCAACAGCAACAGGAAAGGAGCGATGGCCTCGCGCGCTTTCAGACCGTCGGCCTCGCCTATCTCCTCAACGACTTCCGACAAGTACGGCTCGCTGAGCTCGTTGAACAGCCTGACCGCTTCAGTCAACTGTCCGTCCGCGTAGAACACGGCAACCCCGAGCCTGTTGACTTCCTGGACCTCGGTCCCGAACCTTGTCCTGGCGCTCTCATAGAGCGACCTTGCACTGTTCAGTTTCTCCTGCTGGCGCATCATCGGCTCGGAAGGATCGACCTTCGCAATAGCCTGTCGCAAGTTCTCAGTGGCCTTGGCAAGCCCCTGCTCCCGTTCCGCTATGAGCTTGTCCTGTTGCTTCTTGAGCATGACGGTAGCTGTCACCACGCCGGCCAGCACCAACAGAAGGATGACCAGGCGCGCTTTGCGCCCCAGGCTGATCCTCTCAGTGCCCGCATCCTCGGGCAGGTCTTCTGCGACCTGTTCTTGCTGCGGAACTTTTCCCTCCTCCATGTCGTGCTCCTCACAAGAGGACGCGATGTCCCGTTCCTTCGGTCTGTGCTATCCGGCCCGGCAACTCGACACGCTTGCGCCGCTCAGTCTCTGCGCGCCGTCGAGCGCCCGTCGCAGTCAGGTTGCATCTCGGGCGCCCTCTGTCAAGCCTGCCCGTCATCGGACCCGTCTGGAGGGGACGTGCCGGCAGGACAACACGCATGTCGCCGGGCCTCCAAAGGGGAGTTCGCCAAACCTGTCAAAGTGGTCATTGTGAAAGGGCGGGATCCCGAGGGCAAACAACAGACGTAATGGCGGATAGCGGCGGCCCCCGCGACGCGCCATTATAGCACGGGGCCTCTCTCTTGCCAAACGCAATGGTTGCCACGTCGTCCGTCGTTCTTGTCCTGGCGGTCATCCGCGCCGAGAGGCGCCGGCACGGTTTGCCCGGGCTCGCTCGGCACGAGCGCAGCAGGAGACGAGGGGGACACGGAGAATCTTGGATCCGCCCGAAGGTGGGGATCTTTCGCACCCGGCGGCGCGCCCCGTCGGCGACGTGTAGGGGGGAAGGGCAAGGCTGTGCCGTTCCCAGTTCCCGGCGTGCCACGCACGCTGCGCTGAGCCGACGCGTTCCCACCCGACGCCATCTTTCCTTGGGCAACTGCAAACCTGTCTGCACGCTCGCTTCGCGGTGACGGCCCCTGAATGGCATGCGAGCTGTTCTGAGCGTTTCCGGAGCCCGGCGATGTCGAAGCGGCGTAATTTTCCGCTTGACATCGCACCTATCGCGAGTATAGTTATGGAATTAGGACTTTGATCTTTGGATTTCTTCATCATTCTTATCGGCGGAGGAGGTGAACGATGCGAAAAGCGTTCACATTGATCGAGATGTTGGTCGTTATCGCCATCATCGCTATTTTGGCGGCGCTTCTGATGCCGGCAATCGCTCGGGCGAGGCAGCAGGCCCTCCAGGCAGCCTGCAAGAACAACCAGCATAATATCGGACTGTTCTTGGTGCAGTTCCGCAGCGACAACCGTGCGAGCGAACCGATCCCGGGCGTGCTTCGCTACGACTATGCGGGAACGCCCAGTTGGGGTGTGAACTTGGGCGATGTGGATGGTGATCCCTTGGGCGACGACGAGTGGGCTTATGACTCTTCACTGAGCCTCGCCCGCCTGTTCCCGGTCTATGCCGACAGTGCGGAGGTGTTCCTCTGTCCCGCCGCTGACCATAGCGCAGAGCTGGTTCTGTGGGGGTGGGACGCCGTCGGCAACCAGGTTACCGTTAACTATGACGGGGACCCGAATAGGGCGGAATACCGGTTCGAAACGGAGATCAGCGTGGCCAACGATCCGGACTACTTGATTGACCCACACGTCCCGAACAACGCCAATACGGGCCGGGTTGTTCTCGGCGACGGGCCAGACCTTGACTATGAGAGGGCCCAATGGTTCGCGGCGGGGAACCCGGGTCTCTACCCGGTGAAGGATCGGATGAGTCATGAACACGGCTCAGTGGTGCTCTTCTACGATGGGCACGTAGAGTACATCCTGTTCATCGACATCGTTGGCAGGACCGAGAATCCCAACTTGAAGCGTAACAACATTCCGCTGGACCCCGACATCTACAAGGACAGCGCATGGGAGTGGGACGACAATAACGCCCTACCGAAGGTCTGTGCCGGGGACGAGAGGTTTGACTGCAACCTGGGCAATTACGTTAACGTTGATACGCTGTACTTGGACCAGGACGGTGACGGCGTTGGCGACGGCGATTGGCCCTGGGAAGGTCCTGGGGATCCGGCTTACGCCGCTTTCAGCGTACTCGACGTGGACATTCTCGACTGATCCGTTGTCGGACCTGAATACTTGCGGAGCGGACCGACTGTCCGCTCCGTTCTTTTTCCCCGTTTTCTGTGCCCCTGGGCACGGGGCCGGTGCCGGCCTTCGTGCGCGCTCATACTGCCCCGCCGCGCGCTGACACTGCCGCGCCGCGCGCTTACACTGCCGCGCCGACGTCAAACCAACCAGAACGCCAATCCCCTGTCTCAAGTTTTCCTCTTGCAAAGCGAGCCGCCCGCTCCTATCCTCTGCGGATTCGCCCCGGGCGCCATCGGCCATTGATCCCTCATTGTGACACGATGACGCAGGGGCTCGATCAGGACGGAGATCGGGTGTGATGGCCGGCTTCGCGGGTCCTCTGGATTTCAAGTTGCCGTTGGACTGGCGCGAACAGCAGGGGCTGGGCGTGCTTCCTCGCTTCGACGGCGACCTCTATGCGTTCCTGCGCGAGGCCGGATTCGGTTACTTGGAATTCGGGATGGGAGCGTGTGTGGACGAAGGGGAATCGGCTCTCCTGCGTCGCGAGGCGGCGCTGTGCCGTGAAGGGGGCCTCGGGGTGGCGCTGCATCCGTACCTACGCGGCGCGCACAATCCGGCCTCATTCGGCGAGAGCCCCGAAGCCCTGTCCGTCGTGGAGTCGGTCCTCGGAGCGGCATCGGCGGTCGCCGCCATCTGCGGCGTGCGGGTTCCGGTGGTGCTCCATCCTGCCGAATCCTCTTACGAAGGCGATGAGCAGCACGCTGCCGCCTTTCGTGGTGAGCTTCTGCGGCGTTCCCGGCTGTTCTTTGCGGAGATGGAGAGGCGCGCTCGAACAGCGCACGCCTCCGTCGAGCCGGTGGCCGAGCATCAGGTGCCGCCGGCGCCCGGGGAGAGCGTCATGCGGATTGGCGACACCTACCGGGAGCTTCTCGAAGTTGTAGGGGTCGGCGGCCTCGGCATTTGCTGGGACACCGGCCATTATCTGCTCAGCGTTGAGCGCCACGGGCAGAGCGAACGGCCGTCTGACGACTTCCTGCGGCTCGTCCGGCGCGTCCACCTGCATGATGTCGTGGACGGGCAAGATCACCGTGTTGTCAGTGCCGGGTCGCACAGGCTGCGAGACTACATGCGGCTGCTTCAGGAGCGCGGTTTCGCCAGCGGCACGACGCTGGAGTACTCCGCCGGAGCCATACGCTCGGCGGGGGGCCTGAAGAGGGCGATCGAGAAATCGGTGGCCGCCATCGCCGCCTGGGCCATCTGATGGCGCTGCCTTCCCTTCAATCATGTCCTGTCGTCAGGAGGGACGCGACCTCGCGGCCGGCTCGCACGGTTCGGCCTTCGACCACCAGGCCGTCGGTCGGCTTGCCCTGCCGGTCGAACTTCGCCGCGGCGAGTTCCGCGTCGGTTGACAGACCTGCATAAGCCAGCGTCCCTTCCTCGCGCGCCCGCATCAGGACCACTACCCGGCCCCCATCGGTCTCCGTTTCGAGCGCGTATCCGGCCTCGACCTTGTGCAAAGTGGCGTGCGCCGGCGGTGTCCGGCTGGCCCGGTGCGGACGGATGACGGTGACGAACTCCATTCGTTCGGCGGGCTGTGGCGTCTGCGCCGTCAGGTGCCATTCGACGAGCTTGACGCGCGGCCGCGGCGGCGGGTCGAACTTGTCGGTCAAAGAGAGCTTCAGGCCCTCCGGCGCCAGGAAGGACACGCGGCACGCAGCTTCTTTGTTCGACACGTAAATGTCCCTTTGATCGTGGACCGTCATCTCCGTGGGAGAGTGAAGGCGCCATTCAAAGGCCGAGGGCGCGGGCGCTTCCAGACGATCGTAGACGACGATGAGGTCGGGTTTCACGAACAGAATGGCACGCGTGAAGCGCTTGAGAATCGGCCCGTAGGCACTTCCTGCCTCGCCGCTGACGTAATCGAACGTCGGCGAGGTGTGAAATGCAGTGATCTCTCCCGTTGCCGACCGGGAATGCGGTTCCTGGCCCCGGCCGTTGACGGTGATATTGTTGACGGACTTTGTGTGCCACATCCATTCCTTATGGTGCGTGCTGCCCCAGCTGTCGCGCCTGCCCGTTCGGATGAGCAAGCGCTCGCCGAAGGCGTACAGCAGGAAGGAGTTCTGGGCCTCGTAACCGTGGCTCTGGCCGCCGAACGGGCTGCTCTTGAAGATCAGCTCGACGTTGCTCTTGGCGTCGAGCAGGTTTGTGTTGAGGACGGCCTGGCCGGTTCCCCAGAAACAGCGCGAGGCGGGCAGGTCTGTGGGCGTCCTCGCTTCGACGCTGGGCAGGGCGCCTCGAACGAATCCCACGTAGCCCTTCTCCGGGCGCGGCCCCCCGTGCGCATCAACGTACCACTGCCAGTATTGGTTGCCCGCGTGCGCCGCGAAAGTGGTCATGACGCCCAGGTTGTGGCGAGACCTGCGACGCGCATTCAGGTCGCCGAACCCGCCCCCCCTCGTGCCCGGCGGCTGCAGGTACATGGGGTAGTAGCCGACCTTGGAGAAGTAAGGCTTCTTGTATGCGTCTATTCCGGTCGCGGCGCGCATCACGTCCGCCCACCACGTGAAGCGGCCGACGTAGCTCCCCCAGTAGTTGGCACCCTCATGCCATCCGCCGTCGTCATCGCACCAGACGGGGTAAACGTTGTAGAAGACGTTCATGGCGAACCAGAGCCATTCCTCTGCGTCCGGGATCTCGTCGAGGAAGGCAATGCCCACCTCGCCCAGGAAATGCCACGCTCGGTTGCTGTGACTTGCGTACGGACGCCACAGGTGGCGGGGGCTAAGATGCTCGTACATCTGCCTGCCGCGAACTGCCATCACCCGACGGCACTTTTCCTTCTCTTCTTCGCTCAGCAGGTCGTTGACGAACGTGTAGGCGCGGGAGAAGTAGTAGTTGTAGGGCATTCCGGCTTCGTCGTTGTAGCGGTAACCGGTGCTTCCTTTCGGGTCCCACTCTGCGGCGGCCAGGAGCAGTCGCCTGGCAAGCTGGCCGTACTCCTCCTTGCCTCCGAGCCGACGGGTGAACGCCAGCGTCGCGGCCCCGTTGAGGAGCTTGATGGTGTAGGTCCGATTGCCCCACCACATCTGCCGCCACTCGTCGCTGCCACTCCTCACTCCCGGTGGGTACCTGGGCGGCTCTTCGCTCGATGGAGGGTCGTTCAGCAACTCCTCGCATTGGCTGACGAGATCCTCGAACTGCTCCCTCAGGTCCCCCTGCGCACGCGCCCGCAGCTCGGGCAGTTGCTCAGGGCGGACGAACAGTCGGGGATGCTGCCGCGGAATCCGGGCGAGCATCTCCTCCCGCCCCGGCATCGGGAACTGGACGGCGTCCGCGCCGATCGTGAAGGAACGCACCCGACTCCAATCTGACTGTCCGCCGCCCCTGTCGGTGAAACGAAATCGCCAGTAATGCTCGCCCTGTTCGAACACCTTCGGCGGGCAGTGGCAGTTGTACTTCATCCCACGGATTCGATACTCCAGGTTGCTGAAGGCCGGATCGCGGGCGCATTGCAGTTCGTAAGTGACCGCCCCTTTCTGCGGCCGCCAGGCAAAGCCGGGCGGGTTGACGGGACTCGGCTTGTCCTCAGCGGGGCGGAAGCCCCATTCCCCCGGGCCGCCCGGGGCGTCGTCCACCGGTGCGACCTGCGCGTAAGCGGCACTAGCGGCCCACACGATGGCCATGATGAGAACGGTGCTCGGGACGGCGTTGAAGACCATGACGATGCCCCCTGGATGGGCGGTTCTGGAGCGCTCACTGCGACCATTCCTCGGCGCGCTCTGGCTCGACAGCATACTCCGACAAGTCATTTCGCGTCAACCACGCGTTCGGGTCGGCCCGGCGACGCTCCGCGTTGATTTGCCCGATGGGGCGCCGTACAATCCACTGCGTTCAGCGGCAAGGATAGCGGCATCGGGGGAGCGATTGATGTCAGGTTGTCGTCAGGCGGCCGATCGGGGGAGGCGCTGCACCGGGGCGCTGGTGCTGTTGATTGCGGCGCTGGTCGCGGCCGGCAGCGCTCCTGCCCGCTGGCTTGTGGCCGGCGACGATTCGCCGGGTGGCGGACGTGTGTTCACCGTCTCGCCTGACGGCGACGATGCCGCCGACGGCTCGGCGCGGACGCCCTGGCGGACCGTTGGGCGCGCAGTCCAGGCGGCCGGGCCGGGGGTGACTGTGAACCTGCTCCCCGGCGTCTACCGCGAGGGGGTCGTGCTTGAAGGCAGGGGCGGGGCTGAGGGCCGGCCCTTCACGCTTCAGAGCGCCGAGGGCGGGCGGGCAGTGCTGGACGGCGGCCTCTCCGTGGACACTGGCATAGGCGTCCATGTCCCTTACGTCGTGATCCGTGGGCTGGAGATCAGGAACTTCCGCCATCGGGGTGTCAGACTGAACGGTCGCCGAGCGGAGTGCCACCACGTTCTGGTCGAGAAGAACGTGATTCATCACATCGGCGATCCGACGGGCGAAGCCCCGGAGGCGGCCTACGGCGTCCGGGTCCTCGGGGTGTCGGATTGCACGATCCGCCGTAACACGATCTACTTCGTCTTCGGCAATAACGAGTCCTTCGGCGTCCACTTCGACCTGCGCTCGGCCTATGAGAACGCCATCCACAACGCCGTCATCGAGAAGAACCTCTTGTATCTGATCGACAAGGCCGGCGTCCGCATCACGGATAACTGGCTGAAGTACTACGTCCTGGCCGATCCTGCCTACATCCGCGGCAACATCTCGGTGCACATCGGCTACGTGGGCCTCGAAGTCAACTATGTGAACACGCATGTTACTCACGGCGGCCCTCTGGGCGACAAGGACGGCGCGCCGGTGCACGTTGAGGATAACTTCGTCGGCTGGTGCTCCTCCCACGGCATCAATCCCAAGCAGTCGGCCGACGGCACCACGCGGCGCAACACCGTTTATAACTGCCGGCGCAGCGGTTACCTGCAGAGCGGGCTCGACAGCTATCGCATGCGGATCGAGGGGAACCTGCTCGTGGACAACGTCCTCGGGAGCATCGTCCACACTGTCGGCGTGGACAATCAGTTCATCGGCAACTACTACCGCCAGCTCCCGGCGTGGCCGGAGTTCTTCGTGGACCGAACCGAGGGCTGGGGCACTACGTACACCCGGATGGCTGACCTGCACAGCAGATCCGTCCTGAAGGGCGTGGAGGCCCAAGGGGTCCTCAACAACGTGGCGGCGCTGTTCCGCGCACCGCAGAAGGGCGACTTCCGCCTCATCCCCGGATGCCCGGCGGCGGGGACCGCGCCGGACGGCGCAGATTTCGGGGCCCGCGAGTCGGCCCTCAGCGGCGTCGGCGCATCGGGAAAATGGGGCCTGGCGAACATCCCATTGCTCCCGGAGGTGAAAGGGATGCGTGTGGTCGGGGTCTCGAGCGAGGACTCGGGTCGCTGTCCTGTAAATCCCGACGCGCATTACTTCGGCAGGAGCAAGGCGGTGGACGCCGCAAAGGTGGCGGCGGGAGTTGCCGGCCATCTGGTTGACGGCGTTCCGTCCAGCGCCTGGCGGCCGCTCGACGGGCAGATGCCCGCCTGGGTCGCCATCGAGTTGCCGGGCGAGCGCCCCATCCCACTCGGCGCTTTTGCCATAAACGTGTGTCACAACCGCTACCAGGATGAATGCAGCTGCAACGTGCGGGACTTCAAGCTCTACGGACGCCTCTCCGGGGACGAGGAATGGCGGGAACTGGGTGCCTACACCCGGTACGCGCGGGCGGCAGGACGGATATTCCCCATAGACGGAGCGCCGCGCGTCCGGCAGGTCAAGCTGGAGGTCCTGTCGAATAACGGCTGGCCGGGGGCGGTGGAGATCGGCGAGTTCAGACTGTACCGGGCCTTCGAGCCGATCGAGTAGGATTCTTTCTCAAGGTATGAATTCTGAACGCGCATCCCTGGGCCCCAGGAACCTGACGAACGCGCTAAGCATCTCGAAGTCGAATTCCTCTTTCATCCGCGTCAGCATCAGTTCGAGGGCCTCGTACGGTTTGCTAGCCGCGGCGTACGTGCGGTTGGTCGTCAGCGCGTCGTAGACGTCAACAATATTGGCCAGGCGGGCCACCTGGGGGATGGCGTCGCCGGTCAAGCGGTCCGGGTAGCCGGCTCCATTGAAGTGCTCGTGATGTGAGCGGACAATCCGGGAGGACGTCGGCCGCAGCTTCATGTGTGCCGCGGTGATCTGGAGACCCAGGAGCGGATGTTCCTTGATCTTTTCGGACTCCTCGTCCGTCAGCTTCCCCGGCTTGGCGAGTATCTCCGCAGGTACTTGACTCTTGCCTATGTCGTGCAGCATTCCGCCCAGCCCGATCTGCTCCAGCGTCTTCTGGTCGTTGATCCCAAGTAATCTTTCACTTGTGGCGACGAGAAAGAGCGAGACGTTCACGCAATGTGTGTAGGTGTAGTAGTCGTGTGACGCCATGGCCGTCATGTGCCACAGCGCATCGGGGTCCTTGATGATCGAGAGCACCATCGCCTCGACCATGTTCTGAGTGCGCCGCAGGTTCTTGCCGGAACGAGGATCCTCAAAGACGTCCTGCATGACGTGCGAGGAACTTCTGTAAACGAGTTCGCCGGCCTCCTCGGGTGGCAGGAGGTCGTCGCGGATGATGGCGCTGATATGCTGCTCGACGTAATCGTCGTAGGCCTCCTGATCCTCTTTGTGCAGGTAGAGCACGTCCACCGAGTGGTCGAGCAGCCTCTCCCGCGTCTCGTGATCAAACGGCGTTTGGGCGCTGTTGTAGAGGACAAAGCGCCCGGTGGCCTTGTCCTTGAAGTGAAGGTCCACTGGCGCCATGGTGCCTGGCTGCATGATGGCCAGGTGGATCGCGAAGAACTCCCCCTGTTGAGCAACGTCCGTCCGCATTGGCCTGTGCCAGCAAGAATGGAGTGCCAGAGCATTATACAGAGAGTCAGTGGCCGAAAGAAAGGGGTTTGAGGCGTTTTTCCCCATGGGTGCCGTGATACTGGCACGTGGCGCAAGCCCACTCCTACCAGCGGAAATACCGGTAGGGATCGTCCATCTTCTCCGGGCGATCCAGATACAGGCCTTCGAGCCATCGGTCACCCAGGCCAGCCACGCGCTGTTTCTGCTGCGGTGTGGGCTCGGAGAATCCCAGGATCCCGCCTGCCTGGCGCAGGTCGTTGACCTTGACCGCCAGGACGTTCTCGCCCGCTCGCAGGACGCCCTGTGGAATGC
>SDBU01005459.1_pt1 | contig 15207 bp, 13 predicted proteins | sample 2277071 | NCBI WGS metagenome assembly SDBU01 (sample SAMN10397929, study PRJNA504765) | marine sediment metagenome | isolation source: marine sediment core GS08_GC12, 126 cmbsf | place: Arctic Ocean: Gakkel Ridge, Loki's castle | collected 2008
CTGCCAGGATGAGGGTAGGGCAGACCAGTACTGCCTGGTTTTGAGGCGGACATGGAGCGAAGACGGCACAAAGCGATGGATGTAGCCATCACTCTTGCTCTGGTGGCGATGCTGGCGTCCAGCGTTTTAACTCAGCGTGTCCACGCGAATCCGGATACGGAAACGTTGCGACCAAATGCCGTTGGCGATGCTACCAACATCTCTTCCCAGGAGCCCAGCTCAGGACCACACTGGGATAAGGTGGATGAAACAACTGCTGATGACCTTTCAACCTATGTCTACACCACATCAACGAGCTATGAACAGGACTTATATCATATTCCCGACCACAGCAGCGGCTCGGGAACCATAAATAGCGTTACCGTGTACTTTCGATTTGCTAATTCGGCGGCCAGGACTTATGCCATAGCTTACACCGGTGTTGAGACTGATGGCTTCCTGAAGACGGTTGATATACGTGCCGACGGGGAGATTGACGATACGGTAATTGACACCCTCGAGTTCGAGGGTGCCGAAGGTCTCTACCCTAACATAATCCCTGTCTCGGGTGATGTCTACGCTATAGCTTATAGCGGACCGGGAGCAAGTACGACTAACGATGGTTTCTTGACGACGGTGGAGATAGCCACTAACGGTCAGATTACCGATACGTTAATACATACCCTCACGTTTGATTCTTCTAATGGTCAGTATCCCAACATAATTCATGTTTCGGGCAATGTCTATGCTATAGCCTATAGTGGTCAGGGGCAGGATGGTTTCGTGAAGACGGTGGGGATAGACGCTAACGGCACGATTACGGATAGTGCCAATGAATTTGAATTTTACCCTGCTGATGTCGAAAGGCCAAACATAATCCATGCCTCCGGCGATGTCTATGCCATAGCCTATAAGGGTGCTGGCGGTAATGGTTATTTGACCACGGTGGAGATATACCCTGGCGGCACGATTAAGGATACCGTGGATGATACCCTGGTGTTTGATACGTTTATGGGTCACTACCCCAACATAATCCATGTCTCGGGCAATATTTACGCCATAGCCTATAAAGGAGCCTATTATGAAGGGGAAGAACTGAAGACGGAAAAGGGTGTTTTGAAGACGGTGGAGATAGACAGTGGGGGTAATATTACCGATGACCCGCTTGATACCCTGCACTTTGACACTACTTATTGCGAAGCCCCCAACATAATCCATGTCTCGGGCGATGTGTATGCCATAGCTTATCCCGGTGGCTCCTACAATGGTTTCCTGAAAACGGTGGAGATATACGGTAGCGGTCTGATTAAGGATACGGTAAATGGTACCCTGGAGTTTGATACCACTAATGGCGAGGAGCCTAACATAATCCATGTCTTGGGCGATGTCTATGCCATAGCCTATGATGGTTCTCTGGCTCATGGCTATCTAAAGACGGTGGAGATTGCCACTAGCGGCACGATTACGGATAGTGGGGACACTCTGCAGTTTGATACTTCTGCCGGCCAGTACCCCAAAATAATCCTGGTTTACGCAACGGGTACTGTATATGCCAGGGCCGCCATTAAGACCTATGGCACCGTTGACACCGGGACTGAGGAAAGCACGTCCAGCGATACCTCCGTCACCAGAGCGTACCAGTGGACAAAAAACCCCAGTACCGATTCTGACTGGACATGGGCTGAAATAGATGCACTGCAAATAGGTGTTGAGCTCAAGACGGATGACATCGGTGACACGGCCGCTGGCACCCAGGTTTATGCTGTAATTGATTACAGCACTGCCGTCTCCCAGACATGGTATCTGAGCGGCACCACCGGGTCCTGGGTTATGTATAAAGGAGACGCTGCACAGCCAGCGGACACGGTAACCGTGGTTGACGACCAATTTCAAATCTGGAGGGCCGATGAAGCGGCCACGGCAAGTGTTACCTTCCCGGCTGGTACCTGGACCGGGCACATAACCTTCGATGGCGGTAGCCTCGATACCACAGTCCGGGTCTATGTGGGCAAGTGGGATGGCGCAGACTTCACCCCTTCCGGCGACAATGAGTATGCCGATGTCAGCAGTTCCAGCGATTTCGAGGTCTCGGCCAGCCAATTCACGGTGCCCGAGACTAACTGGCTGGCATCCAAAATAGAGGACTACGACGCTGTTGCCGACTCCGATAGTGTTATCGTCTCGGTCGGCAGTAACAACAGCTATGTCACTTCCCCCTCCTCCGATCCCGGCTACCCTGTCCACGAACTCCCCGCCATCATCCTCCTTGGGGCTGGCCTGGCCGGCTTGGGTGGCTATGTTGCCTTTATCAGGCGCAGGAAGCGGCAGAGCTAGCCTACAGTTTGCGCCACTGCATATCGCTGAGGTTGTTTGTTAACCTCGCCCCGTTAATCCCCCTTTCCATTTTATGGATTACATCTCCCTAATACGAGGGGGAAGTCCTTTCATAGGAAGGATTGGGGAGGGGCTTTGCCCCTCTCTTACCTACACTCCCCCTTCCCTTATTAAGGGAAGGGGGCAGGGGGATAGGTTGCTGAACAATCTCTATCGCTTGCCCTTGATAAATCAGCGCCCCGGGAGTATAGTTTAGCTTTAGATGCACTGGTGGCGGAGAAAGACGTGAAGCTATCCATTGACCGCAAGACATTACCGTTGTTAACCCGGGTAAGCGACTTCCTTGCTCAGCGAGGGATTGGGTCGTACCTTACCGGTGGCTTTGTCCGTGATGTGCTGCTGGGCAGAGATACCGCTGATATTGACATTGCCTTGGCCGCCGACGCGCTCGAGATTGCCCCCGAGCTGGCCGTGGCTCTTGGCGGTAAGTATGTCCTGTTAGACGAGGAGCACCGAATAGGCAGGGTAGTCGTCGTCAATCATGGGGCACCCTCAGCCAAAGGTCGATGGGGGATCGACTTCTCCACAGTTAAGGGCGACATCGAACACGACCTGGGACAGCGCGATTTCACGGTGGATGCCATGGCGGTTGACCTTGGAGAGTTAACCGAGGTGCCGGTAGATGTTCCGCTTATAGACCCATTTAATGGCTGGAATGACCTGCGCCGAGGGGTAATTCGAGCCGTTGCCGAGACCGTCTTTACCTCCGATGCCGTCCGTCTCCTCCGAGCGGTACGTCTGGCAGCGGAGCTTGGTTTTAGCATTGATAGCGAGACGGAGCTTCTCATTCGGCGCTACTACCACCTTATAACCGGCGTCGCTGCCGAGCGAATAAGAGAGGAATTACTTCGGCTTCTGGCGGCTCAAAGCAGTAAGTATCTGCATTACCTTGATACATTGGGGCTGCTTACGGCGATAATCCCCGAGCTAGCCCCGCTCAAAGGGGTGAAACAACCTCCAGAGCACTTCTGGGATGTCTTTGACCATTCCATGGAGACGGTAGCGGCTGCTGATTTCCTATTGAGGCAAGGAGCATTAGAGTATGCTACCGACGAGGTTCTGGCTGATGTCCCCTGGTCAGAGGCACTGGCGGGGCACTTCGCCCTGGAGATAAGCAGTGGCAGTACCAGACGGGCGCTACTCAAGCTGGCAGCACTGCTTCATGATATTGCCAAGCCCCAAGCCAAAGCTATCGATGAAAATGGTCGGATGCGTTTCCTGGGACACGCCCAGCAGGGGGCAATAGTGGTAGTTGACATCCTGCAAAGGCTGAGGTTCAGTGTCAAAGAAGTGAAGCTAGTGGAAATAATGGTGAACAACCACCTCCGACCGGGACAGATGAGCCAGGAGCAGTTTCCTACCCGCCGGGCCATTTACCGTTACTTTCGTGATACGGCTGACGCTGGCGTTGATACCCTGTTCCTGAACCTGGCTGACCATTTGGCAACCAGAGGGCCGCACCTCGACCTCGCTGATTGGCAAGAGCACGCTCAGGTGGTAAACTATGTATTGACTCAGCGTCGGCAGCAGGAGAGTGCGGTCGCCCCTCCCAAACTGGTTGATGGTCATGACCTGATCAATATCTTTGGCCTGCCGCCAGGACCTAGAATTGGAGAACTTCTGGAATCAGTTAGAGAAGCACAAGCCACCGGAGAGATAACTACCAGGCAACAGGCGCTAGGCTACATTAGCCAACGATTATCTCCCACTAAGAGGTGAACGGCTTCTGGGGTTGGTTTGTCCCCACCAATTGCTTTATAATAGGTAATGTTTGTGTTTGGCGTTCGTGGTGAAAACATGTCGTGGGTGAATGCTCTTGATGGTCGAGGACAAGAATGACTAGAAGAAACATCTTGGCTGTTATCATACTGCTGTTGATATTCGCCTTTGCCATTTCGGCTCTGATATACCCCTTGTTTGACAGGGAGAGAATGCAACTGGGGCTCGATTTGCAGGGCGGTGTCCATATCGTCTACAAGGCTGACCTGTCTTCTGTAGAACCGGGTAGCAAGGCAGAAGTCATGGAAGGTGTGATAGCAGTTATTTCGAATCGGATTAACCCGCTGGGAGTAACTGAGCCTAAAATTGAGAAACAGGGTGAAGACCGGATAGTAATCGAGCTGCCCGGGCTCGGCGTTACTGATCTGGAAAAAGAGCGTATCGGACGCACGGCACTGCTCGAGTTCCGTGAGCTGATTATAGATGAAAACGGGGAGCAAAAGTGGGTGCCGGCTACGGGCACGATTAATGAGCAGGAGAAGGTACTTACCAGTTCTTACTTTAAGGAGAACACCTTCGTTGACCGGGACAGCCTGGGCAGAGTCTTACTCGTCTTTGAGTGGGATGATGAGGGAACCAAACTATCTGAAGAAATCACCGGTCGGCTAATAAACAAGCCGTTAGGTATCTTTGAAGGTGATGAGCCGTTACTGGGAGATGATGGAGTACCTATTGCCCCTATTGTCCGGGCGGTGATTACTGACCGGGGGCAGATTGAAGGATTGAGCCTGAATGAGGCCACTACTTTGTCCAAGCAGTTAAATGCCGGGCGCCTGCCCGTGTCGCTGGAGACTATCTATGAGCAGACCGTATCTCCGGTATTGGGGACTGATTTTGTTGACCTGAGTGTCAAGGCGGGGCTCATTGGTATCGTACTGGTTATGTTATTCATGATGGCTTACTACCGCCTGCCCGGTGTAATGGCCTGTCTTGCCTTAACCTTCTACGGTGCAGTGGTACTGGCAATATTTAAGTTGTGGCCGGTCACCCTTACTCTGGCTGGCATTGGCGGTTTTATCTTGTCTATCGGTATGGCAGTGGATGCCAACGTGCTCATCTTTGAGAGGATGAAGGAGGAATTCAGAAGCGGCCGGACACTGGGAGCAGCCGTTGAGGTCGGCTTCAACCGTGCCTGGACGGCGATACGGGACAGCAATATAACTACCATTATTGTCTGCATTATTCTCATCTTGGTGGGCAGAAATATCGTGGCTGGTGCCCCGGTCATGGGTTTTGGCTGGACCCTGCTTATCGGTGTGGTGGTCAGTATGTTCACCGCGATTGTGGTTACCCGGACATTACTCCGTCTATTCGTGGGCACTCGTTTGGCGCGTAAAGCTTTGCTATTCACTGTATACTCAGGAGAAAGATGATGCTCGATATTATCGGTAAAAGGTTCTGGTTCTTTATTATCTCCGGGGTAGTTATCCTGATTGGTATTGTTTCTCTGGTGACCTTTGGGCTTAAGCCGGGGATTGATTTTAGCAGCGGCTCAATGATGACGTTGAGCTTTGAACAAGAGGTAGCCGAGGGTGAATTAAGGCAGGAACTGGCTGAGCTAGGGTATAGCAGCGCCATTGTTCAAACCACCGGCGAGGGTGATTTCCACATCCGCACCGTTGAATTGAGTGCTGCTGAGAAAACACAGCTAAAGGAAGACCTGGTCGCCAGGTTCGGCCCTTTTGAGGAGAAGGGTTTTGAATCCGTTGACCCGGTGATTGCCAAACGGACGGCTGAGGTGGCAGCCATTGCGGTCGCTGCTGCCGCTGTTGGCGTACTCCTTTATGTCACCTGGGCATTTCGACGGATGCCGAGCCCATTCCGCTACGGCACCTGTGCCATCATCGCCCTGGCACACGATGTGCTGGTAGTGCTGGGAGTGTTCTCCGTCCTCGGTGGCATACTGGACTGGGAAATCAACCTGATGTTTATTACTGGCGTCCTGGCAGTAATCGGCTATAGCGTAAATAACACCGTCGTCGTTTTTGACCGCATTCGTGAGAATCTGAAAGGGGGTGTTAGCACCAATTTTGCCGTCGTGGTCAATAACAGCCTGGTTGAGACCATCAGCCGTTCGTTGAATACCAGCTTGACTACCTTACTCGTGGTGCTTGCCCTGCTCCTCTTTGTCGGAGTCACAATCCTGAATTTTGCGGTGGTTTTGCTGATAGGCATTATTGCCGGAACCTTTAGCTCACTATGTATTGCTCCGTTACTGCTGGTGGTCTGGGAGGAAAGGGAACGGCGCCGGTCCCTGCGCCCCGCCCGAGCCTAGAACCGGGCGCGCCGGTATATGCGGGGTAACCCTCGCCTTGGAATAGCCTGCTGATGAATCAGGCGAGGCTTCAGTTGGAGAAAGGTCATGTTTTCCAGTCGAAGTGGTGCCGCCAAGCTTTCCCTGATAGTGGTGGTCGGGCTAATTGGGCTCAAGGTAGTGGTGGCGGTCATCACCGGCAGCATCAGTATCCTGGCCCAGGCAGTAGACAGTTTCCTCGACCTGCTGGCCGTGGTCATTACCGTCCTGGCCGTTGGCATAGCTACCAGGCCGGCTGATGAGGAACACCCTTTCGGTCACGGCAAAGCCGAGAATATCGCCGGCACAGTCCAGGCAGTGCTGATTTTTACTGCTGGCGGCCTGGTAGTCTATTCAGCAGTGCGTCGGATAACAGCCGGAGTGCCCGTAGAGCTGACTGAAGCCGGGATGGGGGCAATGCTGGTTTCCATAATAGCAAGTATTCTCCTATCCCGTCACTTGCTCAGGGTATCACGGGCCACTGGTTCCATAGCACTGGAGGCAAACGCCCACAATATTGCTGCCGATGTCTACTCGGCGGCTGGGGTGCTGGCCGGGTTGGCGGTCATCCGCTTCACCGGGCTTAATATTCTTGACCCGATTATTGCCCTGGCAGTATCTCTGTTTATCCTGAAGACAGCTTACGATGTAACCCGCAAGTCGTTTGGCGGGCTGGTTGATGTCAGGTTGCCCCAGGTAGAAGAGGATGAAATAAGGTCTTCGATTACGGAGCACAGTTGTCAGCTAGCCGGTTTTCATGACCTGCGGACCCGGAAGGCGGGATACGAGCGTTACATCGAGCTACACCTGGTAATGCCAAAGAATGCCAGCGTAGAAGAAGCGCACCAGCTGTGTGACCGCTTAGAGCTGGATATAAGGAACAGGCTGCCACATACCAGTGTGACTATCCATATTGAACCCGGTGACCTTGAGTGCGACCAGTGCACCGTTTCCTGCACTATCCGGGACAGGGGTGACTAAGCTAAAGCATGTATTTCTTTGATCCTCTTAAGGAGCGGGTCAATGCTGGGTGCCTCAGACCAACGGGGCGACTGACCCAGAGGGTCGTCAATAGCGGCGTTGCCGATGAGGGTATCAAAGGTTGCCTTTACTGAATGGGCAAGTGCCTGGAGATGATAGCCTCCCTCCAGGCAAATAACAATATGACCGTGGCAGAGTTCCTCAGCCAGCCCCCTGATAATCTTTACCATCTGGGCAAAGCCGGTGGTGGTTACCTGCATCAGGGCAAGTCCGTCCGCCCAGTGGGGGTCGTAGCCAGCGGAGACCATGATAAGCTGGGGCTTAAACCGTTCCACTACGGGACTGATAATTTCCTCAAAGACATGTAGATATTCATCATCACCACAGTCGGCGGGCAGCGGTATATTGACTTTGGTTCCCCTGGCGGCCCCGCGGCCAGTCTCTTCAATATCACCCGTCCCCGGGTAGAAAGGATACTCGTGTGTCGATACATACAGCACCCGGGGGTTATCATAGAAAATATCCTGGGTTCCATTACCGTGATGGACGTCAAAATCAATGATGGCCACGCGCTCCAGATTATGTTTGGCCAGGGCATATTCAGTGGCCACAGCCACATTATTGAACAGGCAGAAGCCCATCGCTCGCCGCGAGGTGGCGTGGTGCCCCGGGGGTCGGAGCAGAGCAAAGGCACTGGCTACCTGGCCAGTGATAACGGCCTCAGTAGCGGTAATGGCGCCGCCAGCTGCATAGACTGCCGCCTCGTAGGATTCAGCCGACATCACCGTATCGGCATCAAGCCAGCCACCACCCCGCTGTGCCACATCACCGATATGTGAGATATACTGCTTATCATGCACCGCTGATAGTTCTTCAGCCGAGGCAGCGCGGGGCTCAACTGGTGTTAATTGACGGCTAAGCCCGGTCTGGTCCAGGTGAGAAATGATTGCCTCTAACCTGCCGGCATTTTCCACATGCTGCCCGGTGTCATGCTTGAGATAGACGGGGTCATAGACGAGACCTACCTTCATCACGGCATTCCTCTTTCCTGAGACCGGCTAGTTTTCGCAGTTCATAAGCAATACCGGAGTATTACGGTGCTCTTTTAAAGTAGGATTTTGTTAAATAGACAATCCATTTCCAGTGCAGAATCAGGTGTATGATAATGATGACCATTAGTGCCACCGCTATCCAGCTGTGGAAGTCAATCCATGTGTCTCTTGTTAGTGACCAGAAGGTAGTTGCGGTGCCCCCGCCTAAGCCGCGTCCCTGGCCACCACCCCGGGCCAAACCAAACCACAGGATAAAGCCGGACACAGTCTGGAATAGACCCAGGACAAACAAGATGACGGCCAAAATATAGTTTCTGGTTGCCTTTCTCATAACACCGCCTCCCAGACTCTTTTCTTCATTGTAATACTATCTGTCTTTTCAGGCCACCAACTGGATACCTTGTTTCAGAAACCAAATTCCAAACCCGACGAGCAGCAGGCTACAGGCAACAAATAGCCACTCTTGCAAGTTTCGCCCCCAGAGACGTTTCAGCCCCCAGAGTGAGTGGGTCTTGTAAACGGTGACGGAAATAAACGATAGCCAGACCAGGTCGCACAGCCAGTGAACCACGATAAAGACGGCTAACCCGGTTGCGCCAAAATCGAGGAACCTCATGATAAGCAAGCTACCTATCGTCGCCCACCACAGCAGGAAGAAGGGGTTAAGTCCGCTCATGAGGATGCCGGCAACAAAGGCGCTGTAGGGCAAATCCTTGCCTCCCTGGATTACCTCGGCTCGGGCGCGAAACATGCTTACGCCGAGCCAGATAATCATACCACCACCGACTATGCTTAGAACGAGCCGCACGGCGGTATTCTCAAAGAATGGGGCAAAGCCGAAGTATATCAGCAGTATCAGGGGGACTTCTATCACGGCATGGCCCAGAGATATCTGGGTACCAGCCAAGGGAGACTTGTAGCTTTTGGCCAGCGTCACCGCAAACATCGGTCCCGGCGCCATTACCCCGGAAAAGGAGATTACAATCACACTGAACAAGATTGGCAGCATCAGAACACCTCGCCCATTGTAGCACAATGAAAAACATTCATCGCTTGAGTTCACCCTGTTGATTAATTATACTATGCTCAGTGGGGAGACCTGTTTGATTGGGTGCGTTACTCTCCTAAGGGGCAAGAGAATTGTCATTAGACCTAACCAAGGTGGCAGCGCAGGTTGAGGATATGGTGACCAGGCTCAAGGCTGGTATCAAGGAGAAGCGGGAGCACCTTGAGCAGGCGTTGGATGTTGTTAACCATAAAGCCACCGACCTTGATTATCTACGAAGGAAAATTGCGTCGAGTAAGACTACCTGGTTGGTGGCTGGCCTGGTAGACGGGCTTGCCCAGCACTATGAAGCACCACCCTGCCCCCCAGAATTTACGGTCGTTGCCACTGACGGCTCTAATATTGATGTTGACCGACATCGGTCAACACGTTGCTATCTAATTAACATAGGTAGTGTTGTTCTTCACTACGGTGCTAACCCCAGTGCTACTCTTGACAACTATCCCAGCCTCTATTCCGGAGATGAAGAGCTGACTATTGCTCCACCGGGGGTTAAGGGTCGGGAGCAACCGATAGAGGGTGTGCTGTTAGGGGTAAGGCGCAGCGTGGACGAGTGCCGCCAGTTAGCCAGGCTGGCGGCGGAGCTACCTTTGGGGAGCTCTAATCTGGCGCTGCTCGACGGCTCACTTATCCTCTGGGGTCTTGCCGGACAGGCCTACCCTGAATTTGTTACCGACGCGCTGCTAAAAGACGGCTTTCTCGTCCATCTTGATGCCATAAGGAAGCTCAACAACGAGAAGAAGATTGCCCTCGCCAGCTATATAAGCTTTCCTCGCAGTACCGATGTGGTGAATGTGCTGCGTGTAGCTATCTGCCCTCACGAGGTTGCTGACTGCGACCGCTACTGCCCGGCAAAAAGGGACTGCGATACAGTCTCCGGCGTTCAGGACCGGGAGCTTTTTTCGAACTTACTAAGCCGGGGGGAGAGGTCGGCACTGTTTGTCAGTCAATCATCCGTAGTCCAGAAGCACTATGGAGGGCATTCGGTCTTTTTCTTCTATGTCAGGGTGGATGATGAAATCGCCCGGGTGGAGATTCCCCAGTGGGTAGCCACCGACGAAACCCTGCTCAATTTGGCCCATGCCCTGGTCCTGGACCAGTGCCGGCGCGGAAACGGCTACCCGGTAGCGCTGAGCGAAGCCCATGAGAAAGCGGTGGTTACCGGGGCCGATAGAGAACAGTTCTGGCAACTGGTGGAGTCATCCCTGGTCGGGGAACACCTCTCCGCCCCTAGCTCAGCCAAGAGCCGGAGCAAAAGAACAAGGTGGGTTTAGAGTCTCCCCCTTTGAAAAGGGGGAACAAGGGGGATTTTAAAATCCCTCTCAATCTCCCTTTAAGAAAGGGAGAGGTATAATAGAAAGAGGGCTACCGCCCTCTTAAACTCCCAGCTTGGGAATAGGGATAGGAAGGAGACTAACATGTCAGAGGAAAGAAAATCCAGGGGTGGAGGAGGCACAGCCGGTCTGGGTGGTGCTATCTGGTTTATCGGCTGGCTGTTCACTATCGGGTATGCCAATCTGGTGTGGTGGAAAATCCTGCTTGGTATTATCATCTGGCCATACTATCTGGGGGTGGCGGCAGGGTAAATCAGGTGAGTCTTTCGGTTATGACCTCACCCCCTTTATCCCCCTCTCCTCTTAAGGAGAGGGGGAAGGAGAGTTATTGAGGGGCTCCGCCCCTTCAGGATTCCCGTAATAAAGGATGAGAAGGAGAAAAAAGAGCACGGAGAGGTGAATAAAATGAGCCTTACTCATTTCATTGGTTTACCAGAAATTCGTCAGAGACTAAACGAGCAATTTGTTATGCCTTCTCTAAAGGCTCCAGATGATATTAAAGTGGAGCCTAAGACGAAAAGTTATGGGCTTACCGGCACTGCATTTGATTACTTATTCAGGTTCAATCTGAAGAAGCTAAATCCAACTGCCTTGACCAAACGCTGGGTTGCGGAGATAGCATTAAATCTCCTTCCCCAGGATTACGATGCCGAGGAATTAGAGGCAGAGAGTAAGTCTACAGGTATCCCTATCGAAGTATTGAAAGAAATAGTCGGCTTGAAGACAAAAAGGCAACCTAAGTCACTAAGGGAGAAGGTAGAAAGACTAGTCACTGAAGCAAAACAAGTATATAGTGAGTACCTTCAGTCTGGGATAATGAGTGATGATGTAATCCGCGCCACAGTACATTTAGCCCAAATAGACCCTATCTACAGAGCCGGTTATATAGACCCTAATCTAGGGGAAGTAGATGACTTGGTTGTCCAAGAAATGAGAGAGCTAATAGAAATCGTTAATAATGATGCATTTATTGCTAAAGACCATTGCCTTCTAAACCCAACATTCGGTGATGCTTCACTTGAGGTTGGCGGAGCAGATGCAGATTTCATTATTGATGGTTGCATGGTGGATATAAAAACAACCAAGTCTGCAAGATTTACTAGAGATCAGTTTAACCAGCTAGTGGGATATTATGTTTTGCATGATATTGGAGGTAACGATGGAGACCGCGATATCACTATTACAAGTTTGGGAGTTTACTACTCAAGGTACGGTGAGCTACGTACTTTCCCTGTAGCCTCTCTCATTGGAAACGGGTATTCTTCGTTTGTTAAGTGGTTTAGAATGAAGATGAAGGAGACCTATCCATAGGTAAGAGGGGAGATTAAATGAGACACATTTGCCCACTTTAGGAGAATTTACCAAATGGGAGGAATCCTGAGATGGGAACTAAGGGAAGAAAGAATGTGAAAAAGCCCAAGAAGCAAGAAGAAGGCTAAAAATAATCTACCAAAATAGGAGGTGAAAGCAGTGGGAAGCAAAGGCAGAAAGAATGTGAAAAAGTCCAAGCAGACAAAGGCGCAAAAAGAGCAAAAGGCAGAAAAGAAGGAAAAGGGGAAGTGAGAAGGGCAAGCCCTTGGGGGAAATCCCCCTGAGTCCCCCTTTGCCAAAGGGGGAGAACTTCTCCCTTTCTTAAAGGGAGAGCGAGAGGGATTTAAACAAGGACGAGTCAAAGAGAGGCGAAGCCTCTCTTGTGTAACTAATTCCCCTTCCCCTTAACAAGGGGAAGGGGATAAAGGGGATGGGGTTATATGATAAATAAGGGGGTGAGGTAGACAAATAATCAGCGAGTTGGCGAGGTTAAGCAGATTATGAAACTTCGGTGGTAGTCTTTGGGGAGGGCAACATGCCTTATGAATATGAAATAAACGACCTGGCCAAGGAAGAGTCCTGGCGCATGTTCCGCATAATGGGGGAGTTGGTCGAGGGTTTTGATAAGCTTTCAGGTATCGAGCCGGCAGTTACAATATACGGCTCGTCCCGACTTGAAGTTGATGATGAGCTATATCCGCAGATAGAGGAAATCGCCTATCGGCTGGGACAGTTGGGCTTCTCCATCATAACCGGCGGTGGGCCTGGGGTGATGGAAGCAGCCAACAAAGGAGCGATTAAAGCCGGGGTTACCTCAGTCGGACTAAACATCGAACTACCTGAAGAACAGGTCGGCAATTCTTACACCACAAAGTCAATAACCTTTAACCACTTTTTCGCTCGTAAGGTCATGCTGGTGAAGTATGCCATTGCCTTTGTCATAATGCCCGGCGGCTTGGGCACGCTTGATGAGCTAACTGAGGTGCTGACCCTGATGCAAACCCATAAAATAAGACCTTTTCCCGTAATATTGTATAATAGCCAGTACTGGGAAGGATTTCTTGACTGGCTGGAGAGTCCGGTACTAGCCAGAGGGTTTATCTCTGAAGACGATCTAAACTTGCTAAGAGTCTGTGACCATCCTGACGAGGTAATTGAGGCTGTCCAGGGGTGGCACATGCGGCAAGAGGTTGTCGGCAGGAAGGCTTTGTTCCAGCAACGGTAGGTAGTGAAAATGGCTGAAGCGCAGAGAGTAGGCGAGGTTATTGAGGCGAGCACTGCTGATTTTGTGGCGCAGTGCTATGAGCTTTACCAGTCGCCACCGCTGGGTAGCCTGGTGAAGACCAGAGACTTACCCGTGGAGTTATACGGCATAGTGCATAATGCGACTACTACCAGTGTTGACCCCGGGCGGCGCCCGATTGCTCGGGGTAAGGATGAAGAGAGCGAGGAGGCAATCTACCGCTCTAGCCCCCAGCTTTTGCAGCTACTCCGCAGCGAATTCAGTGCTTTGGTAGTGGGGCACAGGCAGGGTGATAGATTATATCACTACCTGCCACCCAAGCCCGCCCGGGTCCACAGCTTTGTCTACCTGTGCCCCATTGACGAGGTGAAGGAGCTCAGCCAGTCCTTTGCCTTTCTCAATATTTTGATTAATACTAATTTACCAGTCCCCAGAGATGAGCTAATTGCTGCCTGTCTCCGTCAAATGAGTCTGGCGTATGAAGACCGGCATGCCTTTCTGGTGACCGCCGGTAAGGAATTAGCGATATTACTTAGTGGTCAGTTTAACCAGCTCAAGGCTATTCTGGAGAGGATTAGGGAATGAGTACTAGTGAGCAGGGGCAGAGGTTGGGTATCGTTGTCTCTGGTTCATCAACCAAGGGGGTCGAGGTTAAGCTGGATAGCTCCGCCTCGGTCGAGGATATGGTGGTGGGGCGCTATGTAACCATTGAGGGGCAGAAGCGGCGGTTCTTTGGCATGATAACCGATATCGGCCTGGAGGTGACCGACCCCCGGCTGATCCTTGCCCCGCCTGATGTTTCCGACCCGTTTATTGCCGAGATACTGGCCGGCACCACCACCTATGGCACCCTCCATGTTCTGCCGATGCTCACCATTGGCGGTGATGCTGCCAGCCTGCTTGAGGGACCGCAGCCGGTCAAGACTGTCCCCCACCACTTCTCAGTGGTAAATCTGGCTTCTGACCGGGATATGGAGTTGGTCTTTGGCAAAGAGGGTAAGGAACGATTCTGGATTGGGAATCCCTTGGATATGGAGACCAAGCTTTGTCTTAACCTGGAGGAGTTTGTTAAGCGCTCAAATGGAATCTTTGGCAAGAGTGGCACCGGCAAAACTTTCCTAACCAGAATTCTGCTTATTGGCGTGCTGCAGAAGAGTAAAGCAGTAAACCTAATCTTTGATATGCACAACGAGTATGGTTGGGCAGGAACCAGGGAAGAAGGTCCACCGGTTAAAGCGTTAAAGCAGCTTTTCCCATCAAAGGTAGCTGTATTTACCCTTGATGAAGAAAATTCACGGCATCGTGGAGTAAGCACCGACTTTGTGGTCAGAATAGGCTATGATGAGATAGAACCTGAAGATATGGCGCTCCTGCGCCAGACCCTGAACCTTACTGAACCAGCGGTAGAGGCAGTGTATCAGCTACGCCGCAAGTTTGGCAAGAACTGGTTACAGACCACTCTCGACCTGAAAGATTCTGAAGAGGCAGGGGAGCCCAAAATACATGAGAGCACCCTCCAGAACTTACAGCGGGGGCTGGCAACCATCAGACGGCTTCCTTTTATAGAGCCTCATGCTCCAATTAACGCGGTAGGACGCGTTCTTGACCATCTTGACCGTGGTGTAAACGTAGTTCTGGAGTTTGGTAGATACCGGGATATCACAGCTTATGTCCTGGTAGCCAATATGCTGGCCCGCCGTATCTATGCCCAATATCAGGAGAGGATGGAAAAGGCGATGGGTGAGGCTATTGCCAAACCTACTCCTCTGGTGATA
>SDBU01005460.1_pt1 | contig 15206 bp, 12 predicted proteins | sample 2277071 | NCBI WGS metagenome assembly SDBU01 (sample SAMN10397929, study PRJNA504765) | marine sediment metagenome | isolation source: marine sediment core GS08_GC12, 126 cmbsf | place: Arctic Ocean: Gakkel Ridge, Loki's castle | collected 2008
GGACGCCAGTTCTTGAATTCGACTGGAATCGAGTGTCCTGATAATCTCTCCAGGATTGGACCAAATTCAGACCAGATTGCGAGTGTATTTCGCCGCCCTCCACCGACATTGTAAACTTGACCGGCAGCTTTATCAATCTGATCAACTGCCAAGAGATAAGCATTTAACAGATCCTCAATAAATAAAATATCTCTTACTTGTTTTCCATCTCCGTAAATTGTAATAGGCCGGTTTTTTATGGCACATAAGATGAACCATGCAATCCAACCCTGATCTTCGATGCCGAATTGACGGTAACCATAGATACAGGACTGGCGCATGACAACAGAACGCAATCCGTAAATACGATAATAGTCGCGAGTATATTGATCTCCGGCACCCTTAGAACAACCATAGGGGGAATGGAAATTCAATGCAGCGCTCTCAGGTATTCCATCTGGAAAATCCGCGTATATATATCTGCCGTCTTGCTCGACGATTTTAATTTGCTCCAACCCTCCATAGACCTTGTTAGTGCTGGCGTAAATAAAGATAGGATCATCTCCCACTAGACGAGCAGCCTCAAGCACATTGAATGTGCCCAAGGCGTTATCCTCAAAATCAGCGCGTGGATTCTGAACAGAGCTGGTGACGGCTACCTGCCCCGCGAGATGATAGATCCACTTAGCACCTTCAGCTGCCGTTTTCAGTTTCTCAAAATCAGCCAAGTCTGCCACAACTAGTCGGAAGCTGTTAGAACCATGCATCTTTTGCAGCCACTGCACATTGTATATGGAGCCTGGACGAGATAAATTATCGTAAATTGTAAGGTTACAGCCTTCACTGAGCAGGCGGTGGGTAAGATTAGAACCGATAAATCCTGCCCCACCTGTGATCAACACATCTGACATCCGAATTTCTTTCTCCAAAAAATGGGAGGTTATTGATTTATTGAGCAATTAATTTGGGGATCAATAAAAGGATAGGTATTCTTATCCAGGGGGAAGCAATTCTTGATAAACCTCAAGCGTTTTCTGCGAGGTACGCTCCCAAGTAAATTGGCGAGCTCTCTTCAGTCCCCTCTCGCGTAAATCGCTTTGTAAGGCTGTGTCATTTAATAGCTGTTCGATCGCTGCCACCCATGCTTGCGTATCATCAGGATCTAAAGTCACTGCTGCATCACCAACAACCTCCGGCAAAGATGCGGCGTTCGAGCAGACCACCGGCGTACCGCAAGCCATAGCTTCCAAAGGTGGCATCCCGAATCCCTCATACATTGAGGGAAAAACAAAAATGTCCGCCAGGTTATAAAATTCGACAAGGTCTTCTTCCGGAGGATGATCAACGAAGATAACGAAATTCTCTAAATCAAGTTCTTGAATCAGGATCTGCAATTCATTATATTGTTGAAGATATTCTGGGGTACCCACTTTGATTAATCGCAATTCCGGATACTTAGCGACTAATTTTGAAAATACCTTTAACAACGTGGGAAGATTTTTTCTGGGGCTCTCCGCCCCAACATAAACGAGATACCGGTTTTCAGCTGGCAGATGATATCGAGCTCGAAAAGTATCTGTCACCTCGACAGGTTTGAATACTTGATGGTCTAACCCATACAAGATCACTCTTATTTTCTCTTGCGGACATGATAACGCTTTAATTAGCGTATTCTTGGTAAATTGTGATATAGCAATTATCACATCAGCCTGCAACAATCCTTTCATGGCCAGATTATCAAAGTAATGATCAATAGGATGGCGAAAAGTGCTTTGTTCTCTATCATGACGTACCAAATGGGGCACAATATCATGGACGGTGACGACTGTTGGGTGGAGATACGGATTCAGCCAAAGTAAAGAGGCCATCTGCTGGGTAGTCAGGTGTGTCAAGGTGTTTACGCACAATGGAGCTGACAGCGGGTAGGTTGTGAAGAATCTTTTGGTATTGAAACCGAATGGTTTCAGAGCTTTGTGTAGCGCATCGATCGGGAATGGATAGGCAGGGGTTACCAGGGAATAATCAATCTTTTTGTTTGCAAGAGCATTGCAAATCGATGCGGTGTAGCGTGACAGTCCGTATTTATACTTATAATCACGCACCAGGAGGTTGATTTTCATTTTGTGGTGAGATTCAGGGAGATCCCTGTCCGGAAATCCAGAAGGGAGCCGCTTGAATTCGCTTATAATCCCAGCGCCCGGCAGAGGTAAAGGACTGACCGGTAATGAAGCTGGAAGAAGGCGTTGAGCAGGGCCAGAAGCGGTTCCTGAAGCGGCAGACTGGGGAGCTCCCTGGGCGAAAGGCGATGGGTGAAGCGGGTTAATATTTCGGAGTCCGGGACTGTCCTCAGCTGCTGTGCCAGACGCCGTGAATGTCGCACCTGGGGCAGGTTGGTGATAAGCCAGAGGTAGGCCTGCAGCCTGGCGCGCAGCCCATCCTTACCGCAGCGAAACGCCTGAAAAATCTCGATCAACTCCGCCAGCAGCAAAGCAGGAGAGAGCAGCAGCAGGGTGGCCATGCGCCAGTTCTTGATATTCAATAGCGTACGATTGCGCATGGAGTAATACAGGCGTTGATAACTGGGCGATCCCGGTTTGTAATCGTGGTAAACGATTGAAGCGGGGACATAAAGGCAGCGATACCCGGCCAGGTGTGCCCGCCAGCAGAGGTCGGTCTCTTCGTAGTACATAAAAAAACTACCGTCAAATCCCCCAAGTTCTTCCCAGGTTTCCCGCTGGATAGCGAAGGCAGCCCCGGCTACGGCGGCAACATTTGCCGGGTCAGAAAGTGCTTGCGCGGGAGACATAAAACCACGCGCGAAAACCAGGCCAGTATAGTGCACATTTTGCCCGCAGAGGTGGATACGGCCGGGCTGTGACATCAGCAGTATTTTAGAAGTGGTCAGGCCGATGTTACCAGCACTCTTCAATCCAGCAACCAACGCTGCCAGCCAGCCTGGATGCACACGCGTGTCCTGGTTGAGAAAGACCAGCACCTCCCCTGAGGCCAGGACGGCAGCCTGGTTGCAGGCGGGAGCGAAACCAAGGTTCTGATTATTGCGGACCAGATTGATTGCCGGAAAGTACTCTTCGATAAATGCAGGGCTGCCATCGGTGGAGGCGTTATCGACGACGATCAGCTCGCAGCCGGGCCACAACTCGGCTGCCACGGAGGAGAGACACCCCTCCAGGTAGCGACAGCCGTTGCAGGCCACGATGATAATACTTGCGGTTAGATCATCCCAGGAATGATTATGGGGTTTGAGGTCTGCGATGGAATAGTTGGACATCGCCATTATGGTAAAGCTGGTTGTGTTGAACGGTGGATGGGGTACTCAAGTTAGAACGGTTTGCCTGCAAGCGCGTGAGCCTGGAAATCAGTATGTAAGGCGCGGTTGATGATGGTCTGCGATCCTCATAGATGTTGGTGCTTGTCCAATTATAGCCCTTCCAAAAAGTGAGCACATCTACCTGATGTGGATAGATATCCACCCAGATGCGCTAATGCATTTCTTGAAGATATGCGTTTCTTTCTGACAAGAGACGTTGTGCGATATAAAAGCCTGCGAAGGGAATGCTTAACAGGCGGGGGATATCACAAGGTACATGGGGCAACTCTTCATTCGATGATCATAATTCCCAATCCATCGCGCCTTTCCCGAGCATCGTACTTACCAAGGAATCGGGATAGATAGACTTCATCTCCATCCATTGCCTGCCATAATACACCACATAAAAAATCGGCTACTTGTATTGGTTCATTTTCTTTGGAATTTAGGAACATAATTTTGTCAGCTACTTGTTGTAGTTCTGGACGCACACTTTTGAGTTGTTTTAGCGAAAGCCATTCTGCATTCTTCGTGTTCTGCTCCTCCTTACCGCTAACTTAATCCCACAGTACTTGACCTATTGTACTTTTATTCGCAAGAAAAATCGCAAATAACCCGATTGGGGCTATCCAGATTGTGTCATAATCAATTTTCCTTTTGTCACTCTTAGTTTCAATGATTAGCGTTTCTGAGGCGCGGTCTTTAAATACACAGCAAGCGAGTGGAGCCACAGAAGTATTATCGTATATACGTTTCATGCCTTCCAATGCAATTACACGTCGCTTTTCCCGGTTTCGGACGAGAAGTGGATTGTTTTTTGAACGACTGGCAAAGAAGTGTTCTGATTTTAATTCTACATCTGGAGTGCCACCATGTTCACTTTTGATGTTGGCCAACTTCATTTAAGACCAATTGGCTATTCGACGGTAGTTTTTGCATTCATAAGTTGAAGTTTTCTTGTGCATTATGTAAAAAACATGCTATATTAGAGATTGGTACCCTTCAGGATCAATAGCATATAAAGGACTACATTCAAAAGATAATAGAATATGAATCGTCTCATACAACATTTTTGACAGATAATCGAATATTGACGTATTTTATCTAAACATCTTTGACCATTACAGGTCACTATGAATGAAGATGAGGCCAACCTAATGAATTAATCACTGAAAATCACATTTAGTTGGCTGATATGAGGCGCATATACCGTTAACCAGTTATCTGATTCATAATAACCATGGATGGAACAACAAATGTCCAAGAACACTAAGTCTAATTCTACAGAAACTATTAAATCACAATTGCCCCATATGGTTCCTAAAGGGCATCTAATACATTTATCAGTAGATGACATTAAACCAAGTACCAATAATCCAAGAAGACTATTTGACCCTGGTCCACTGAAAGAATTAAAGGATAGTATCCAGATGCACGGTGTTCTTGTCCCAATCACTGTTTACAAATTGCCTGGTCAAAACATGTATGGGATTGTAGATGGTGAAAGAAGATACCGATGTTGTGTCGACTTACGTGCTGAGAACATTGATGTTGAAATTCCAGCGAATATTGTTGAATCACCTGATAAGATGGCGTCTCTTATTTATATGTTCAATATTCATAGTTTTCGGGAACAATGGGAGCTCATGCCAACTGCATTGAGCTTGAAAATTGTCATTGAAGATCTCGGAACTCAAGATAGTGAACAACTTCATGAGATAACTGGATTGAGTATTCCTCAGATTAAAAGATGTAAGACTATTCTTAGGTTTCCTGAAAAATATCAACAACTTTCTCTTGAATCTGACTCGAAAAAACGTATTCCATCAAATTTTTGGGTGGAACTTTATCCAGTCCTTGATATAACAAGCGATGTAATTCCCAACTTATATGCCGAATATGGACGGGACGGAATTATAGACATATTTATTGATAAATATAGAAATAAAAAGATCAAGAGCATTCTCCATCTCAGACGCATCATGGAAGCATTTGAGGTAGCCGAAGAAGAATCTGATAGGGAAGCAGTTGCTGATCGCTTACGGGAATACCTGCTCACTCCAGGATTGGAAACTAGAAATGCATTCGATGGCTTCATCAAGGATCCCAGACGTATAAGGAAAGCTGTGAGCTCTTGCACTCAATTCATAGATAACTTAACAAAGGCAAAAATTGATTACAGTATCGACGGAAAAGATGAGCTAATTGATCACCTTATGGCGGTAGTTCGGTTCGCGGAAAATCTTATTGAAAAGTTATCAGGAGATGATCCACCTTCAGAGGAAGACAATAATTTATACAACGGTATAGAATAGCAACTATGCTAATCTACATTAAAGTTCTAATAAAATTACTGTCTCAATTTAACAGCTACAAACCCCAACCAGTCACACTTATTTCAACATGGAGATGGCTATCTCAATTTCCATGGGGGTTACGTCCAAATCTATTCAGTCTCTTGAATTCTATAATATATTTTAACGAAAACCAAACTATAGATGCATTAGTTGATGCAAACAATCAAATTATTAGTAGATTACAAGCTGACGGATACGATTATAAAAACGTTATATATATCTCAATTGATGAAGCTGGTAGTAGTAGCCATGTAATGCTCAACCTCCTTAGAGATGCTATCAACCTCGAAAGGAAAGGAGCAAGTTTGATAGACTCCAAAGATGTAAAAACATTACCTCATCTAACTAGTCAGATTCAAAGAGGTGCAATAATTTACATCGACGATTTTTCCGGTTCTGGTAGGCAATTTGTGAAAAACCATAATTGGACTGCTGACTATATTAATGGTAGCTTTGCCGAATTTTTCATTGCTCCATGCATATGCGAAGAGGCCCTAAGAACTATTAAAAGTATTGGTGTGGATCCTGTGTCAAATTTAATACATTACATATCTGAGCGCCCGTTACATGAAGAAAATTTCCAATTGGATGGGTGCAAAAAAGAAGATCTGATCACTATATGTAATCAGATTTCCCAAAGATATGGCCTTGGATATATGAGAATGGCTACGATGGTTGTTTTTTACCGAAATTCCCCCAATACAATGCCTCTTATTTTCCGCGGTAACGTGGGACAAGATTCGCTTAAAGGAATATTTCCACGGAGTAATGATCTGCCATATATGTAAATTCATCCATCCTGAGATCAATCTCCTTGAAAGCCCGGCAGAGCTGATCCGCTCCTTAGCGCGCTTCCCAAGACGGCTGATACTTGGGGAGCAGGTCAGCTAACTTGGCAAAATCCATCCGGAAGCTGCGCGGGTCTGGACCCCCGCCATCCGCATAGCTGACCCGGCTGCCACGGAGGAGAGACACCTCTCCAGGCAGCGACGGCCGATACAGGTCACGATGATAATACTTGCGGTTAGATCATCCCGGGAATGATTATGGGGTTTGAGGTCTGCGTTGGAACAGTTGGACATCGCCAGTATGGTAAAGCTGGTCGTGCTGGACGGTGGATGGCGTACTCAAGTTAGAACGGTTTGCCTGCAGGCGCGTGAGCCTCGAAATCAGTATGTAAGGCGCGGTTAATGATGGTCTTCGATGCTCTGTATGACTTCCAATCGAGTAACCTCTTTTTTACTCATCGTTAGAAGTTTGTCCATTTCTGTCCCTTTCTTTCGAATAGGATATTTTAACTTTGCACAAAGGGGACTCTACTACTTTGGACTAGCATAGCCCCACACTTGTTGCGCTAATCTCTCTTTAATGATATAAATTATTAAATCGCTACTTGCTCGCATCACGCGGTAGAAGACATCTAATCTTCTTTGCGGCTACCGAAGGTCATCCAAAACTATATTTGGATTTCTCCTTCGGTTTTTATTTTTTTTGTTAACTAAACGGTGCCATCTAAAGGAGGCAATCAGATGAAGAGGAAGACTTATAATTGGCGGAATTCCACGCTGCTATTAAGCACTTTCACACTACTCGTACTGCTTACCATCTTGATCACACAAGTTGTTTTACCTTCCTGGGCTCCGTTTGCTGCTAGTGCTGCGTCTTCGGGTCACCCGGATTTTGGAGATGGCAGTGATGGGGCCTTAGTCATATCTGCCAACACCACGGACACCCCGATTGATGCAGCCGCTTCTGGTAATGCAGGGACCTTTACTCTTTCTGCCACCAATCCTTCGTTTGCTGCCGGGCAGAAAATACTTATCCATCAGGCGCAAGGAAGCAATGCGGGTCAATGGGAAACAAACGAGATTGCAAACTATACTGCAGGGACCATAACGCTAACCGAGCCCCTAGAGAATAGCTATTCTGGGAAAGCACAGGTTTTAGTTCTTCGGCAATATACCGATGTGACGGTCAATGCGGGGGTGACGTGGACTGCGAAGGCCTGGAATGGGACCACCGGAGGGATACATGCTTTTTTGGCGAATGGAGCTGTGACGGTAAACGGCACAATTTCCGCCAACGGCTCAAGCGGAACAGTACAAACTGCACTCGGGCAATATTACGCTAATCCCGTTGACGGTGGTGGATTCAGAGGGGGTAGAGGACACCGGGGACCAGGTTCTGACAACTGGCACGCTCATCAAGGAGAAGGCCACTCTGGCCCGGGAATGGAAAGTTATCTTGCAAATGGAAATGGAGGGGGTCACGGAAGACATAATCCTGACCAGGGACATGCCGGCGGAGGCGGTGGAGGGAATGGAACAGCGGGCGCAAACGGGGTGAATCCACGTACGGGAGGTGGATCATCGTATGGTTATGGAGGAAATATCGCTGGAATTGTCAATCTTACTACGATGCTTTTCGGTGGGGGTGGCGGTGGAGGTAGCACTAACTACAGTTATGGGGCTGGGAGCGGCGGCAATGGTGGCGGGATAGTATTTGTTCAAGGAACGATAATCACAATGGGCTCTTCTGGATCAATCAAATCCAATGGGGGTAATGGAGGAGGCTCCGCTGGTTCAGGAGGTGGCGGGGCAGGTGGATCAATTCTTCTTAGAGTACAAATTACCTCGCTAGGAGCCGGTAGCAGTACAGCAATTATTGGATCAGGCGGTTTTGGTGGCGAAGCACCTGGAGGAGATGGGGGGACGGGCCGCATCCGCATGGAGTACTGCGACTCTATTTCCGGTGGCACAACCAGCCCGCCAGCCAGCGTCCAGAAAATAACCTGCGAGCCGCCTACACCTACCCCCACCAATACCAGCACACCTACTGCAACACCAACCGCAACGCCAACGAACACTCCTACACCCACCAATACCAGCACGCCTACTGCAACACCAACGCCAACGAACACCCCGACACCAACCGCCACCTTCACACCCACACAAACCCCCACTCCAACTAATATTCCCCCCCTGGCTGTCGCAGGCACTTCCCTGGATGCAAACAACCATATGGAACTCAACGGTAGCTTATCCACTGACCCAGACGGCACCATCGTCAGTTACTGTTGGCAGATCGCCGGTGAGTCGAGCCCGCGCTGCGGGCAAATTATCTCGATAGACGACCTGCTTGTTGGGGAGTACTCAGTGACATTAACCGTCTCAGATGACGACGGGGACACGAGCACTGTCACAATGTTATTTGGCATCCCGTTTACGGGTGACGACACCATACCTCCCGCCAGACCAAACGTCCAGATCAACGAAAACCCTGTTGTAAGCGACGACACGGTTTCCGCCAATCCCGGGGATGTGGAAGGGCAAACAACCGTAGATATCTTTTCAGATGCTGGGTTGATTACTCTCATTGGCACCACGACAGCCAACCTTGATGGGAGCTTCGGCACAATCAGCATAGGCAATAATGCGTATGACATGGTTTTTGTCACGGCCACAGACCAGAATGGCAATCAGAGCTTGGCTCAGGAGCTCAAGAACGATGTCGTTGCCCCTATGGTGGTCGAAAATTCACCCGATAATGACGAAATAGACGTGCGCCGCGCCACCAAGATCATAATCACCTTTAGTGAGCTCATGGACCCCCTTACAACTGCGAACGCCTTTTCCATTAGCCCTACGGTTTCTGGGCCGCCACCCAGGGTTCAAGGGAACAAGTTGACATTTACGCCAGATGGAAATCTGGCTGCCAATACGAAGTTTGTGGTAACGCTGTATGCAAGTGCCACGGACAAAGCAGGCAACCCGCTTAGTACCGGTTTTATCTTCACCTTTACTACGGGTAACAAATAGCGTCATTGCCAAAACGATGAGAATAAAAAACCATAAGTACCAAGGCATCTCTTCGTAGACTATAAAAAGTTCTTCAGGGCAATGCTGTCCATCGGCATCGAGGGTGACCGCCGCGTCGGCTTGGTACTCACGGGCGACCTGGAAGCCGGAGTTGAGGACGGCACCTTCACCCTGGTTATGCTCGTGTTGGACGACAACCACCCCGGCGGATTGGGCGATTTGAGCAGTGAGATCGGTGGAACCGTCATCGACGACGATCAGCTCGCAGCCGGACCACAATTCGGCTGCCACGGAGGAGAGACACCCCTCCAGGTAGCGACGGCCTCTGCAGGTCACGATGATAGTACTTGCGGTTAGATCATCCCGGGAATGATTATGGGGTTTGAGGCTTGCGCTGGAACAGTTGGACATCGCCATTATGGTAAAGCTGGTTGTGCTCGACGGTGGATGGCAAACTCAAGTTAGAACGGTTTGCCTGCAAGCGCGTGAGCCTGGAAATCAGTATGTAAGGCGCGGTTAATGATGGTCTTCGATGCTCATAGGTGTTGGTGCTTGTCCAATTATAGCCCTTCCAAAAAGTGAGCACATCTACCTGATGTGGATAGATATCCACCCAGATGCGCTTGTGTTGCACGTGTTCGTCTACCCACTCCATGGAGTTCAACTCTGGGGGAGAGTAAAAAATCCAAATATTGCCAACAATTGGATCAATGGTGGCCTTAAGCGAGGTAGCAACTGCTGCCCAGCTAAATAATATTAATAGGAAAAGAATAGCAATTTTCCTCCATCCCAAGCCTAAATCCTGGAAGATGTGATAAATATAGACCGCTGCCAGCGGGCTGACGAACAAGGTAAAGGGGGTAAAGACTCGCATGCGGAGGTTTTCGTTCATGAAACCGGCAAAGTCTAAGATATAAGCCAAACCCAATATGAACAGGAAGCCGCCGTACATCAGCCATACCAGCCAGCGCTTGTAGTTCAGCTGCGGCAGCCGGAGACCTTGCAGGAGCCAAGCGACCAAGGAAATCAGAACGAAAATCCATTGCGCGCCTGAAAGCACTGAGTAGATCCACGGTGAACGCCAGGCAGTTTGCAGGTACCTGTAACCGGATTGAACGCTTGCCGGTTCGGCGCCGAAGAATAAAGAGCTGATCCGGTCCGCTGCGTTAGATAGCTCTTGCAAGTAATTCTCAGCTGGAGGATAAATGAAGGCGATGAATGCGAATACGGCAACCAAACCGGCAAGGCAGATCAAGAACATACGCTGCAGGTATTTTTTGTTCAGGTCTGGACGCCTGTCTCGAAAATGAGACCAACGACTAAGCAGGAGTCCCCCGGCGAAAGAAAGTCCCAGGGCGGCAATTACTGAGAGACCCGAGCTGGAGAAGGATAATTAAGTCGGGGAGCCTATGCGCTCGCGTTCTTCAATGATTATTTCCTTTTCAATATCTCTGTCTAACTCAGTGACATATTCATCGATCCAGCGAAGAACATTCTCATCTTTCTCGTCTTTTCTAAACTCTAGCAACATTTCCTTTTTTCTCATTAGATGTAAACTAGTGGGTCCAGTCCAACCTTCCGTTGAGAAGTTAGCGGTCAAGTTACGGCGTACGTTTTCTTGGTTACCCTAGCGTATAAGCACTTCACGAGCTAGGCACGGATTCCCGTTCTCGCGAAAAAGTATTTTGGGAACAAAGCTAGCAATATACCAAGCCCGATTCTCAATGTCATCATCGACCCAGGTCCAAATTGCGTCAAGCGGGAAGAGAGATAATGCCCCTTCTGTCACTTCACCTAAAGAGTCGCTTCCACGCAACCATTCTTTTAGGTGAAACGCTTGTGAGCTTAGGGGAGGGCCCAGCTCGGTTGAGATGCGCTTCCAAATCTCGCGGGGAAATTCTTGAGCTATCTTGCCAAGCACGGGATGAGTAGTACTATAAAATCCTTGAATAATAGTGCCTTCTTTGCCGAAGTTCTGGATGATGAGATCTGCAATCTCCAAGCTACTCTCTGGATACAGAATGACAAAGGATTTGCTGATTTCAGTCCAATAGAACTCATCCATTGTCGACCAGCCTCTTTGACGGGTGCTCAAAAACAACGCTGGGTGAGTTAGCAAACGCAAAGTCATTTCCTCAGGGTACCGACGCTCTTTCTTTCTACCATAGTAGAAGTGATGTAGATCGAGAGCGATTGAAATAGCATACTCCTTAGAACTTTCGAGGAGGAACTCAAGCCAGCGGTTATAGATGTCGGAGCTAACACTATCCAACACACTTCCTAAGCCGAAAATGCGCAAGCTGGCAATGTCAATTGCTCTCACTTCAGCAAGCGCGATCACACGTGTGGCGGCACGATCTGAAATTCCCGATCGCCAGGTTATTTCAGGTACAGTAGTACACAAATTAACATCTTGTGCCAGAGCGTCGAGAACCTTTTCCCACTTAGTCTTGTCCTTTTCGAAGATTACTCGAAAATAGCCTGCGAGAAATAAGGGGCTTGGGTTCTCGCCAGCGTTTCGCTGTGCCTCAATGAGCACTGGCAACATAGTAAAGTCTTTGTCAGCCCTCCCAAGGGCATGTCCGAAGGTATAGCCATTTTGCGCTTCTGTCGTGACTAACCACTCAAGCTCCGGTTCCAAAAGGTGCGGTTGTTTCACGGACTGGGCAGCTAGTTTTTCTACCTGAGGCTGAATTTGGTCGGTTATTGGATTTCCCTCTGCATCGAATTTGTCCTCTAAAAAGCTCGTTCCAACATAGCGCCGCAAGAGCGAATAGTAATCCTTTCCAGATAAGCTGTCCCTTAGGTCTTCCCAGAGTTGACGAACTTCCGGCAGCAAGTCTTTGCCGTGATAATGAAAAACTTGTATCGCCATATGCAGTATTGAGTTCTTGTCTACATTTACCCTTTGAGCGAGCTCGCCCAATGTTTGTGTGACCATCTTGGCTAAGCTGGGTTTTATTCCCAAGCTTCTCGAATTTTGAACAAGAATACCAATAGCCCTTTGCTGCTCGTCTTTAGGAAGGGAATCTATGCTTTCGCGAAGAAAATTCCACACCATCCGATAGGCATCAAATAGTTCTCCGTATGTCTTTGGTTCCCAGAGCTCGGGCTCGGTCCGCAGACCGGGCTTTGGAGGAATTACAAAACCTCCATAGTATGTGGTAAGTGCCCGTTCACATGCGCGCAAAGCTAGAATCCTGCGTTCTTTTGAGTCAGCTTCTAAAGCTTCTTTTATAATTGGAAACCGTTCTTGAGGCGAAGCTGCGGTAGGAGCGACGCGACCTGGTGCAGGTGAAAAAAGATCCGCGAAAACCCCACTTGCGTTATTTGCCCACGTTTCATTTTCAGCTTCGCCAAGAGCCAGGAGAAGGCGGGCACCGTCTGGGAAAAGATTTCTTTGGGTAACTATATGCGTGAGAGCATATATAACCAGCCTTCGGCCAGTTGTAAACTGAAGTAGCTGGTCTTTGTCCCAGGTTCCGACGGTTCTTTTGAGAAGTTGTAGGGCCGATTGTGAGTCAGCCTCCGAAAGTTTCAGAAAAAAATTTGCGCCAATTTGACTCGTAAGAAGGGATCCGTCCGAGAATACACCTTCCTCGCTGAGGATAGATTCGACAAAATGCTTGCCTCTCTCAGTCGTTGAAACAAAGGGGATGTGGTCGAAAAAACGATCTACTAAACCTCCCCTGAGATTCTCGGGCATAGTGCTAAGGATCTTATTGAAGGTCTCTTCCGTAAAACCTTCCTGTTCCCACCACTGCGTCAAAAGATGAACTCGCAGCATAAACGGTGCTACAAAAAGTGAGTATTGGCCTTGGAGAATGCCTCTCTTCTTCTGCTCACTGACGATGTCAAGGAATTCGTGCCAATCGATCTTTAAGAATTCTTTTGCCATCCATTTCGACTCATCGGATACTGGACCTTCATAGCCAACTTTCTGAAATAGGGAGATACCCGTTAGGACACGCTTGTTTTTTCTGAACCAGTCAGAAGCTATCTCGCCGCCTATAAGGCGGTTGAAAAGTAGATCGTCGTTAATTCTGATGAATTCATCTGGAGAACCACTGGCGTGCAAGTAACTGTCGGATAAAAGCACCGCTATTTTAGGATAGCCGTCAGAAAACTCATTTATCCTTTGGATGACATTTACTGGTAACTCCGGATATTCACCTTGCAGAATGGTCTTTATTTCATCTTGCCCAAGTGGCCCAAGGTTAATTAGCTTGGTAAGTAAATGAACGTTGCCAATATCCTGGGATAGAGTTAAAATGGCAAGCCGTGACCCTCTCTCGGAGAAAGCACGAGTAAATTCTTCATGGCGCATCAGGTCGCACTCGTCGATGACCAGGATTGCAGATCGGTTTTCCTCATTTTGAAGCGTTTGGTATAGTTGAGATTGGTAAAGGTGGTCTGCGCTGATGTAAACCACTCGATTGCTAAGGTCGTTTGGCGACAAAGCCTCGAACACAAGTCTGGTTTTTCCGATCCCTGATAGTCCGGTAACTCTGAATATGGGACACGCGTTTCCAGGAGCCCTTAGTTGGGTGCGGATTTCATCTACCCACTTTTTTCTTTCTTCGTCATAAACGAAGCGGCGCGGGGATAGGATGTCACTCCTTTTGGCCCACGACTCATATGGTAATGAGTCCCTCAGGGGGGGGATAAGCCAGGTAACCAAGCTGATAAACTGGTTGGCAAACTCCACAAGCTGATCGACGGTGTAGACGCGTATGGGATTATAGTATCCGAGACTGTCCAGTTCCACCCTTATAGCTGTTTCTCTTCTTTTTTTCCAATCTGACGGTATGTCTGCATAGAGAACCAGGACGTAATTACCACCAGCGTCTAGAATTCTCTTGATTTCTGGTTTGATCGGAGCATTGGGATCATAGCCCTCGTGGAGTTCCCTCTTGCATTTTTGTGGCTGCATGTCCGCTGACTTTACTTGAAAGCCAGTTGTCCCATCAGGTATGAGATCATCAAACGAGGGCTTAGCATCTTCGATGTAAGCATCTATACCACCGTCTCCAACATTGATGCAATCTGGGACACTGATAAGGTGCCTCCCGACGCCAACCCTTGATGCCTCAGCCCACAGAAGGTGGCGGAAGAAACTTACAGCCATGTCTGGCGCGAAATCTTTCAGGTCTTTTGGGGATAGAGTAAAAGGCATTTTCGAGGTCATTATTGTCAATTATAGTTCAGCTGGAGCCTAATCCGGCTGCCACGGAGGAGAAACATCCCTCCAGGCAGCGACGGCCGCTGCAGGTCACGATGAGCATACTTGCTGCGGTTAGATCTTCCCGGGAATGATTATGGGGTTTGAGGCCTGCGATGGAACAGTTGGGCCTCGCCATTATGGTAAAGCTGGTTGTGTTGGACGGTGGATGGCAGGCTCAAGTTAGAACGGTTTGCCTGCAAGCGCGTGAGCCTGGAAATCAGTATGTAAGGCGCGGTGAATGATGGTCTTCGATCCTCTGTATGACTTCCAATCGAGTAACCTCTTTTTTTCCCATCGTTAGTAGTTTGTCCATTTCTGTCCCTTTCTTTCGAATAGGACATTTTAACTTTGCACAAAGGGAACTCTACTACTTTGGACTAGCATAATATCCTTCAATTAGACTTTATTCATAAATTTACCGATATTTCTTTGTATAATATGTCAAATTGGAGATATCACATTAAGAATTTTGCTTTTCAACCCGTTTGCTGGCAACTACC
>SDBU01005461.1_pt1 | contig 15205 bp, 17 predicted proteins | sample 2277071 | NCBI WGS metagenome assembly SDBU01 (sample SAMN10397929, study PRJNA504765) | marine sediment metagenome | isolation source: marine sediment core GS08_GC12, 126 cmbsf | place: Arctic Ocean: Gakkel Ridge, Loki's castle | collected 2008
CAAACCTTCACCATCAATAAATCCCATGCCGCTCATATCAAGCACTACACCAGCCTTACGTTTTGCGATTATGTCGGTGATTGTACTTTGGAACAATTCAGTATCGTCACCACCCAGCTCGCCCTGCAGCTCAACTACCGTAACCTCGTTATAATCCTGTATCTTGATTTTCATCTGATTAGCGTCCCCACAGCGGCCGCACCATATTCTACAGAATCACTGCTCCCGTAAATTTCGCTGAAACCATTCTGTATAATGTCCCAGAGCTGACGAACGTCACTATCAAGAAATACTCTGCCGACTTTCTCGTCAAACTGCGTACCCAATCCTTTCTCTATCTCTGCAAGTGCCTGTTCCACACTCATTGCATCTCTATAAGTTCGCTTTGAAGTCATTGCGTCAAAACTATCTGCCAATCCGACAATTTTGCCCGTCAGCGGTATCTGCTCGCCGACCAAACCTTCAGGATATCCCTTGCCGTCAACTCGCTCGTGGTGAGATAATACGCCTGGGACAATATCACGCATCTGTTTTATTTCATGTAAAATACCTGCACCTATCGATGGGTGCTGTTTTATACGGTTGAATTCCTGCTCAGTCAGCTTGCCGTTCTTGCGTAATACTGCTTCCTCTACCCCTATTTTTCCTATATCGTGCAGCAATCCAGCCAAATAAACCATGTGTACTTGTTCTTCATCCAATTGCTCTTGCTCGGATAGCCTTTCAGCAATCCATCGAGAAATAAACGCAACCCTTTCGGAATGGCCGTGTGTGTACTTGTCTTTGGCATCAATACTGCTTGTCAATGCTTTCAGCGAGCCAATGAATAATTCTTTGAGGTCCTTAAACAGCCTGCCGTTTTCGATAAACACGGCACATCCACTGGCCACTGAATTAAACAGTTTTACATCCGTGCTGTCGAAATCCTGTTTGCCGATTCTATTTATTGCAATCATCAGCCCCATTACGTAGTCGCCATTCTGAGTTCGCCCTGCAAAGTGAGATTCCGCTTTTTCTTTGCTGTATAAAGGTACCGCAATAATATTTTTTATGTTGCTCGGCCATTCATATTTGAATGCCGAATCCACTTCGCTGTCCAGCAGCGCCTCTTTACCACTGTTTATTTCCTCTATCAATCCACTATGTAAAATAGACGCCGTTTGTTCATCTATATCTATCAATCCTGACCCGGCTGTTACTACCAGCTGCTGCTTGTCATCTATAGACTTCTCTAACAATATTGCGATGCCTTCGACAAAAACAATTTCGGTCAGGCAGTCACAAGCTATCTGGAGAAAGTTGGCATCCGATTCGGTAACCTTCATATTTGTGCTGAGCTTGTGAAGCAGCACCAGCTCTTCGTAGGTCTGCGCCAGCTCAGTGCCAACCATTTCAATTTGTTGCTCAGCTTTTATCTCGGCTTGAAATTTCTCTACCCAAAGCCTAAGCATTTCCGCTAAATACTCGTTGTCGGCTTGAAGCGAATTAGCATTGCGTATATCGCACGAAGGCGTGCCGTTGTGGTACGAGGATTTATCACCTAAGTCAATCAAAGCTGTTCCAACAGTTTCTCCCCCTTTGTTACTGACACGAGCAGATTTCAAAACGGCAGCCAAAACCAAATTTGCATCACCAAATCTCCATACCTGCACGCCGGCGGCGTCGGAACAGCTTTTCTCACCGTTTTGGTCTAAAGTTTGCCGGCTCAGCTTTATTAACTGTTCCCGGCTGCTCTTGAATCTGCCGCCCTCGCACAGTAAGACAAGTTCGTCTTCGGTATTACAAACTGCAAAATTAGCACCAAACTTATTTATCCTGGCACCAAAGCTATCAAGCCCGCACCGTCCTGATAGGTTTAAACTTTTCCCGACCGTGTCAAACATAGCTTCTTACCGATTATTTTCTACCAATAGTTCTAATATTTTCACTAATCATCAACTGTTTACCATCACTTGCTTCTGGTACAGGACATCTTCGATGTCCCCCAACAGCTCCTTAGGGCTGAACGGCTTGCTCAGACAACCCGATATTCGCAAATCTTCCTGCTGCTCTTTCGGAATTGCAAAGCTTCTGGCAGTCAGCATAATCACTGGTATATCTTTCGTTTCCTGGCGCTGCCGAAGCTTTTCCACAAGTTCCAGTCCTGTCATAACCGGCATTTGATAATCCGTAACAATAATATCCGGCCTCTCCTTGCAGGCCAGCTCAAAGGCCTCGGCACCGTTGTCTGCCGATAGAACCTCATATCCATTATTACGAAGTTTTATCGCTACCACATGAACGATGTGTATCTCGTCATCCACCACTAAAACTCTCTTGCCTGTCATTATTTTGCCTCCTCAAAAAACTAACTTACAGCGTGCAGCATTTAGCGCACGATCGTTTTACGAAAACAATGTTACACGACTCCAACCGCCTGCCTTGTCGCCAGAGGCAGCTCAAAGCCAAAAGTGCTACCTACACCGACTTGGCTCGTAACGAATACTTTGCCGTCGTGAACCTTTTCAACAATTTGCTTAACAAGGTTAAGCCCCAGGCCCGTCCCTTTGGCCTGCTTTTCGTTGGCAACAACCCTGTAAAACTTATCAAAAACATGTTCGATTTCATCTTCGGGAATACCAACTCCCGTATCAGTTATACTGACCCGTGACAGAGACGCGACTTCGTCAACTTCGATTTCAATCTTTACTGAGCCCCCGGACGGAGTATACTTGACAGCGTTACTTAACAAATTAATAATAACCTCACGAACCATATCCTTGTCCACGTACACCTGGTCGAATACGATCGGCTTTTGCCCAATGACCTCTACATTCTTTTCTCCAGCGTAGCTTCTTATCATTTGTAACTGTTCTTCTACGAGCATTGTCAAGCTGGCCGGCTCCTTATTTACTTTTATAAGGCCTGATTCTATGCGCGAAGTATTTAGGATGTCTTCAATCAGCCGATTCAACCTTTGGGCTTGACTCTGAATCACCGAATAAAACTCTTTTCTTGTTTCTTCGTCATCAGCTTCACCATCAGCTAACATTTCCGCATAGGCTGTGATAGAGGCAAGAGGCGTTTTTAGCTCGTGTGAAACATGATTTACAAAATCATTCTTCATCAGTTGAATTTGCTTCTCACGCGTAATATCGTGCAGCACCGCCACCGCCCCACAAACCTGCCGGCCTTGGTCGTAAACACACGAAACAATGCAATCGAAAGTCTTTAGGGTCCCTTCTTCCAAAAATTCGATGTCTTTTCTCGTTGCCCGCCCCTTACTTTGTCTGCTGTGGCTTAGAAAATCCACAAATTCGCTTTGCTCCGGACCTATTAGCTCGCTGACAGGTTTGTGCTGTGAATTCTCAAAATCAAAATTGAAAAGTCGTCCGGCCGCATCATTTGCCATTGACAGCCTGTCAGACTCATCAATAACGATAACGGCATCACGAATACTGTATATAATCGCCTCAGTGTTTTTCCCCCGTCTTTGTGAAAGTTGAACCTGAAGCTGCAAATCCTTGATTTGCTTTTCGTACTCAGCAGTACGAGCGGTACAACCGGCAAAATGCTCATCAACAGCTTTGTACAATTCGTCTATTTTTGCCATTCTGAGCGGAGCGAAGAAGCCCCTATTAGCATCGATGTCACTTGCTTTGTTGCCCTGAACGAGTTTGGCTATGGACGTGACCGTCCCGGCCAGCCTCATCTGGTACCAGCCCAGACAAATCACGCCCACAGCCGCAACAACGTAGCACACCGACACGAATCCGCCAAAGGCGGACTGCTCATAACCGGCGTAGCGCCAACCCTCTTCCGTGCCAGAGTCCCGCCACTCGGCGAGGCCACCTACAAACAAACTGCACGCCACGATCCCCGTGACTATCGCATATAAGCTTCTTCTGAATCTCAAAACGACAACTCCAGACTTATTTAAACTTCAAATTACGATTTTAATTCCCAACGGCCTTTACCTTCTCTGCCACTTGTCCGAGTCTTCACGCTCAATGTTGTCAAGCATAATTCTTTCAATCATGTCCACCTCATCTGGGCTCGTCTCAGCAATAATTTTCTCTTTCAGCCGTATCGCCTCCAAATATGACGGACGAAGCTCAAGCACAAATGCCAGCTCTTTCACTGCGGCCTGGGTATCACCTTCAACGTAGTATCTCGCGGCTTTTGCGTAACGGTCTTCCACCAATCTCGCTCTGCCTGCCCACTGTAATTCTTCTCTTGCGCCAAACCTCTTACGGCGAACATCGTCTATTCTGGCTTCACTGTTCGTCTCTTCCGGCTCATTTATAATGTGAACCGTAAGCAGTATTATCACTTCCTGGCGTGTTGTCGAATCGTTAGTACTTCTGAAGAGCCCTCCTATAAGCGGTAAATCTCCTAACAGAGGTATCTGGCTTCGGCTTGTAACCACAACATCTCTAAACAGACCCCCGATAACAATAGTCTGGCCGTCTTTGACCATTATGTTAGTCGCCAGCTCTGTTGAGAACTCGTCAGGTATGTCATTGGATTTCAAGGTACCGGAGCTGTCCTTAGGATGGATATCCATCCGGATGTAGCCGTCGTCGCCTATAAAGGGTCTAAAAGACAGTTTGGTACCCGTATCGAGGAACTCAACTTGCTGAGTCGTCGAAGTCAGTGTTTGTGTGGTCTGAGATATGTAGCCAATCTTGGTACCGATATAGACCTGTCCGAGCTGCTTATTGACCGCCAGAATCTTGGGATTTGCAAGAATTGTAGTGTCGGTTACGGATTCCAGCGCAGTGATAAATGCTGACACATTGCCGGCTGTAATTCCAAATCTCAGTCCGCTGCCCACATTACCTGCGAAGCCAAAAGTCTCTATTGGTGTCCCTATAACTCCCCCGGTTATTTGCGAGATAGGCGTAGTTGCGGTAGTAAGTAATGAGTCAGTCGTCCCGATCTGATCAGTTGAACTGGTACCATCCAAGCTGACACCAGCTAAAAAATTCAGGTCAACGCCAAGCTGCATTCCCTCGGTCAAAGTGGCGCTGAGAATAGTAGCCTCGACCAGCACCTGCTTGGGCCGCACGTCCAGCAGCTTAAGCATCTTTTCCGCCTCAACAATTTTTTCAGGATAATCCTTGATAACTATGGTGTCATTCAGCGCCATAGTATCGCCGCCGCCGACACCTGCACTAATAGACTCACCCGTGGACACAGTGGTCTCAGGAGGAGAGCTTCCTTGAATGATTCCGGCACCGCTGAGTACCGGTTTGATGAGCTCCATTACTTCAGCAGCGCTGATGTAGTACAAAGTAAAGACCTTGCATATCATGCGGTCGGGGTCTTCCTTAATCTTTTTATATTCCTCAGCGGTATAAATTTTGATGAAATTACCTTCAATGTCATACTTGTAGCCATATCCCAGAACGGCGTCCAATGCCTGTTCAAATGTAACATCATAAAGACTGGTAACAGTCAGTGGGCCGTCCACGTTTGACGAAGGGATAATATTCACCTTATACAGTGCCGCCAGTACCCGAATTGCATCTCTGATGCTTTTGCACTTCTCTCTATCGAAATTAATAAAATTAAGCTTCCCGCCTGCCGATACTCCTGCTTGGCTGTCGCTTGTCCCGATTCCTGCTGCACCTGTATTCGCCAAGGCATAAGCTTCAGCCGGCTCCTGGGCAACGTCAGCGACTGCTATCGCTGCCGTCACAACCAATACAATGCACCATACAAACAACTTGTTTCTGATTTTGGTCTTGTCTTGTGAATTCTTTTCGCGATACATGATTCATCTCCTGTTCTTTTCTTGCGAATAGCGTTTAGCACATTGCTTCAACTATCCGCTGTTTCAATTTAACTGTGTTAATTTCAAGGTTATCCTTGATTCTCTACATCTCATTACCACTGTGTTTACTTTGATTTCAACTACTTCACATTCATACTTGTCAACTCCGTCGCCGATGAGCAATTTATCCCCCACTCTCAATACCTTATCATTGATAAAAGCCAGGGGATTCTCGCTCGACACTATTGCTTCCAACCTCAGCTTCTCCGCAACCCTTCTGATTACTTCTTGGTCACTTTGTTTTGAAACGATATCTACTTCTTCAACACCAGTTGATTTTCGCTCTTCTCTATCAACAAAGTCCTGCCAGCCGTCCGAATCAAAAAAGTCTCTGGTTATTACATCATTGCGCCCTGCGGCTTGCGGCAATTCTATAAAGGATATTTTTAATCCCGGTTCCGACTGAGTTTCCACATCCATCTGCCCGGCCAACAAACCTGCTTTAGCAGTCTGCGGTGCCTTCCTTGTTAACACCCGGATCCACATAAAGGCCATCAGCGTAATCAAGCACAACGCTAACACTGTCTTTTTCTTCTGCACGGCCAATTGATTAAAAAGCCTGTTAGCGATATTGCCGCTATTTCTCGCATTTTGTCTCATAATCTTCTTTTGCCCTTTTTATCCTTGACGGGCTTGTGCCCTGTAATAAATGACCGCCTTTGCCTCCACACCCACTTCGCCGCTAAAATCGCTGTCGTTAAAAAGTTTCACCTGCTCGATGCGAATCAACCTGTCCATTCCCTGCAGCCGTCGATAAAACTTGAATATCTGCGTTAATCTACCTTTGCACTTCATATTCACCGGTATGCAGTTTAACTTCTCGGCTTTTATTTCTTTGCGGGGCTCAATCACCTGACCCCTCAGGTTATGTTCATTCATCAAACCAGCTATTTTTTGCAAAAATACACCAATGTCACTTCGCTCTGGTATATTTGCCTCGTAGTTTTCAAGCTCTCGCTGCAGTTCCAGCAATTGCTCTTTGAGCAGGGGCAGTTGTTTTCCGTCCGCAGTGCCTTTGGCAATAGTTAGGGCCTGTACAGCTTTTGTCTGCCTGAGGGCCTTTATCCTCCTGCGTAGAGGCAGATACCTAAACAGACCAAACCCGCCTATTATCACTCCGGCTGCAACGAATATCATTAGTTGTTGTCTTTTTCTAAACAACATCACTGCTTTTTACCTTTCACTGCTCAAGATAATTCGCCAGATAGCAGCTTATCTCAAATTCACTTACCTGTATTTTTCCTCCGGATTCGCGACCGCTGTTCACGTTCTTTGTCCCCGAGCGAAGCGAAGGATTGCTTGTCACATTTATCTCGGCGGTTCTTGAAAAAGACGGTACAACATCACAAAAGTATGGCGAGTCTTCTAACTTACATATCAAAGACGCCACACCACTCGCATCTGCCGCCACGCCGACTATTACCACTCTAAATCGCACATCCCCGAGCGGCAGGTTCCGCTTCTCGTTAAGCTTCGTCCGCACCGCTCTTACAACAGTACCGGTCCGCGGGGATGGTCCGGACCGCCGCTTGTCCTCAATCTTCTCGGCATCAAACACTACTTTGTTCAGCACTATTCTTTCATCAATCAGAAAACTCATTTCCGCCAAAACGCTTGCAACATCAATTTTGGAATCAATTTCTTCTATGGATTCCACTTTTTTCTGCAATCCTCTCAATTCGCTCTTAAGCTCGGCTAATTTAACCGACAGACCTTCAGCTTCCGCCTGCTTTGTCGACATTTGAGCAAACTGTGCCCTGGCTTTTGAAATCGAATGAACGTCAATAAAATTCCACACCACCATAACCACAAATACACCACCTAATGCGATGCATTGCGTACGATAGCTGACCTGGCGACGTAGGCCGCTCTTATACCATTCTGGAAGAAAATCAATTTCTTTCATAACTATATCTCGCTTGGGCCTTCACCATTCAAACTCTCCGCCCCGTTCCAGCCCTTAAGACTAAGTCCCACAGCTACTGTCCATTCACAGAGCAAACCTCGCCTGTTACTATCAAAATTCAAATTCTTGCTTGACATATCGAATCCTTTCAATGGCTGAGCCACTTCAACCTCAACAGCCAATTGCCGCTTCAAAACATCAAGCAAAATATATTCGTATGCCCCTCCTCCGGTAAAAAACGCTCGCCTAACGCGTTTGCCTCTGAATGTTACCGTATAATATCTAAGGCATAGGGATATCTCTCTTGTCAGCTCTTCAGCAACCGCACTCACCACGTCAACTATTGCCTGTCGAGTAGATGCATCTAATTTCTGCTCGTTTTCAGCAGGGGCCTGCTCCTCCAAGTCAGGCTTCGGCGCCGAAAGGCTCTTTTCCATTTGCAGTGCTTTTCGCAGCATCTCAGCTTCACTGATATCGACACCTAATTTCGCTGCAATCTCCTCATTGAATCTTTCTCCGCCGAGGGGTATCTGCTTGACGAAGCTGATTTCTCCTCCACGACCAAACACGACGGTGGTAAACTGGTTTCCCACGTCTACAAAAATAACCGTGTGCTCTTTATCCTCCTGCCGTCTTAGTAACCTCTCAAAACTCCTGAATAATGCGCACGGAATCGTATCTATTGACACCAGTCTAAGCCTGGCCTCCTCAAGCATCTCTATGTGGCTCTTTATCGTTTCATTATCTGCCGCAAACAAAATCAGCTCATTCTTAATCTCGTCACCCTGGTGAACATTGCCGGCAACAACATACTTCATCGCATCTTTATCCGGGTCCAATCCGAAACGCTGGGAAGCTTCTTTCTTCAAAGTCTCTTCGATTTCATCGCTCTGGGCCTCAGCCAATCGCAGAGACGTGATTTTCAATCCGTCATTCGGCAAACACGAGATGACATTTCTTCTATGAAAGTTACCATCCTCAAGCATTCTTCTTATCGCCGAAATAACAAAGCTTCTTCTTTTCTGCCCATCACCGTTTATACTGGGGTCAATGCGAGCTTTCCGGGCTGCAATTACACTTATCTGCTCTCCATTCATCAGCAGTTGAATCATCTTGATAGAATTATGGCCTATGTCTAATCCTATCGGTCGCAGACATCGAGTTTTCAAACCCCAGCTTATCATTTATATTTGTCCCTCCTCAGTGGGCTTTGTGTTATTCCCTCGCAACGTTGTAGAACTACGATTTATATTCACACAAAAGTAACCTTGCCCCCGCAAAACAGGGGCGGCAATCCTGCTCACTCTTGCGTTCATATTCACTGAATCGAGATAAATCCCGTAACAGCTTCTACTGTAACTGTTGTGGTCGTCCCGCCTGCTTGCAGGCTGATAACGCCACTGTTCAAAGGAGTATTGTTGCCGTTATAGGGACTCCCGAGATAATCAAATTTAACTTCGCTGGTCGCGTCAAAATCAACATCAACAATATCGACCTTATTCAGTCTGCCGTCATTTTGAAAATCTATAACGTAGTCAAATCCCTTCTTCACAGGATGCGGTATTACGATACCGTCCTGGTCCTCTATCCAGTAACTCTCTGTATTCTTATCAAACACCACTGAAAAATATTGTGCTCTGCTGATTGCCATACTCTTTGCGTATTCCAGGTCCGCCGTGATCATATTTGCCGCAGACCGAATCTGCACACTGGCCGCCGAGCTCATCATCGGTATCGCCGTCAACGCAGCTATCATGATTATCGCAATCACAATTAGAAGCTCTACCAAAGTAAAACCGCCGCTTATGCCTCGTAAGTCGTACCCGGTGTTCCTCCTGAAATACGAATAACGCAGCCTTGCTTGTGGATCTGTTAAGCATAACATTCTAATTGACCTCCTCTTTCTGTCTCGGCACCTCATCAACCCCTCTCTCTGTTCTTTTTCGTCCTCTTAAAGCCCCATCTTTACCGACCAATCAACCGGCTCAAACAAGCTGTTGTGTCTCTTATATTATCCGACCTCTCCAGGCCGACAGAACCGACCAATCTACCCCATCCGCCCTGGGTCTTATACGCACAAACAAACCTATATAGATGTCATCTCTCATATCTTCTACAGTTAAGGCCAACAGAATTGGCACAATCGTCAAAACGATACAATAGGAATTATCGAACTATTCCGACCTCTTATGGCCCTGCGATATGCAATCGCTATTATTAACATATTTTGGATTTTTCTTTTCATAGCATATAAAGGCCGATAAGCAGCTTCTCCTTTGAGCTTCTTCATAAGACCCTATAACTTGCCTTTATTTTCTCTCGATATTTCTAAAAAACGCCCCGGCCGCAGGACACCAGTTTTCCGGATCGCCACCAGGCATTTGGATAGCCGCTACTGAAGGAGCCGTTGTTATATTGATGACACCGCTGCCGCTTATTCCACTGTTGCCGACCATAAACAACGCCCCCAATATTTTAATTTCGGCCCCGTTTGCAACTGAAATACCTCCCGCTACTTGTGCAAGTCCTTCTATCTCAAGTTTACTGGATACGTCTATCTGAATATCGCCGCTGACTAACAGTGCCGGAGAATTCTTAATAGCCATGACACTAACCAGGCTGTCTCCAGTGATTGTCAGATTACCATTTACAACAAGCGCCCCGTTTATTACCGTGCCTTCGCTCATCTCAACATTGCCGTTGGGATCGGGAGCAGGGTTAAGGGCAAAATCGCTTATATTAAGCCCGGGGCTGGTAACACCATCTGCTTGGATAACGTTGTATCGTTGGCCTGTTTTACTTCCGGACCCTGAAAGACTATTAGCGAACACATCACCATCAATATGGCCATTATTTGATAGATTACCATTACAGTAGACATCGCCGTAGATTGTGGTGTTACTGGATATTATCGTGTCTCCGCCAGTCCAAAACGCAATACATGGGTCAAGGCGCAATTCCGCCGATATACTGCTGCGGCCAATCTTTTCGCCATTCCTCAGCCGGTACGAATTACAGTCTATAATATAATTGCAGCGGTTTGTTGGCTCCGAATCATCGCGAACAACTTCAAGGTCATAATAATCATCACTTCCTGCGACCAGCTGCTGACCTGTGGCTCCTGTGAAGTATTCTGAAACAGCATCCTGCGGATTAAGAATAAGCCCTCTGGCGTGCTCCAATCCCGATTCAACCAAATAATCCATCTGTGTCCGAAGTATCATATTCTGACCACAGGCTAATTCCACATCACTCCGCGACAAAAAGCCTAACGATACAATCGTTATTACCATAACGATAAACAGCACCACAAGCAGTGCTGCCCCTTGTCGGTTGTTCTTATACTTTTTGGCACTCATACTAATCATCATCACTCACAATATTATTGCCGCTGCCGTCGAGAAGATTTCCTGCCCAGCCGCGAAGTGCAGCGTTTATCTGATACTGTCGAACAATATCATTTTCCAAAACATCAAATACAATACTCACAAATTTGCTGTTCGGCGGTACTACATCCAAACTAAACTGCACATCGCTACACTGAGGTATTAACTGCACATACGTAACGTCGTAACTGCTTGTTGAGAGCGTTTCAATATCGCTCAAGTTTACCAGCGAAGTATCGGACGAAGGAAATTCACAAAGCCTCAGATAATCCCTGCCCGTTCCTCTTTCGATATAAACCAATTCATTGATATTGACTTGTCCGTCACCATTATCATCAGCCCGCCAGATAGCTAAATCGCCACCGGGTGTTCCGCATATCAGTTTGCAGTGTCGAATCAGCTCCGAAATCCTGAGCGTCGTATAACGCACCTGTGCCTGCTTTTGGCTCGAGTCGTCCGCCGCATCATTTGCCGCCCCCATAGCAAAAGCCAACGTAGCCACCGCTGCTAAAACTATTCCGGTAACAATCAAAGCTACCAGCAGCTCAACTAACGTAAAACCCTTCTCGTATCTCGTATCTCGCATCTCGTATCTCGTAATCTGTGTTAATTCGTTTCAATCTGCGTAATCTGTGTTTTCGAGTTCCGTATTTTTTATTCACTGACAAGTCGGTTTATAGTCGCAATTTCTCTGCCGCTGTAATACACCCGCACCGTAATGCGAATATATTTCGACACCCCTGCCCCGCTTTCCTGTGGGACATAAACATAATCGCATATTGAGTCTCTGCTGAACCTGGCGTAATTTGAGTCGGTAAATACCGCCCCGCTTGCATCCTTTATTTGGCCTTGGGCCTCGGAATAACCATCATAGCCGGCTACTATCTGCTCGAACGGTGTATTAACAATCTCTTCCATCAAATCGCCTGCCAATTTTGCCCCTAAAGTTCTGCGCATACCTTCAGCCCGCACCGCCGCCCCACTTGTAAACGGAAGCAGCACTCCAGCCGCAGCGATGCCTAACACCACCGTGGCCATCATCGCCTCAGCCAAGGTGAAGCCCATTCGATTTTTACGATTACTTCTCATTTTATATTTAGCCCCCAGTTTTATTGGAGGTTCCTTTTCGCCGTTTTGCCGTCCACACAACCGCCCGTTAAATCTTTACAGACCCGCGTGTTCGGCTAATAATCATAGTATTGTGTCCCGCCCTGGTCAGTTCCTGTGTTGTCAGCCCGTATCTCGGAGGTAGCCGCCTTATATATCCAGCCGTGGCTGCCGTCAGCGTTGGCCGGAAATGCCTGACCATCCGCAAGCATTTCAACAGTATCCTTTAGATTAAAAGGATTAACCGGTATCTTCATTAAGTAAGGGCCGCGATTAAAACCGGGAGTTCCTATCGCAGCCGTTTGACCGTTTGTATTGCTTGCCATTGTAGTCTGGTCAATAAAAGCCTGCTCGGTGGGTGCTTGAGTCGTATCGCCATTCGGATGACCGGGCCCGACTTCCAGGTGCTGACTCTTGTAAACCAGAATAACTCTTCGAAGCAATTGTATATCCACAGCAAGAGCGCTGTCTTTAGCCGACGTGGTGCTGTTTGCAAACGCCGGAATGACAATTGCAGCAAGTACGCCAAGCAAGACTACGACTACGAGAATCTCCACAAGTGTGAAAGCTTTTGCTTTATTCATAACTTCTCATCTCCTGCCCTTTCTAATCGCTTGTCAACTTTTCACAGACCTGCGTATGCAGCATGATTGTCGGCCTGGAATAAACCGGTCTTGGTATCAAATCTCCAACCGGCTTTACCCGCCCCTGCCGGTTCGCCGTCAAACCGAACCGTGTTAAGATTATTAAAAGGATTAACTGGAACCTTCCCAACATACGGACCGCACTGTCCCACCTTTGTTGTCATAGCTGTTTTGAAACTCTCGAAAGAATCAACTGGAGGAAGGCTGTTTTCGTGCTGAGCACGGTACAAATCAAGCTGAGAACGCATCTCCTGAAGTCCGTCGATCAAGCCGGATGTCTTGGATTCCGGGCTCGCTTTGATGAACTTCGGAACAACTGTCATCGTAACCACGCACAATACGGATGCTATAATTACTACTTCAACATACGACAAGCGGGTCTTCTCTTTCATCACCCTGCTCCTGTATTGTTCAAAAAGGCTGACCAGCCTCAGCTATTTGCCAAACCTGGTCAGCCTTAGATAAACATTCATTGTGTTATTCAACTGTTGGAGTAACCATTAGAGGTTTTCGTGGTCCGGACCGACAACACCATCTTGATCGTAGGTGTCGTCAGCATTGATTGCACCGGTGGTTTCGTCATATTCCCAGCTACCAACATCATCAATGGCTCCGGAGCTATCGAGCAAACCATGTATACCAGCGGTATCATATCTGTTATTAAACTGGTTTACCGGTACCTTTTGCATATAGGGTCCATAGCAAAACACAACAGTCTTTGCTGCAGCTGTGGCTCCATTAATATCTGAGTATGTTGTCATTTCCGCCACATAGTTGGCAAAAGAAGGCGGAACATCGTTGTGCTGAATCTTATACAGCTCAATCTGCGAGCGCTGCGTTTGAAGGTCAGTGCACAGAGCTGACAGCTTGGCTTCGGTACTGGCTTCCGTAAACTGAGGAATTACGATAGCTGCCAGAATACCAAGAATGACCACTACAATAAGAATTTCCACTAATGTAAAACCGCTTTTAGCTTTCATTTTTTGCCCCTTTTCATCAATAAAGTTCTACTTACTGCCTCATAAATCACACAACATCCGGCATACATACTTTTCCTCGCAATCACGGTATCGACCCAATCGATACCTTGCTTAACCGCACCTTTAATCTTCTGTCTGTGAAATCCTCCCAATACTAAAAACCGCAAAAAATACCTGAAATAATACTTCTAAAAGAACCACATTCGGACGTCAAACGACCAATAAAATATCAAACTCCAACGTCCGAAAACACTACAGGTTGCTCTTTCCAAAAAGCCAAATAAGTGTACAAGCAAAATATAAGAAATAAATCCTGCGATGCAAAATTTCCAGACGTGAGAATAAAAGGAAAAGTGCATAAAGTTTGAAGTGCCTAAAATTCAGTAAACTATATGTCTTACAACTTTAGTTCACTTTAGACACTTTAGCTCACTTTAGGCACTTTTTACTTTCGACATGTATTTTTCTTTTGGTTTCGCCGGCGTGTTCGAGCTCTATCCGAATGTAATCTATGGCCTGTAGAGCTGATTCGATTTTATCGGCCCACTCAATTAGAACCACCGACTGCGGATAACAGAAATCATCAAAGCCCAACATCTCAAACTCGGAAACAGAATTCAACCGATAAGCATCTATATGATAAATATCCAGTCGGCCTGCATACTCATTAACTATAACGAACGTGGGACTATTAACATTTCTGCAGTCTTTGGCACCGGCACCGGCTGCAATCCCCTTAATTAGATGTGTCTTGCCGCTGCCCAACGGCCCACAAACAGCTATAACTTCACCGCCTTTCAATTGTGAGCCGAGCCTCTGACCAAACTCTATGGTCTCGTCCGGTGAATTCGAAGTGGTATTAAAATCTATACTCACAAGCCAAAAATCATTTACCCAATTGTGCCGGGTAGTAATAACCCATCGTTTGAGCGACAACACCTAACCGGTATTGATGGTCCTGCATAAGACAAGGACGTCGACCGGAAGTAGAAATAGTAGTCGTGTAAATGCGAAGCTCTCCTTTTAAGCTGGTAATCACCTCTTCCCGATGGTCACCGAGGCAATCAACTACCGCGATGACTCGGCCTTCAATCGGCTGTATCGATTCACCGCCCCAATCACGAATCGCTCCGGAGACGGCGACTTCCTTCTGTGGGTCCGAATCCCACCAGACCGCCCGTGGAGTCAGCGGCCCCTTTTCCCGAAACTCAATCAGCCGTCCCTTCGAGCTGTATAGCCATCGCTTCGCAAGGTCTCGCTCCCCCGTATAGACCTCCATACCCGGATACTCCGCCAGGACATCACCAGCCATCCCCTGGCCGTGAACGTGCCGGGTGGGTTCCTTGAGGGCCCAGAGCTTGCGG
>SDBU01005462.1_pt1 | contig 15200 bp, 8 predicted proteins | sample 2277071 | NCBI WGS metagenome assembly SDBU01 (sample SAMN10397929, study PRJNA504765) | marine sediment metagenome | isolation source: marine sediment core GS08_GC12, 126 cmbsf | place: Arctic Ocean: Gakkel Ridge, Loki's castle | collected 2008
CGCCGCCGGGGTTCTTACCTGGATGATCTTCTGGATGTATCGTCAAAGTCAGCGCTATCAGGATTTTATTGCACATGGAGTGCAGCAAGCCGCAAGTCATAACCAGCACTGGGGACTTTTCGGGATCGCCTTCTTTGCAGTACTGAGGGAAGGAATCGAAACGGCGCTTTTCCTCACTGCAACGGCGCTTACGCTTTCGAGGGACCAGGCTTTTCTCGGCGGGCTTGCCGGTCTGGCCGTTGCGGGGCTGTTGGGGTGGGCACTTTTCGCCAGCGCGATTCGTCTGAACGTTCGACGCTTCTTCCAGGTCACGAGCATAATTCTAATCCTGTTCGCTGCCGGCCTTTTCGCCCACGGTGTGCATGAGTTTGTCGAGGTAGGATGGATCCCATCTGTGATCGACCCTGTGTGGAACACCAACTCAATCCTTGATGAAGGATCGATTGTTGGGAGCTTTCTCAAAGCCCTCTTTGGTTATAACGAAAACCCATCTCTGACGGAGTCGTTAGCTTATTTCGGTTACTTCGCCATAGTACTTTTGGGAATTCGTAAAGTATCCCGAGATCAGGATATCGTTGAATATACCGTATAAGGCGCGTAGCTCTCTGTTCTGAAAAAGCTGGCTCTAATTATCCCCATCGAAGATACAAAGCACCTTCCTGTGCTTTTTCCAACTCGGGACAGAAAGATCAGAAGGGTGTAATCATTACCTCATGGATTCAACTCATTGATGATATAAAAGGTGAGTAGCTCTATATTAAGGAGAGCGCATGCTCGCATTCACACGTGTTCCTTTAGCCCGCCAATTCTTGTTCATCAGCTTTGCCATTCTTCTCATCGGAATGCTTGTTATCGGATCCTTGGTCAGCTATCAGATTAAAGATGGTGTGCTCAACCGTACAGCTGCACTCACCGCACTCTATGTCGACAGCTTCATCTCGCCCGAACTCCAGGTATTAAGCGAAAACGAGACGTTGCCCATCGAGAATCGTATGCAGTTGGACCGTTTACTCTCCGAGACCAATCTCGGCGAGCAAATTGTTTCTTTCAAAGTGTGGTCCATGGATTCCACGATTCTCTATTCTACAAATCCCACACTCGTGGGTCGTCAATTTGAACTCGATGACGACATTATCTCTGCACTTTCCGGAGAAGTCGTATCTTCCATAAGCAATCTCGATAAGCCTGAGCATGAACTTGAGCGTCTCGCATGGGACCAACTGATTGAGACGTACGCACCGATCAGGAAAGCCGGTGGTTCCGAAGTTCTCGCAGTCGCGGAGTTTTACCAGAGACCCGATGATTTAGTATCTGAGGTGAACGCTGCTCGTTCTCAAGCATGGTTTGTTGTCGGAGCTTCAACATTAGCGATTTATATTCTCTTAGCCGGAATTGTAAATAGAGCCAGTAACACAATCCTGAAACAAGAACTTGAAATGGAGAAACAACTTACCACACTTAAAGCTTTGTTTGAGCAGAACAAACGACTCCATGAAAGAGTGCTTCGAGCTGGTGCAAGAACGATAATACTTAACGAACTCTATCTGCGAAGGCTTTCAGCGGATATTCACGATGGCCCAGGACAGGATTTAGCTCTCGCATTAATGAAGATCGAAACCCTCAACGATGAACTGGACGGCGATCTGGATGCGAATGAGCCAATCCCTTGGAGACAAGCTGTGCCAGCGATTTATAAAGCGATGTCATCGGCAAACGTCGAGTTGCGCAGGATAGCTACAGGGTTGCGCTTACCAGAACTGGATGGTTCCGATCTGTCTGAAGTAGTAACAAGAGCGACTCGGGTATTCGAGGAGAAAACAGGACAGCAACTGGATCTCAATATTGAGTTAGAGATGCAGCAAGTTCCTGCACCTGTCAAGATTACCCTTTACCGTCTTATTCAAGAGGCGTTGTCCAATTCCTATCGCCACTCAGGAGGAGCCCGTCCTTCGGTAAAGATCTGGCAGGAAAATGATTATCTGAAAGCCGAGATCTCTGACCAGGGCTTGGGATTCGTTTTGGATTCCGCCGAGAAGTCCGGTGGGCTGGGATTGGTAAGTATGCGGGAGCGCGTTGAATTACTGCAGGGCAATTTTAATATTAAGACCGGTCCCGGAGAGGGAACAATTATTCAAATCGGAATTCCGATTGACGAAATCACTCACATTATGGATTTATCGAGCTAATTTAGATCGCTAATACAATAGGAAATAATCGATGGATGAAAACCTTCGTATTATCATTGCCGATGATCACCCTCTATTTCTAGATGGTGTCGCCCAAGCACTTGAAAAAGAAACCGGGATCGAGGTTGTCGGCCACGTAAGTGATGGAAGCGAAGCGCTTCGGATGGCGAGGGACTTGTTGCCCGACGCCATACTTTTAGATGTCGCAATGCCAATAAAAGATGGGATTTCTACAGCAGCGGCAATATCTATCTCTTGCCCTGCCACGAAGATTATCATCCTCACGGTCTCTGAACACGAGGACGATCTCATGGCAGCCTTCAAGGCCGGAGCGACAGGGTATGTGTTGAAGGGAATATCAGGGCGTGAGCTTGGAAAAGTGGTGAAGTCTGTAACCGACGGAGATGTGTACGTCTCTCCAAAGCTCGCTTCTGGAATGCTCCTTGAGATGTCAAGACCAAAACCCCACGATCCTTTGGAGGAACTCACTGATCGTGAGCGAGAGATTCTTCAGCTCGTCGCTCAAGGATTGACTAATCGAGAGATAGGTCAGCAACTTCACTTATCTGAAAAAACCATTAAGCACTATATGACAAACGTTCTGCAAAAATTACAGGTCCACAGTCGCGTTCAAGCTGCCCTTCTTGCACAGAAGCAAACTCTTGAGGAGAAGTGGAAAACTCGTGAGGATTAGGCCGTCTCTGGACTACCTCGTTAGACCTGAACTTTTCTGAATGGTTTCCTATATTGGTCTTGAGGAAAGGAGTGTCCTCTTCGGAAGAATCAGGTACAAATCGAGCAACTTTCGATCATTGGTTATTTCGAGTCCAAGGCGAATTTGAAGAGCGGACGACATTGAACCCCCGTATTTTGTGATGGTGTCCATCAGGTTGCATTAAGTGTTTGAGCGACCGTCTGGGAGGCTATCCATACATGTCACTCACCGAGGGCGTGGAACGCTTGTACCCGGCAGATCCACCATTCGTCTCTAAGAAATTGTCGATGGGCATTAGCGACCCTTCGTGCCAAACACGACCAAAATCATCAGGTGAACCATCTCAGGCCAAGTCAATCGTTCCGTGGTATCCGATTCAGTCGCGTGGTTTTTCATGAGTGAAAGCGTCATAGGGAACATTCGGTTAACCAAACATCACTTCGGTGTATCTTTTACAGACAGAATGAAAGATTTTACCCGAGGAACGAGGGTAATAAATATGATCCCAGCACACGTCTAATAGTGCATAGCTTAATGACGACGATTTCACTATTTAGTTTGTTTGGATCGGCTTATTAGGAGGGTAACGAGATATGTCAAAAGGTAATGATCAACAGCAAATTGCGGTCTATTACGAACATCCGGAATGGTTTAAGCCATTGTTTGCCGAACTAGATCGCCGCGGAATTTCGTATGAAAGACTTCTGGCTTCCGCATTCCAATTTGATCCAACAGTTCAACTCAGCCCTTACTCTTTAATCGTGAATCGCATGAGCCCCTCGGCGCATACACGCGGGAATGCACATGCAATCTTTTCCACTCTTCATTATCTTTCCTATCTTAAGAGCATCGGCGCGAACGTACTCAATGGATATGATGCATATCTGCACGAGATTTCAAAGGCGCGTCAGGTAGGCTTGCTCGAAAAGTTAGGGATCTTACACCCGAGAGCTCGGGTGATCAACAGCGCACATCTGGCCCCCGCCGCCGCGGAGGGTTTTGTATTCCCCGTAATTCTCAAGCCGAATATCGGCGGAAGCGGCGCGAACATTGTTCGCTTTAACTCGATGGAAGAACTTTCCGAAGCAGCCCAAAACGGGCACATTAACCTCGGGGTCGATCACACCGCCCTCGTTCAAGAGTACCTTCCAGCCGAGAACGGCAGCATCATTCGAGTGGAAGTCTTAGACGGCAAGTTCCTCTACGCTATCCGGCTTTTCTTGACGGAAGGTGAGTTTAACCTATGCCCTGCGGATTATTGTCTGCCCCCGGTCGCCGAAGATCGTCAAACGGATGAAAAAGCGGATGGTGCTTCTGGTCGTCGGATTCTTGTTGAAGCCTACACCCCTCCCGATGAAGTCATAGATGATGTGTTGCGGATTACATCGGCTGCACACATTGAGGTCGGGGGAGTTGAATACCTGATCAACGAGCGCGATGGTGATGCGTACTACTATGACATCAACGCCCTATCGAATTTCGTGGCCGATGCCTCAAACGTCATAGGTTTTGATCCATTTCCCAGGCTGGTCGATTTCATCATGAAACGGGCAGGGATTCGATCTTCGGCACTCACTTGATTTCCATCAAGCATCCGGTCTAATAATCGTAATAATCAGCAGAATCCAAGTTGTAACGGGTGACTCTGGGTTGCCTTTTTATTTAATATCAACGCCTTATGATCGTTCTGATCCTCCTGCACGTCTGACCCCAAGCGTCCGTGTGCAAAATCACCTGATCAGCACATCTTGAAAGAAAGCGATAGGGGGTCCAGCGCCTATGGGTCCCTCCTGCATTTCGCATGACACATTCCTGCCAAATTCTGTATACGGACACCAGTGAACCTTACAATTACTTTTCAAATCAACCGCAACTGCAAGATTCCCGTTACCTTAAAGTACATCAAACGATATCAACCCGAGCAAAACAAGCGCAGGGACTGTCAAACCACGTCAAACCGATGGAATGAATCTACTTAGGCTTAGTAGAGGTATCTCCCTCGCCATCACCACTTCACCAGAGTGGAGTAGACATGGAACACGATAGAAATCAGCTTCTAAACGCAAGGCAGGCTGCAGAATATCTGGGCATCAGTTTATCCACACTCGGTCGCATCGAGCGGGAGGGTAATCTGATCCCCTTTCGAACTCCGGGAGGACACCGCAGATACCGCACAAACATGCTTGACGGATATCTAGAACGCAGCCGGGGCTTGTGCCAACCCACAAACATCTTATCCAACGCTCAGACGATTTGGGAATAAGGATGGGGACAGGCCTTGCGCAAGGAAAGCAAACCATCGAGTCTTGCACTACACGAGGGGACATTCACGCCCTATAACGAGGCTTAGGTTCATGGAACCAAACTTGTTAGAACAGCTGCTCAAGAAACTCCAGCTAGAGAGAACCCGGGTTCCAGATCTTGAGATCTGGCAAGAGTTTCTTCGGGAAATTGAGCGAACCTACTCGGACAAGAAAAATGAACTCGCTCTTCTAGAGCGCTCGAATTCGAGCTCCTCAAAAGAATTGCAGGAGCTCTATGATGATCTGAAGCAAACTTCGGAGTTGCAATATCGACTCATCTTTGAGGGTGTACAGGACGCGATTCTTGTTCTTGCTTCAGACGGGATGATCCTTGACTGTAATTCACGTTCAAATGAGATGTTCGGCAGGGACAAGGTTGCTATGCAAGGAAAGAACTTGGCATCCCTCCTCTCACCCGAATTTTCCGATGTTGTAATGGAGGAACTTCGGGCGAGGGATCTGACCGATTCGCCTTATGAGGCACTTGGTGTTCGCTTAGATGGGGAGCACTTTCCTGTCGAAATCACAGCTCGTCATCAAACACTTAACGACATTTATGTGATCCTGGTTGTGATTAGAGACATCTCTGAGCGCAAACATGGGGAGGAGGCTCTCCGCGAGTCAGAGGCGAAATTCCGCAACTTAGCCGAAAAATCGCCAAGCATGATCTTCATCAATAAGGATGGGCGGATTGTCTATGCCAATGAAGCTTGCGTTGAGATCATGGGATATTCGCGAGAGGAACTCTATCAAGAAGATTTCAATTTCCTACAACTGATCGCTCCCGAAGATCAAGAAAACATCCTCGAGCACTATCGTGCTCACCTGGCCAGCGAAGAAGTTCCACAATACGAGTCACAGCTCGTCACAAAAGACGGCCGACGGCTTAGCGCTATCCATGCCACGCGACTTATTCCCTATGGCGGGGAGACTGCCATTCTCGGCGTTGTGACCGACGTGAGCGACCGCATACGTGCCGAGGTAGAACAGAGGCACCGTGCTAACGAGATGGAGCTGTTAAATGAAATTGGAGGGGAGATCGCATCTGTTCTCAATCTTGACAACGTTTTAGAACGAAGCGTTAGACTCGTTCAGGAGCGATTTAACTATGATCATGTTGGTCTCTTCCTGCACGATCCTGAAACAGGCTTCCTCGTATTGAAAGCTCGCGCCGGGCAGTACGCGCCCTTATTCCCCGATGAACATCGCGTACAGATAGGACACGGCATGGTGGGCTGGGCTGCGGAATCATGCGAGACAGTCCTCTCCAACAAGGTTGAGACAGAGCCCCATTATGTTAATCCCTTCCCGGATCTCATCCGGACCCAATCAGAGCTGAGCATCCCGATCACCGCTGGCGAAGCCCTGCTCGGCGTGTTTGATATTCAGAGCGAGAAACTCAACGCGTTTGAAGATCACGACCGCATTGTGATGGAAACACTCGTCGATCAAATCGCAGCCGCTATTGAGAACGCGCGCCTCTATGAGGCTGCCCAGAGGGAACTCAGAGAACGCAAGCGCGCTGAGGGACAAATCCTCCTGCAATCCACAGCTTTAGAGTCTGCCGCGAATGCGATCGTAATCACCGATCGTGAGGGCAAAATCCTATGGATTAACCGTGCGTTCGAATTGCTCACCGGATATCCCGCCGAGGAAGTCGCGGGGAAAGACATGCGTATCTTGAATTCAGACACCCAGGATGATGCGTTCTTCAAGGAGATGTGGGAGACAATCCTTGCTGGTCGAACATGGCACGGGAAGATGGTGAACGTCCGCAAGGGTGGAACAAAGTACATCGAGGAGCAGACGATCACCCCTGTACGAGATGAGGCCGGCGAGATCACTCACTTCATCGCCATCAAGCAAGATATCTCCGAACGAACAGAAGCTGAAGAAAGGACAGAACAACAAGCCGAAGATCTTCAATTGCTCAGTGCACTCAATGAGCGCATTAACATCGGCGACACCGTGCACGATATCGTTGAATTCTTGTCGAATGAGTCAATAGATACCTTCGATAGCCTGGGCATGACAATTTATCTTCTCAGCGAAGATGAAAAATTCCTTGAAGCCCAAAATCTCAGTCTCCCCCTATCGTTGATTAATCGCATCGAGGAGAAGATTAAAGTCAAAATAACCAACCATCGCTTGAAAATAATACCTGACAGTGAAATCGGGAAAATACTCGATTCACAAAATCCCTTACTCGTAAATGGTGCTGATGGGATCAATAAAATCTTTAACGAGTTCGTTGACCTCATCGACTTGCCAATCACGAATCTGGCTTCTTTAAGCAAGAAATTGTTTCCACCGATCCTGAAATTGATTAAAGTGCAATCCATCATCCTGATCCCTCTTTGCGCAGAAGGCAGGTCGATCGGGTTGCTAATAATGGGGCGGACGAAACCCTTCACAGATAACGATCAGGCACGCATCGTCTCTGTGGCCAACCAGGTTACGAGGGCGATAAATCGCAAACGCACAGAGGAGGCGCTGCGGCAGTCTGAGGCTAATTATCGGAACGTATTTGAAGGTGTCCAAGACGCTATCTTTGTCGAGAGCATGGACGGAAAGATTCTGGACATCAATTCTCGCACGTGCGAGATGTACGAATGGTCACGCGAAGAACTGCTCATGATGACCGTTGAAGATCTGATCCCCGAGGGTCATCCCGTCGTGCTCCCTGGCGAAATGGTCGCACGTGGGCTTTCCGACCAAATGCTCACCACAAAGAATATCCGTTCTTCAGGCGAAATTTTTCCGGTAGAGATCTCCGTTAAGCTTCAAAAATGGGGCGACCAAGACGTCATGCTGGTCGTCGTCCGCGATGTCACGGAAGCCCAACAGGCTCGGAAACGAGCCCTGCTGCAGGACCGTCTCGCCGCTGTCGGGCAGCTCGCGGCGGGGATTGCCCATGACTTTAACAACATTCTTGGTACGATCATGCTTTACAGCGAATTATTGTTAAATGATCAATCGATCTCATCAAAAGGGAAGGAGCGGATTGACACGATCTTCAACCAGGCGAAGCGAGGCTCAACTCTCACTAATCAGGTGCTCGACTTCAGCCGGCGCTCGATCATGGAAAAACACCCTTTCGATCTTGTGCCTTTCTTTACCGATCTTGAGAAGCTCCTCTCACGCACATTGCCCGAGAACGTCAAAATCAACATGGATTTCAACGGCGAATCAGGTTACTTCATCAACGCCGACCCAACACGGATGCAGCAAGTGATCATGAATCTAGCCCTAAACGCAAGGGATGCGATGCCAAAGGGCGGCGAACTCTGCTTTACGCTCGATGAAGTAGATGTTCAGGATGGGCAACCCCCCTACCCGGGGATGCGGGCGGGAAGATGGGTTCGCATCCGCGTCTCTGACACCGGTTCGGGAATTGATCCAGATGTGATGCTGCACATTTTCGAACCCTTCTTTACAACAAAACCACAAGGCAAGGGAACCGGTCTTGGCCTATCCCAGGTTTACGGTATCGTCAAGCAGCATAGTGGTTTCATCGATGCTGAAAGTACACCTGGGGAAGGTACAACCTTTATGATCTACCTCCCGGCGATAGATGAACAAGTGGCGACCGATGATACTAGAGGAGAGTTCCAAACGCAGATGGGCCGCGGAGAGACGATCCTCGTCGTGGAAGATGACGACGCAACACGCAACGCGATCGGCGAGATCCTCGAGTCTCAAGGCTACACCGTCTTTTTCGCAAAAGATGGCGCTGTAGCGCTTTCTGAGCTAGAAGCACGGGGGGGCGCCGTTGAACTGATCATCAGCGACTTAGTGATGCCGAACATGGGTGGAAGAGATCTATACGATGCGGTTTCAGATCGCTATCCGAATATCAAGATGGTCTTGATCACTGGATACCCTCTCGGCGGTCACACACGAGAGCTGCTTGACCGCCAGCGTGTAACCTGGCTTCAAAAACCCCTCACCTCGGAAACGCTGGCCCAAACAGTTCAGTTTATGTTGAAAACGGAGAACCTGACCGTGTAACGAGGATAGACAAACCTTCAATTCATTTCCCCAGAAGGCATGTAAACGCGCAGCTTGACACAAAAGAGGCAGCATCCGCTACAGACGCAATGGAGTCCAAGGGCATAGCCTGCGATCAGAGGCGCCGCTTTCGACATCCAACATAATCATGGCACCCAGAAGCTAGAGAGCAAGCCGGCCTCGGATATGACCGGGGGGTACCCGGAGCACCTTCTCAGACAACCCCCTTCGATCTCGTGGTAGATAATTTCCCGTTAGAGCGGTTTCAGATGGGTCGGCTCGATTAAAGCTCTGCGGACAAAAGAGTGGATCGGTGAACTGCGGCGTTTAACCATCATTACAGTTACTTCAGCACCGCGCGCCACCCGCTCAGGGAGTGTGCCCACCAGGAAGTTCGTAAACACCGGCTCTTCCGTTGCACCGATCACGATCAAGTCATAGCCCTTGGCTTCTGACAGGATTGACTCCACCGGATCATCACCCTCTACATACTTCGTCTCGATCGGCACACCATCAACACCGTGCATGATCTCGGCGACGGCTCGTTCAGCGCGAATTCGGCCGACCTCATCAACGCCTTGGGGTAGGACATGGATGATAGTCACCGTCGTCAGGTCCGGCTTCTCCGCGTTGGCCATGTTAACCGCAATACGAACCGCCCGACGAGAATTGCGTCCACCTGTGACAGGAACCAGGACGCGTTTCAAAGGACGCCATTGGCGGTGGCGTACGACAATGACGTCGGCAGGTGGATTGTCAACGATTGGATCTGCGACGGATCCAAACAGCTTTCCTGATGATTTCGTGAATCCCGGCCAACCCAGCACGATGAGATCTGAGGCGTTCTCAATCGCTGTCTGACGGATCGCATGGGACACATTTCGCCCCAGACGGATGATCGTATGTACCGGAACATCACACTTCTTTGATTGTTGGATGACATCATCAAGATACTGCCGACCATCTTTGAGAAACAACCTGCCCTCTGACAGGTTAAGTTGGACCGGAACCTGCACCACATGCAGAGCGAGGACTTCCCCCCCCTTGTTATACGCAAGCAGCGCCCCGATCTTACCCAGGATGCGAGCCTGCTGCCGATTGGCGACAGGGATGAGGATGGAGTAATCCCGGCTTACCAACACCTCCTCCAGCAAAATCTCTTTGGGTTTCTCCATCGCCTCGATCCGGGAGAAATAAAGGGAGTACGCCAGAAGCCCGATGGCAATCCAGACCACGGCGAAAGCCCAGGCAATCGGGCTGAAGCGGAAGACATTTATCGCCAGGAAGGCATTTGAGAGTATTGCCAGAACCGGAAGGATTGGGAAGAGCGGTACCCGAAAACCACGTTCAAGTTCCGGACGCTGCAGACGCAGGAAAAGCACGGCAAGGTTCACCAGCATGAATAGCAACAGGAACATAATGCTGGCCGATGCGGCGACGTCCTCAATGGGAAGTGTCCACGCCATGAGCGTCATCAATGCTCCCGTCGCTACAACTGCTAGATGCGGCGTGTGACGCTTGGGATGGATCCGAGCGAAAAATGCGGGTAGGTTGTGGTCCCTGCCCATGGCGAAGGAGACTCGAGAGGAGGCATAGGTCGTCGCGTTAAGCGCCGATGTTGTGGAGGCGAGTCCGCTCAGCAACAGGATCAGCCCGCCAATACCCCACGGGAAGACCTGTTGCGCTACTTCTACAATCGCGACTTCCCCTTTATCGCCCAGGTACTCATATGCAGCGAGACCCTCTGGCGGTGTGATCGCACCGACCGCTACGATGCCTACCAAGATGTAAACCACAACCGCGACTGATATTGAGATGAAAATCGCTTTCGGGATATTTCGGATCGGGTCGAGCACTTCTTCGCCAGATTGAGCTATGATTTCATAACCTTCAAAAGCGATAAACGTGAACCCCATCGCGATGAAAACTCCAGTAAGCCCGTTCGGTAAGAACCCCGTAGTAAAGCGGCTTTGCCAGCCATCCAAGCGTGACATCGCCAATGCGCCGAAAATGACCAGTAGCCCGAGGATAACGATCTTGATCACAGTAAGTGTATTTCCGACACGCGCCGTCTCTGAAGAACCTATGTAATTAATGATGGTGAATGTGAGAATGATGAGCGTCATGAATAAAAGCGAAACCTGGCTGATTGTCAGGCCAAAAGTCGATATCCCCGCAACGTGGATCAACTCAGCGGCAAAGCGACCAAACGCTAATGCGTACAAGCTCCCTGCCACAGCCTGCGCAAACCAACTCATCCACCCTGATACAAAGCCAACGGTTCCGCCGAGGGCTTCCTTGATCCACTGGTATCCGCCTCCAGCCCCTGGAAGAGCTGAGCCTAATTCCGCGTAGGACATTGCCGTGAGGGAGGTAACCAGGCCATTGAGCAAAAATGCCAGAATCAAAGCTGGACCGGCGATCCCCGCGGCGATACCGGTGAGCACAAATATCCCCGCGCCAATCATCCCGCCGATCCCGATCATCGTTACGGTAAATAAGCTGAGGTTACGACTGAGCGTGACTTCGCCGGAGTCTGCTGGCACTATTGGTGTCGTCTCCGCCATATTCAGGTCAATCCTCGACAAGGAATTCGCATAAGTTTACACCGTTTCATCAGTTTAGTGAGAGATTTCGTACAATTGAAATTCCTGATGCCTAGAGCACATGCCAGCAGCGCTTGCTGTATACTCCCTAGATCATTAGGGCTAAGGAGCAGAAAGTATTGCGTCCTATTATGGTGTCGTCATCTCGAAAGAAAATGAATGGATTTCGAACCCTGCTCCTCCTAACTTTGGGGATATGGTCAATCGCCAGCCTCCTGCGCATTATTCAATTCACAGTCTCCCCCGCTGGTGCGAATGACCTCTACGTCTATTGGTACGCTGGCCACTTCGTGCGCGAAGCCCAAGATCCATACGACGCCTTTCTCACAGACCAGAAGCCAACGCTGCCGATTCATTACCTTGATAAAACGGTCACGGATCTTCGAGATGTGGTGGTTCCGGGTTGGGTCCCTGCACCAGCGCTCACTTTTCCTTTAATAGAAATTCTCTCCTGCTTTGCCTTTCTATCCTGGCCGATCGCGAAGTTGGTGTGGTTGGGTTTCAACCTGCTCTTTATCTTTCTGATCCCGCCTCTCATGCTCCGTATCTTCGCTCCTGAAAGACGATGGGAGAGATGGATAACAGTAGTCTTCATTCTGGCTTTCGTCGGGTTGACTTCTACTCGCTATGCTGGCAGCAGCGGGCAAATGACGTTTCTTGTGCTTCTCCTCGCGCTCGGCTCAATCCATTTTTCAAAGAACCATCCCTTCACCGCCGGCATCCTTCTCGGCATCGCACTCTCAAAATACTCCCTGTCAATCGGTTTCTTCCTTTATCTGCTCCTCTTTGAGCGAAACTACAGGACCACACTTACAGCCCTGGCACTTCAAACTTTGGGATTGTTGGGTCTATCCGTGATGAGCGGAACCGCGGTGGTTGACATCATCCGTGAGTATCTCTTCATGTTCCTCCACCACTCACAATTGGAAGGAGTCCACATCGCCTCACTCTTTCCGACAAAACCGTGGGGATTTCAGATAGCAATTATTCTCACCCTTGCTGTCAGCCTACCCCTTCTGCTCTGGTACAACCGCAATAAAGAGCTCATTTTCAGCAAGCAGCTTTCCCCAACACACCGCCAACATTTTCTTACCGTGCTCTCCCCTATGGGCACTTCTTGTGGGTTATCACCGCGCATATGACGCTGTGCTGTACATCCTTTTCATCTCGCTCGGTCTCCAATTGTATCGTTCGCCGGAAATCTGGAGGCTCACATTGCGGAACCGGAATATTCTGCTCGTCTTTGTTGCAGGCACAACCATTTTCTTCATGCTGCCTGCTGGCAGTATTATCCGTGATCTCCTTCCAGGACAAATTGGCATCGACTGGATCCTCTTTTCAGTCCGGATGACCACACTTATCCTGAGTGCGGCGCTGGCAACTACATTATTCCTTCTCGCCCAACTTAAAGGCAACACACGTTGGACAAGTAAAATACCCCGCCGCAAGCGACGGGGCTTTTAGCCCTTCATTGCGACGGTCCGTCCTAAAGCAACCGAGCTTGGCTACTATCATCAGATTGTTGGTACTCAATGTACTTCCTGATCAATTCGGAAGTCACGTGTTCCCCTGCCGATCCCCCATAGTATCCATCAGCCCACAACCTGCCACCCCAGTGCGTCTTTTGCAGTCGAGGAAACTCAACATACAATTCACGTGCAGTGCTGCTCTTTATCACATTCATAAATCGCGCCGCACAAATTTCTCGGATCATCTCCTCCAGGCGCTGCGCTACGCCTCCTGTCAGTACCTTACGACGATAGCGGGGAACCCAGACGTAGTGATATGCCAACTGGTAGACCGTATGAGCACCTCGCCTCGCTTTCATGATTGTCTTTATAGCATAACCCGCTCACACAGCCTACAAATACGCCCCGTTTTTGTCGGTCGCTCAAATCTGCAGATCGCTTTTCCTGCCTTCGGCAGATCGGCTTTCATTCCCACCGCACACCGTCCTGGTGTCTCACCCCCGTCAGTTCCGGGGGTAGAAGGAAGCGACGGGGTTTTCAGCCAGAGTCTTTCCTAAAAACAGGTCATGAGAAATCCGAATTCCCGTCCCTGTACACGCTGTGACGCCTGTGCAGCGAAGTCCCCGGTTCCGCTCTGCGCCCCTCGCGAAGCATCCCCGCAGGGGGCGAAGCGGAGTGGGGTTTCGGGGGCGAAGTCCCCGACCGAAGGGATAATAGGTCATTCGAGGTGGTAGTCGATGTCGATAACCAGGAAAAGGTTACGGCCAGGGAATATTCAAGGAATCGGTGTAGCCATGCTTCTCCACAACGAATAAAGATCCACCCGATTCACCCTCACACGTCTGCTCGTCGGTGAAGGTATAAGAGGGAGTATCTGTATGCACGGCGAGGTCAAAGAGAAAACCGTTCTGGCATATCCGCGCCTCGATCATGTAACCGCGATCATCATCCTCTGTCATGTAAACTGCCGTCCATGACACGGTTACTGTATCTCCGTTGCGTTCAGCCCAGACTTTATCGGGTGGTCCGTAGAGCTCAGACCAGGGTAACCGACGATACATCACCACTACGCTGAAGATGTCGCCTTCCACGCTGACCACTGAGGCCGAAATCCAGCAAGGCCACTCCTGTATGTCGGGCTTAATGAAAAGCCACGATCCATCATAGTTTCGATTCCAAACCAGTGCGTGATAGCCGGCATAGAGATCGCCTGCATGAAGATAAGCAGTGCCCGGACCATAGCGACAATGTGCCTGCTGCAGTACGGTAACATCGGGGAAATCGAAGGTCGCAGTCGGGCTGATCGTCGGCGTGGGCGTGATCGTCGGGGTTGGTGTCACAGTCAGCGTGGGAGTGTTCGTCGGTGTATCTGTTGCCGTAGGCGTCAGCGTCACCGTCGGTGTATACGTTGACGTCGACGTGATCGTAGGAGTCGGCGTTGCTGTAGCGAGAAGGGATGCCAGCGATGTGGAACTGCACGCGGGGAGGAGAAGACCCACCAGGATGAGTAACAGTAGTTTGAGTGCATACCTTCGAGCATCCATATAATCTAGCCACCAGTGGATTCATTCTAAAGCACACTGCAGGCATATCGCAATGAAACGGGAGGGCTAGGTGCTTTCTACCCTTGATCGTGGATCCCGCGTATCGCTAAAGCGAAATTGTTGCTGCCAAGTTCAAGAATGTTCTCACCAAAGGAAATCTCTTTCGCTTGGATTTCGGCCAATCTGGGGTCTGTCTAACCCCTCGATTCAATTGAATCTGAAAGCTCTGCTTCCGGTCGCAAGCCCAGCCTGCGCACTCCACAACGCTCACATCTCATTTCTTTTCACTTGAGGAGGGTTGTATAATCCCCCCCTAGTCATGGGCACACAAGAGAAAGTTTCAAAAACTGAGTTCTCACTCGAAGA
>SDBU01005463.1_pt1 | contig 15198 bp, 17 predicted proteins | sample 2277071 | NCBI WGS metagenome assembly SDBU01 (sample SAMN10397929, study PRJNA504765) | marine sediment metagenome | isolation source: marine sediment core GS08_GC12, 126 cmbsf | place: Arctic Ocean: Gakkel Ridge, Loki's castle | collected 2008
CGTTCCAAGAGCCTCCCATGGTTTTGGCCTCGTGCCCTAAAGGCCTTTCCTTTTTATCAATCTCCCAGTTGCCGCAGACAGATGAAAGGATGCAATTGCTTCCTCTGATATAACCGAAGCTCCTCCTATGAAAGCATAGTGCAAGTTTTACTAGATTATTGTTCCTCGATTCTAGTCTAGCACCTCCTTCTCGAAGTAAATGTCCTCGTCTTTTAGATCATCCTCCTATCCGTCGAGGCACAGCCTCCACATAGCAACCTTCGATCCTGGTCCCCTAACCTTTTGTAACAGCTCAATCCTTCCTGAGAAGGATCAGCTAGGGGCTTACGAGGGCGACCAAGGCTTTGCTTTTCACAGAGGTTCTTTTCTCATAAAACCTTTCCTGTCTTAAGAGCCGCTAGACTATGGTCAGAAGTCGCCGGGCAGTAGCTACTTTGGCGGCATTAGTACGCTTTCTTATCCTGAGACGCTGGTAGTGAATAGCCCCCCAGCAAGCTGGGGGGCATCTTAAGGACTACTATCGAACATGTTTAATTGGATGGAGTCATCTTCATGAGCCTGATATTCAATGTATTTCCGAATTATGTCTGCGGTTATTTTATTGCCAACACTGCGGACAAAATAGCCATCGTTCCACAGTTCCCCTGCCCAAAGTTGCTTCCTCAGGTCGGGAAACTTCCTGAATACTTCACGGGCAGAGATGCTTTTCATTATTTGAAGGAGGAGTTTAGCCACTATTTGGCAGTTCAATTCACAATGACGCATTCTGGGCCTCATTGCTGTTGTTTTCTCACTTACCCTTCTCAAACAGCAAGGGTTGATTAACGTCATACGCCATTGGAACTGTACCTATGCCAGCAACTTAATAGGTATGAATCTTCATTCCCCAAAACGAAGATATTTGCCGACTTCTAAGCCGGCCACAACTGGTTTCCACCGTCTACACGCAGCACCTGCCCGGTCATGTATGATGAATCATCGGTGACCAGGAACTCAACGGTGTGTGCGATCTCAACCGGATAACCAGGGCGGTTGAGAGTCCCGTCGGTCATTTTTGCTACGCCCTCGGCACGCCCCTGGGATAAAATGCGGGGAACGACTGTCAATCCAGGAGCAATCGCATTGGCACGTACATTGTATTGCTTGACAAAGGCCGCCAAGCAGCGTGTATATTCATGGACAGCCGCTTTCGCAGATGCATAGATTGCTTCATTAGGATGGCCCCCAAGCCCGGATACACTGCCGAGGTTGACAACCCAGCCCGCCTTGCGTTCAATCATCTCCGGTACCACCTCACGGCAGCATAGTATACAGGTCATGATATTCCGATCAAAAATTACTCGTACATCTTCCAGGGACACATATATGGCATCATTGACCAGCGGCTTGCCGGCATTCTCGCCCATTGTGCCCTTTGCACCGATGTCACCGCCGGCGCAGTTGATGAGGATATCAATCTGGCCGAACTCCTGGCGAATCTGATCGACGACCTGCTTGACAATGGCGGCATCGGTCAGATCTCCCGAGACCGGCAGCACTACGCCCCCGTGGGCGGCGGCGATGGTCTTGGCAACTGCTTCGAGTGAGTCCGCCTCATTGAAGGCGCGGGTTGAGGTGGGAGTCGTTCCATGAACCGCCACCTTGGCCCCCAGACCGGCCAGATGATCGGCAATCACCCGGCCAATGCCCCGCGAGGAACCGGTCACCCAGGCAACTTTATCTTCTAAACGTTTTTCGCTCATGTTGATGTCCTTTTGTCCTCCATTTCATCGACATTTCCCATTTCGACTTGCTAAAACTTGAGTATAGCCTTCAACTGGGGGGTTGTCAATGCAAATACAGAAATCGGACAAAACCTGTATTCTGGCCAATATGCATTTAATGTTGTTTCCCCAAGAGGAGGGATATACAGAGGGTTGATTCGGGGTTCTATGAGGGCCCGCTTTATTGGCCTGAAACAGAATCAACATTCTGAAATATATTCCTAAGTTTTATGATGTCCTCATGCGGGAGCGGCGGCCGTGCGAAGGATTCAATATTCGCTTCCAAATGAGCCGAATTTCCTGTCCCTGAAAAAATAACATGGGTTCCTGGTTCATAATGGCAGAAACGGTACGCTGCGTCTGTCAGGTTTATCGCACCGCCGTCACGAATAAGAAAACCGAGTGAATCATCTATATCGATGTCAGAGGAACTCACCTGTTCCTTTTCTATTAGCTCCCTGATAATCTGCCTGAGCCGTTCCGGCCTACTGAATGCTAAACGGACTGCGAACATTATCACGATGCCAATATTCTTCTGCATCGCTTTTGTAAAGACACGCTCACGAGCAGACTGGTTGAGCATATTGAAACCAACCATCATTACATTCCAGATATCATCCTGCAGGGCACGCTGCAGCATGGCATGCTGCGGATCCGCGTTAAACATCTCCGTTACTCCTATGAAATGTAACTTCCCCTGCTCACGCATTTTCTGAAGTAGCGGGACTATTTCTGATACAAGATAGTCATAGTCCTTGAGAGCCACCGCATGAAGGTAGTAGATGTCGACGTAATCAGTGCCAAGGCGCCTTAGACTCTCTTCAAGACTTCTCTGCACCTGTTCCTGAGTAATACCTTCAGATATTGTTTTCTTGGTCGACAATACTAGAGAACTACGGTCAATATCTTTAATGGCATCGCCCACAATTTCCTCGGTACCATATCCTTCTGCAGTATCAATGATGTTGATGCCAGAGTCGCAAGCCTGTTTGACAATGGCAACAGACTCTGCTTCAGCTTTTCCGGTTGCTTTCCCGACACGGCTCGGGCCACCACAACCAAGACCCATAGTGGATACCTTCAAACCTGTATTGCCAAGCACGGTATAATTCATAATCTATCACTTTCCTCTTTCTTACTGAGACACTCTTCTGGAAGGGATTATAAGAGATACGCAAATGTCTGTCAGTGTTTCAACCAAGGTTCCCCATTCTAACATGCTGAAACTGTAGTTTAGTTCTCTACCAGGGGTTTGTCAATAATGATACAGAGGTCGGACAAAACCAGTAGGATGTATCCCTTAGCAACAAAGCAAGCTTCTATGACTTTTAATGAATAGTCCGTACTTTTTACAGAGTGAGTCTTCGGTAGTCTCGAAAGTCCGGCCTTATGCTACAATTAGAATGTAGTATGGTAACGATAGCACTGGCTATTCTCTGCTCTATCCTCGTGATGGTTGGTCCACTTGGTGTGGTTCTACCAACCCTACCTGGGATACCTCTATCATGGTTGGGGCTACTTATTTACGCATGGGGGTGACCTGCCCCCATAGACTATATAGACCTGGGCCAACCTGAGCGGGCCATCGAGGATTACAGCCAGGCCATCCACCTCAACCCTAACCTGGCCGAGGCCTACTACAGCCGAGGTCTGGTCTATGGCTTCCAGGGCAAGAAAGCCGAGGCAATAGCTGACTTTGAGAAGTTCATCACTCTCACTGACAATCCTCCGTGGATAGAAATGGCTAGGCAGCAGATTGAAGAACTATCTCAATGATGAGACTAGGCCTAGACTGTGGCTTACTTGTTCAATCGCTAACGTGCTGCTACTTATCCAAGAATCGTTCCATAAAGATCTCATAGAGATTTTTATCCTTTTTCGGAATTCGGCTCAAGGTTCCACTTCGTCCTTTGCATGCTGCGGTGAACGACACACCTTCATAGCCGTCACACCGGACTAAACCCGCATTGTAATATCCAAACCTGATGTCTCCTTGATTTAGCGAGCTAAATTCATCACGAGCATCTTGCTGCAGACTTTGACAAGATGGCAAATGTAAAAGGCTAATGCTTCCCATCCATTTTGTAGGTGTCTTATCTCTTACGCAATCCCGCAAAAGGATGATTTCACGGGCAACTGCATCTCTTGTTGTAGCCCATTCTGACTAGTCCTTACCTAATATGATCTCAGCATACATATTTGCCACAAGCGATATCAACAACGGCGCAATTAGTAGTTAAGCTTGAACAAAACCAGCAGAAGGAAATATAATGTCAGCGGCTAGCTTTTCCGAGGCTTCCTTGTTCGGGGTTTGCAGATGAAAGAGGATATAGCTTGATGGAGTATCGCGGAGTGGGGTGCAGTGGCCTGAAGGTGTCTGAACTCTGCCTGAGTACGATGACCTTTGGGCAAGGGGTCGGTGAAAGGTCAGGAGATGAAACAAGGACACCGGAGACAATACAGAATATGGTGGTGTCTGATGGGCTCTCCCTTTGTCTAGAGGACATTATCGATTCTGCTAATGAGGTGAAATCATGACTCAACAGAGAACTGAGGGCATGCTCAGTCCCAATCGGGTTCTGGACCTGGCTGAGGATGGATGTATGCTGTGCAGCAAGGTTCTGGGTGACCTTGGAGCCGATGTCATTAAGATTGAGCCTCCTGGTGGGAGCCCCACTCGAAACACAGGTCCCTTCTATCATGATATCCCCGACCCGGAGAAGAGCCTCACCTGGTTCTTTCTCGGGCTTAATAAAAGGGGGATAACCCTGAACCTGGAGACTGCTGATGGAAGGGAACTCTTCAAGAGGCTGGCAGACCTTATCAGGGTATTCGTTGATCAAAAGGTGGACCAGATTCAGATTAACGTAGTCTCTTCAGATACGTTGAGAGCTGCCCAGAAGGAGCCCGATGAATACAAGGACCTGGTGGTGAAGGTAGCCGGATATAATGCCCGCTTTGTGGACTTATATAAGGAGCTTCAGGGTACTATCATAGCCAGGACAGAGCACGGATTATGAATGACCAGCTGCGGAGAGAAGGATTTAGACGATTTGAATTGACTTGAGCTCTTCCAAAATGCCAACTTTGGCTAGTAGCCTAGCAGCGGTATCTGTCGGCTGGGCTCCTCGTTCTAACCAGTACCGTGCTTTGTCTTCGGCTATTGCTACCGTTTCCGGGTCGGTGAGGGGATTATGATGCTTAATGATTTCAATGAAAGCCCCATCGCGGGGAGACCGTGAATCAGCTACTACTAGCCGATATTGTGGCTTCTTTTTGGCGCCGACTCTTCGCAACCTAATCTTTACCATTGTTACCTCACCTTCATTGCTCTTGTCCCACTAGATAGAGCGAAACCACCCAGTACAGCAGAGACTACTGCTAATTCAAATGACGGGGATTCTCCCTTGGCAATGTTTGCTATAGTATACACAAAATATGCTCCGACCCCAGCACCCAATACAGGATAGAAAACCGCATATGTCAGCCTTTCAATTATGCGCATAAATCACCTCCCATGTTTCTTCTGTTTTCTGTCGGGGGGTATCTATTTGCCATTAGGGGAGATTGAAGAACCTAGAATGCCAGCCTTTAAGACTGATGCCTTTGTCCCTTTTTTTTCTCAGGTTCCTATACCATTTGCACTGACTCATTCTAGCTTCGAACGAGTCGAGTTCAGTATATAAGGGACACAAAATGGAATGCACTCTCTCAAGAGCAAAGAGAAGCCATTGAAGCATTCTTCCACATGACTGAACAACCCGCAGGTAGCCGGTACGGTCCTGGGGTCGACACCTGCGATACAGGCGTTCTTCTCGCCCATCGCCGGCAGGCTCTCGGACAGAGTGGCACCGCGAGTGCTCGCTTCGGGTGGAATGGCCCTGACAACCCTGAGGCTCATACTGCTTACCCTTGTCAGATAGAACACGACCATCCGGTTTATCATCGGTAGTCTGGTCATCCTGGGCCTCGGCTTCGCCTTATTCTCTTCTCCCAACACGAATGCCATCATGCGTGCTGTGGAAAAGAAGGCCTACGATGTGGCATCGGCCACTGTGGCGACCATGCGTCAGATCGGGATGATGATGAGCATGGGGATCACCATGTTAGTCTTTGCTGTGCGTATCGGGAGGGTTGAGATCACGCCGGAGTATTATTCTGCCTTTTTGGAGAGCATGAGATTTGCATTCCTTGTCTTTTCCGTGCTCTGCTTCGGGGGCGTATTCGCCTCACTCGCCAGGGGGAAGAGCAATCTGACCGAAATACGATGAAATCGTAGCTGCCATCAAGAGCTAGAGCCGTCCCCTTTTTCCTCTTCAAGCTATTATGCCCTGCTATATAAACTGACCTTAAGTATTTTACCCGCCCGGGGGGGGTATCTAAAGAATAGCCTCAACATTTCTGCACTTCTGTTGATTTGCCACGCTCATTTAGATATGCGATTCCTGCTGGTGGATATGGACTTCCACTGACCCCGTGTTCAGAGGATTGTCAGTTAGGGAGCGCTGGCAAGTATCAAGTCACCATAGGGCAGAATTCGCTCTTAGCACATTGATGATGTTTCCTGTCAAACGCTCAAGTTCACACATCACATTCTCAGGTCGAGGCCGCCCATAACGGGCATAAGGACACCGGTAACATATGATGAATCATCTGAGGCAAAGAAAACAGCGGCTGTAGCTCCTTCCCACGGTGAGCCAAAACGATGCATTGGTACTTGCTTAAGGTTGAGTTCGCGAATTTTCTCGTCTTTCCATATGTGTGCCACTGATGGGGTATCCATGTAGCCCAGGATAAGGGAATTGGCTCTGATATTGTAGCGGGCATAGCGGCGAGCAATGTAGATGGTAAGAACATTTACGGCGCCTTTCGATGTAGAGTAGGCAGCCCCACCGAAAGGACGAATCGCAGCTATGGACGAGATGTTGATGATCGAACCACCTCCCCCTTCTATCATCTTGGGAATAGCATACTTGCACATGAAGAACATTCCCTTAACATTGATATCGAACGTTGTATCCCAGACTTCCTCGGTAGTATCGACAACCTCCCCCCCACCAGCAACTCCCACATTATTGTGCAGGACGTCTAGTTTGCCGAAGTGCTGAATGCAGGTATCAACCGCACGTTGGCAGTCCTTTTCGTTGGTGATATCGGCTACACAGGTCTCTGCCTGTCCTCCCTCACTTCTTATGGTGTCCCTAGTAGCGTCAGTGGCAGACTCACGACGGCCCACACAAAGCACCTTTGCCCCTTCCCGAGAAAACTGGATGGCCGTTGCCTTACCATTGCCAACTCCTTCTCCCCGGGTACTTGCTCCGACTACAATAGCCACCTTGTCTTCCAAACGTCTTTTCATTCTGACCTCCCTTATAGATGTTAGTGCCCGTTACCTATGCAATTACATTCTGTCATATTCTACCCTACGGAGGACGAGGCAATCAAGACTTCTGAAATGACTAACACAAGAACACCGATAGCCAGAATGTTCTCACCTAGGTGGCTCAGCTTGTTTGAGTATGCTGTCTAGATAGAATACCCGCAAGGTGAACTGTGTGCTGGCATACGCGATAGCCTATTTGAGAAAGTCAGGGATTAGTTAATAGCCAGAGGTTAGAGAGGAATATGGGATACCATAAACCACATCGCAAACCGACGGAACACTGGCTAATACGAAACAGGAAGGGGGGGGAAATGAATGAGAACTGACTGTGTCTACGATGGTTCATACCCGGAAGACTTGTTCTTGTTACCGATTAGACGATGCCGACGAAGAAGAAGTTGAAGAAAGGATTTGACCAATTACAATTTGCCATCTTGTCAAAGTAGGTAGCTAGGAAGCCGAAAGGTCGCTTACCGGGTAAACATCACATATCAGATTTTAGTTGTTCGCTCATCAATCCAGTTCAAGAACTCTGCTACTCTTTGGTCGATTTATAGTAGCTCTGCTAGTGTCATCAAGCCCCGGTGGTGGCTGGGTTCCCACAAGTCTATTCCACTTTGAATATCCAGTTCTCTCATCAAATGGTACAGATTCTCCGGATAGGGAGGTTATAGAAAGGGTGTACGGTTCATATGTGGAAGGGGCTATTGCAGAACCCCGTAGTGGAGATTGACAGCAAAGTACCACTTGTATATTCTTAGTGACAATAGTGATGAGGGTCAGCATACCTCATCGTTAGTTGAAATGGGAAATAATGGAGGAGGTGTGATGAATATATGATCTACACGATACGTACTTTTCAGGTTGAACGCCAAAATTATGATGCCTTTGTCTATCAGAGCGAAGAAGAGATCTGGCCGGCCTTGGAGAACAAAGGTGGCAGGGCTCTTGGACTGTGGATTATCGTGATGGGCGGGGCTGAGCGCATCTTGCTGATGACCCGATACGATAGTCTCGCGCACTGGCAGGAGACTCGGAACTGGGAAACTTGTGGTGGCAAGCCACAGATCACCTTCTCTGAGCGGACCAGGCTTGTTCAAAATACAGCACTGATCGCCTTGAGTCCTTTAACTCAGCTCCAGCCAAAAGGTGATGCACCTGAAACCGAACCGGGAATCTACACGTTGCGAAGGTTCGACGTCGAACGAGAGAATATCACGCGTCTCGCCGAGTTGTCAGAAAGAGAATGGTGGCCTTGGGTCCGAAAAGGTCAAGGCATTAGGCCCGTGGGACAGTGGTTGTCGATCATTTCACCAGAGACTCGCATCTACATGATGTGTCGATATAACAATCTGGCACATTGGGAAGCGACCCGTGGCCCTGGCCCTGAACCATCCGATCCTGAAATGCATGCAATATGGGAGAAGGGATGTACAGCACTGCGCGAGCGCACCGCCATAATCCGACAGACCGATGTGAGAATTCTACGTCCAATCAGCCGCAGGCGACCCTAAATAGGCGTGGCAAATCAACAAAAGAGACATTTTACTGAGGCTTTTCTTTAGATACCCTCCCCGGGCGGGCAAAACTTTCGTGGATCGAGCTTATTCTGACACTGGCTTTTCCAATATGATGTGCCATAGTCTCCACAGGGCTCAATAAGGACCCTTTTACCACTGCCTCACAAGATAATATTCGTTGTTTATTGCAGAAAAAGATGAACTGTTGAATCGGGAGATATCTTCGAGATTAACTGAATCTAGTATGTTGATTGAATAATGGAGGAGGGAGTGCAATCAAGTATGCCCTCATAGCTTTCTAGATTACCGGCTTCCAGCGCCTCAGGCTATTTTGACTGCGGTAACGAAGTAAGAAGTGGTATCACTATCGGGGGCAGGTCATATTGATTTTGTCGCATTTCCATGTTATGTTATTGACAGTTCGCCAGTTGAGAAAGAAGCATGATTAGTTTCGACCACATAGCGCTCTTGAGTATCAACAATCTTCTCCTGAGGCTAGAATTCTGGTAACTCTGACTTAAAGAGTGGTATCCTCAATGGGAGCAGGTTACCTAAGTCCATCCGAGGGTCACTTCACAAATGGAGAACCGAATGTAACACTTAGCTCCGATAATCCGTAGTATATTTATAACCGCCTTACTCTCTTTCAGGTAATGTAATGATTGCCGTCGTTGATTATTAAAAGGATATTGCTTGAAAAGAATACTGCTGATATAATTATTGATAATAGAAAGATTAGAGAGATGGTGATGAAAGACATATTCATAACATTAGTTTCTTTGGTTCTGCTCTTAGCTGTCCCACTTCTCGGCGCTTGTGGTGGTGATGAAATCTCCGAAGCACCGACTAGTACTACAATTTCTGAAGTACCGACTGGTACTATCATGATAGGTGTGACAGATCAACGGAATAAAAACATAACCAGCATAATTGTGACTTCGAATCTCATAGAAGCCAGCGTTAGAACAGATAATGCCGCCGATGAGGACGATAGTAATTGGCAGGTTCTGCTGGAGGGAGAGAAGACCTTCGACCTTATAGAAGTAGCTGGGATAGAAGACATCCTGGGTGAAGCTAACGTACCAGCGACCACTTATAACCAGATAAGAATGCATGTTACATCAGTTCTCGTTACCGTGGATGGGCAAGAAACGGAAGCCAGTGTTCCCAGTGGAATAATCAGGCTGGTCCGCCCAATAGAAGTAAGAGCTAACGAAACGACCATTGTAACCTTTGATTTTGATGCTCAAAAATCGGTAGCTGTCACGGAAACAGATAAGATCATATTCAAACCAACAGTTAAGCTTCTGGTAAGAAAGGGAAACGAACCCTTTCAGGCAACTCCAGACGTATCTGCAATGACACCTGAAAGAGGAAAGACCGAAACCGCCCCGAGTGATGAGGCCGAAGCAACCCCACTGCCTGAACTTCCTCCAATGTTTCATGGTGATAGGGATGGGTTCTTTCTGAAAATAACGTCACCTGAACAATCTGAAGTAATTGTAGATACGGCATCAATCATAATAAGCGGCGAAACAAGCATAGATGCTGCGGTAAGTATAGGAGACAGCTTCGTAGAAGTCAGTATTTATGGCACTTTTGAGACTACAATCCAACTTGAGGATGGAATATACATCATCGAGGTTATTGCCAGTATTTCAAGTGGGGAGCAATTCAATCAGGTGATAACGATTATTTACGCTCCGTGAGAAAGGAAAAGGAGTAGATTATGAGAAGTAGAATCGGGAAGAACAAAGGTCTTTTGAGGTTTTTAGCAGTATTTATTACTATCACACTTCTCGCGACGCTTGGCGGAACAGCAGTGCTGGCGGATGAAGAAGGGGACGAACTTGAGGATACAGTTTATTATGACGAGGATGGTAATCCACTGGAAGACCCATATAATGCGGATACCTGTTACGACGCTGAGGGGAACGAAATTCCTTGCCCTGAGGAACAGGAAGATTCCAGGGGTGATAAGCCCATTCCACCGGGTCAACTTGTAAGGAGAGGACTCTCCGGCTCTATAGTCGGCGTGGGTGACGGCTACGTGTTGATAGAAACAAATTTTGGCGTTGTTAAAGTTTATACGGATGAGGAAGTAGATGAGTCAGTGATAGGCCAGAGGGTGGCGGTAAAACTGGGCAAAACTGAAGGTGGAGCCTCCGGAATTGCTGGTGACGACGGGGAAGATGGCAGTGAAGGTCAAGAAGGTGATGGCACAGGAGATACAGGGGATGGTGAAGGTGATGGCACAGGAGGTACAGGGGATGGTGAAGGTGATGGCACAGGAGGTACAGGGGATGGTGAAGGTGATGCCGGAAGTGGTGAAGATGGAGATAATAACGTGACATCGGATGATTCGGAATTCTATAGAGAAGCTACTGCAGAACAGTTCAAGTTGATACCTTCAAAAGGGACCAAGGAACATCGCTGGGGTACAATAGAACCGACTGAAGAAGGCTGTGCCTTTGTAGATGATGAAGGAAACACAATCCCTACCGACTGCGATGACACAGATGAAGCTTTCGTTGGCCTAGTGGACGAAGGTGACGATGAGGACGGTGACGGCACCCCAGAACTAATTGGAACCGAACAAACAAGCAAGATACAGGAACGTATAGAAGCCCGCCTGGCAAAAGCTGAAGAAGACGGCGATGATAAAACCATACAGCGGCTTCAGCAAAGACTAGAGAGATACGAGGAGAAGCAGGCAGAGCGTCAGGCTCGAGCGGAGGAAAGAGCGGCTGCTCGTGCCGAGAGATCCCAGAACAAAGGCAAGGGAAATAAGGGCGATAAAGATGATAAAGGAAACCAGGGTAATCAAGGTGGAGGGGGAGGAAAAGGTAAGAACAAATGAAAGATGAGAATCACCAATAATCCTCAGAACCACAGTGGTTGTTTGTCGACACTTTACCGACGAGCTTCTGAGCATTGAAAGTTGCGGAAACGGGAAATATGGCAGAGTCCATTCCCCAAATCAACAAGCGGTTAAGTGGCAATAGATGTCTATGATTACTCTTTCAATGTAGGGCCGACAGGGGCCATCGACGAGCATGGTTCGCTCCTTCTCAGAATAAGCCGTAATTGCGCTTGTAGTCAGTGTCTATTCTGTAGTCGCCCATGAAGGCAAGAAATTCGAATATCGACAAATAAGATACGTTATCTCTACCTAAACTAATCATCTCGTTTGGCAATAATCCATTGTACTACCCAACGCGACATCCTACTGATTTTGTCTGGTTTCTGTACCAAAATTGACAAAGCGTGGGTGGAAGACTAAACTCAAGTTCCAACGTGTGAGATAGTTGAAAGGCAAAGGGCAATGAAAGCTGAAATTACGTGGTTAACATTGAACTGCTTAATGGTAATAGCGTTGCTAGTGTCATCGAAAGTGCTACTAATGTCCGGCAGAAGGATCACATACTAAGAGTTGACAAAACTTTGTTTTTATATTACACTCAGACTCCGCTTGAAAGGGATAATGATAACAAGAGGCGATATTTTCAGGAGCTAACAAGATGCTCACATGATGGGGATTACATAATTCCAAGTCTATTAGGAAACCCAATAATCAGCAGAAGCGAGGCTTTCCCCCGCTCAGTAGCCTGACACTAAAAGGAGGTATCTAGCATGATCATCGATGTGCATCACCACATGATTCCATCAACTTTTGACGAGAGAACCGTGACTCTACAGGCCGAACGCATTTACGCTGCCTACGGTGGTGGCGCCAGGTCAGGAGGCGTCAACGTCACCGTCGAGGAGATCAAGCAGAGACTCTCCTCTTATGCACCTGACCCAGATGGCCAGAAGCTGCTGGAGAGGATGACCCAAGCAGGGATTGATATTACCATCTTATGCGTGATGGATACTGTAGGCGCAGGCTTTGCTGATGAAGACATAATGGCGGCAAATCGGGCCTGTGCTGCTATTGCCGACAGGAGTAGCGGAAAGATCATCGCCATGGCGGGGATTGATCCCCGGCGGAAGACTGCGCCGGAACTTTACCGCCGCTGTGTTGAAGAGTACGGCATGAAGGGTCTCAAGTGGCATCCCGACAGTGGTTACTATCCCAACAGCGAGGAAGCCTATGCTGTGCTGAAGGTGGCTGAGGAGCTTGGCACACCGCTCCTAACGCATACAGGCCCCCTACCATCACCAAGAGCCCCTCAAGCGATGCCACGAGCCAGATTTGCCAGTGCTATCCTTCTCGACGAGGTTGCTCAGGATTTTCCAGACCTCAACATTGTTGCCGCTCACATGGGTCGCCATGCCTGGCACGACTGGGCTTCCTTGGCAGAGTTCCGCCCCAACCTCTACGGTGACCTCGCCATGTGGCAAACCATCGCCGTCACTAGCTATAAACGTTTTTGCCGCTACCTGCGAGAAATCCTCGATATCGCTGGCCAAGATAGTGTCCTCTTTGGTAGTGATTTCCCTGGATTCACCGCTCTGATACCCAACGAGCAGTTCTTGCAGATCATCCGCGACCTCCCCCAGAAGGCACCACCTGACATCAACTTCACTCAGGAGGAGGTAGATGGCATCCTGGGAAAGAATGCTCGCAAGGTCTTTAGTCTCTAGTCAGGCGGTTCTAGATAAATCCTGCGAGGCTACTACTTCATACCTCGAGCCAATCATGGTAAAGCTGAGACCTCTTATCCCACAGTTGCTCATATTTCAAGATGCCCATAACAATCTTGCCATCCTGAGAGATGAATTACTCAACCGGGAGGTATTTTACACTCTGACTGAAGCGAAGGAATTGATTGAGCAGTGGAGAAAAGAGTACAATCAGGTACGTCCTCACAGCTCGTTAGGCTACCGGCCACGTGCTCCTGAGGCTATTATGTCGGTAACTCTAGCTTAAGAAGCGGTATCCCTCTTGGGGGCAGGTCATCCCGCCCTCTTCAAAGCTAGTAATACTCTTAGTGACCTCTTCATAGTATTACGCCTTGCTTTTTGAGTTGGGCGATATCCTCCCAGGTATAATTAAGGTCTAAAAGAATCTCCTCAGTGTGTTGCCCTAGCTCAGGAGCTTCGCACGTGATCGCCCCCGGGGTTTCGCTGAACTGGATCGGAATGCCTGGCACCTTCACCGGGCCGAGAATTTCGTGGTTGGCATCGACGATGTAGTCGTTCGCCAGGACTTGTGGGTCACTTGCCAGGTCAGACAGCGTCTGGACCGGACAGCAAATGATGTCTCCCGTTTCCTTGAGGATCTTGATCCATTCCGGGACCGACCTGGTGATGAAGATCTCGTCCATGATGGCAATCAGCTCCTCGCAGTTTTCCGCTCTCTTCATTGCATCCTCAAACCTGGGATCCTTTTCCAGATGCTCGATTCCCAGAGCCCTGCACACGATAGGCCATCTCTTGTCAGGCTGAAGCATGCCTAGGACAAGCCACTTTCCATCGCTGCACTGATAGACATTCCACAGAGGGTTGAGTTCCTGTGTTCTACGCGTCCTGACTATCACCTCTTCCCCGTGATAGAGCATCATGCCTATAGCCAGCCTCTGCAGCGCCATCATGCTTCCCAAGTGAGACACATCCACCTTCTGCCCGATCCCAAGCCTCTCGCGGGCCAGCAGGGCAGCCAGCACCGCGTAGCCAGTCATTATCGCTCCCATCTGATCAGCAATCCCTCCATAGACTGGCAACGGGCGCATGTCCGGCTCTCCCGTCTGGTTCATTATCCCCGACCTTGCCAGCCCGATGTAGTCGAAACTGGGTTCCTTGGCCTCAGGCCCGTTTGGCCCGTAGCCCGACGCCGCCGCGTAGACAAGCCGGGGATTGTGTCGGCGAAGAGTCTCGTAATCCAGTCCCAGCTTCTCCGGCACCCCTTGACGGAAGTTGTGCACGAACGCGTCCGCCTTCTTGACCAACCGATGAATCAGCTCCCTCCCCTTCTTCTTGGACAGGTCCACCGTCATGCTCTTCTTGCCGCGGTTGTTGGTCTCAAAGTAGGCAGACTTGTCCTGCGGCAGGGCCATCGTGTCCCGCCTGACGAACCCCCTACCTCCATCCCCACTGACGGGCTCCTCAATGTGAATGACGTTCGCCCCCAGATCGGCCAGCATCGTTGTTGCACTTGTCCCCAGCTGAAACTGTGTCCAGTCAAGAACCAGAATGCCGTCAAGAGGTCCGGTCATGATCATCACCTCCTATCTTGAGCCATGGCACTGACCTGCCCCCAAAAGAGATACCACTTCTTGAGTTCGGGTTACCGGCAGGGTCTATTCTGTATGTTGAACTTGAGTTTAGTCCTCTACTGGGGGTTTGTCAACATATTAAGAAATTGAAACTAACGGTCATCTGCCTTTCCAGACCGGCGGTCTCTTCTCTACGAATGACTGCACACCTTCTTTGCAATCTTCGGTCTGTGATAGGCTACGGAAACGCTCACCTGTCTTGACACGGTGTGTGTTGGGAGGCCATTCCAAGGAGCCATAGGCTAGCTCTTTGATGCCCTTGAGGGCCAGTGGGGCACCACGTATAAGCTTGAGCGCCATCTCTCTGGCTTCTG
>SDBU01005464.1_pt1 | contig 15198 bp, 13 predicted proteins | sample 2277071 | NCBI WGS metagenome assembly SDBU01 (sample SAMN10397929, study PRJNA504765) | marine sediment metagenome | isolation source: marine sediment core GS08_GC12, 126 cmbsf | place: Arctic Ocean: Gakkel Ridge, Loki's castle | collected 2008
CATCTGCCGGAGCGCCTGCCTGACGGCATCGGCAGCGTCCTTGCCGTGCTGCTCGATTTCCTCAAACGTGCCCCTGACGTTGTCTATGACCGACGCGTATGGGTTCTGGTCGCCGCCGCATCCCTGAAGGAAGATGGCCCTGACGTCGGCCCTCTCCGACTCCAGATTCCGCACGGCCGAGCCGATCCACTCGGCCGATAGCCTCATGTTCTTGCCGCCCAGAGTCGTGCCGTGCATTGCCGTGCTGAATAGGATGACGTCGGGCTTGTCCTGGCGGGCGAACAGCCAGACCGTCATTTCGTGCAAGGTCGGCCCGCCCGGGTTGACGCCGAGCCACACGCGGCCGTCTTCGAATCTCTCGCGCCGGTTGCAGCCGATGTCCACCGGCGCCGCGCCCGCCGAGAGCGTAGCCGGGGCCGTGTCCTCCAGCGCAGGGCCGAGTGCGCGCAGGCTCTTGCGGGTCAAGTCACTCCGGTAGGCCTTCTGGATCTCGTCGGGTTCCTTGCGACCCAGGGAGGGACCGGCGTGCGTGTGGGACCAGTTCAGCAGTATCTGCCCGGGCTCCAGGCCCATGTCCTCCCGGATGGCCGACTTGATCTCCGCCACCATCTCACCATCGAGGCCGCAGAGATCGTAGGTGAGCAGGGCGACTTTCGCGTCCTGGCTTTCCAGGACCACCGCGTTGAGGAAGAGATCGTCGTGCACGTCGGCGGCGCCTTCGGTGCGCGCGCCGTATCCGGCCATCTTTATGCCCAGGGGCGGGGTGATGCACTCACGCCCGTGACCGACTTTCAAGACGTCCATACACCTTGCCTCCTCGATGAACACCTGAGGCCGACGAATGAGGGGTACCCGGTGCTTCCGCCGCCGGCTGTTGCCATGCGATCATACGGCCAGAAGCCGGCCTTCTCAAGGAGCAGTATCGGGGCAAACTCAGAGGCAACAAGTAGTCCGCCTATCCGCCTGGCGGAAACCGTCCTGAACTCCAATTCGTAATTGCCGTCACGTCGGTGCGAGGCCGTGCGGGGACGTGGCACATTTGTGCGGCCGGAGCTATTGGCATCAGCCGGCCTCAGGTAGAATAGGCTGCACAAGAATCGCACCGAGCCAACTCCGCCCCAAGAGAACCTTGCCCGGGAGGGCGCGCGACGATGGAAGGAACGCTGGATGCTCTGAACGCTCGTTTTGCCATTTCTGACCACGTCTCGTTCAAGGCCGGGCCTGGCGGCCTGCCGGTAGCTGCCATCAACAATGCCCATGCCTCCGGCACCGTTGCCTTGCTGGGAGGGCACGTTCTGACTTTCCAGCCCCACGGCCATGAGCGCGTGCTATGGCTGAGCAGTTGCAGCAACTTCGAGGTCGGCAGGCCCATTAGGGGAGGCATTCCCGTGTGCTGGCCGTGGTTTGGGGGTCACCCGGAAGACCCGGGGAAACCGTTCCACGGGTTCGCGCGCACCGCTCTCTGGTCGGTGATCGGCACCGAGGTCGTTGCCCATGAATCCACGCAGGTCCGACTCGGCCTGGCCGATGACGAGCGAACGCAGGGACTGTGGCCCCATAGTTTCGAGTTGCAGATCGTCGCCACGGTCGGCCCCGAACTGCGTGTTGAGCTCGTCGCTCGGAACCCCGGCGAAGAAGCCTGGACCTGCACGGGGGCCCTGCACACCTACCTCCACGTGAGCGCCGTCACGGAGATAGCCATTCACGGATTGGACGGGTGCTACTACGTTGAGGACGGCTCCGGGCGCAAGCTGCAGCGGGGGGCCGTGACCATCGAATCCGAAGTGGATCGCGTCTACCTCGACACCGCCGCTCCCTGCACCATCGAGGACCCGGGGCTGAGTCGGCGCATCCACATCGCCAAGTCAGGCAGCCGCTCCACGGTGGTCTGGAACCCCTGGGTGGAAAAGGCGGGACGGCTCGAAGACTTCGGCGATCAGGAATACGGCGGCATGGTGTGCGTCGAGACAGCCAACACCCGTGAGGCCCCCGTGACAGTGCCACCAGCCGGCGAACACCGCCTGCGCGCCGTCATCAGTGTCGAGCATGCCTGAGCTACAAGCCGGCAACTCAGGCCAGGATCCGGCGCGGGAACTCGCCCGGCAAATACTCAACGGGTACGCCGGGGAAATGCTCTCGAATGTATCCGACCATCGCCTGCATCCCCGGCAGTTCGGCCGTCGCGTGGCCGACCACCAGAACCGGGATGTCCAGGTCCCATGACCACAGGCCGCTGGCGGTGGTCTGTATGCCATCGTCAGTGGCCAGTATGATGTCGGGCTCGAGTTCCGCCATCTGGTCGAGCCGCGTGATCGCGCCGGTGCCGACGGCCATCCGATGGACTACCTTGTCGGGGTCCCCCATCATCTCAATCCGGTCCTGCCCGAACGGCCGAACCTTCTCCAACACTTCCCGGGCAACCTGCTCGACGGTGCGGCCCTCAACCAGGCAGATCTTGTAATAGGACTCGACCGGTCTCGGTTCGGTGGGGAACCCCAGCCACGCCGCCCAGGTGTCGGGGATGCCGACTTCAGGGATTCGGTCCCACGTGTCGTGGCAGCGCATCAGGGTCAGACCGAGCGCCTCAATAAGTTGCCGCTTCTCGGCCTGGTGCCGCTTGCCCGGGTCCGTGCGGGCGTAGGTGGGGTAGAAAGCCCCCTCGTGAGCGATCACGAAGTTCAGCTCCTTCTCTGCAGCCACGCGCAGCCGGGCGTTCGTTGCCAACCACGTTGTGGCGATGCCCCGGACCTCGGCCTCCGGGTCTCCCGCCATGAATGTGTCAACGGTCTCGTCCCAATTGACCCAGTGGGCCACCTTCCGGCAATGTTCCAGGAAGTCCTTTGCTTGCACGCTTGCCTCCTTCTACGGTGAAAGCCCGTCAGCCGCGATCGCCGATCCCCTCGTCGATCAGAGCAACCATGTTCTCCAGCGGCACGTCCGCTTGGATGATGATGCCGGGCTCCAGGATGTAGCCGCCGCCCTCGCCCATCTCCTGTTTGATCTTTCGCACCGCATGCCGGATCTGCTCGGCCGTCCCCATCGGCAGGAGGTCCTGAGTGGGAATCCCTCCCCAAAGCGTCACGTGGCGCCCGAACTCCCGCTTCAACTTGAACACGTCCATGGTTTCCGGCTGGATGGGATGCAAGAAGTCAAGGCCCATGTCAATCATGTCCCCGATTACGGCGTATACGTTGCCGCAGCTATGATGGAACACTGTGCGCCCGTTGCTCTTGGCGAAAGAATATATGTCCGCCAGGCGAGGCTTTATGAGGCGTCGCCAGGCCTCTGGTGAGATCAGCAGCGACTCCTGTGTGCCGTAGTCATCACTCACGGCAATCGCGTCAAAGTCAAATCGCTCGAACAGTATCTCCATCGTCCGAAGAATATAGTCGGTGAGTTTGCGAAGGAGCTCTTCGACGAAACTTGCGTTGAGGATCACATCGCTGAGCAGGCTTTCCATACCCCGCATGAAGGTCGCTCTCTCCCAGAGATCCCCGACCCAGACGATGGTGTAGTGCGTGCGGTTCTCCTCGCACCAATCTGCCAGAGCTTCGAAACGATGCGGCGCGGCCGGCTCCGGAAAGGTGTAGCCGGAGAGGTCTGGCTCGGCAAGGCAGGGACCGATGGGACTCCCGCGGTCGATGTCGTTAGTTGACCACACCACGCCGAACTCGTCCCTCACAGTTTCGCCGAACTCCGAAGGTTCGGCATACAGCGGCTTTATGGAGTTCGCCCCCGTCATCCGAATGGGAAAGTCGAGCACGTCCTCAATGGGCGATCCCCCGTAGTGCCTCTCGGCAGCCAGCCTGGCCGGCGGGGCGAACGCGAAGTTGTAGGGGACGGGGCACGTTTCCTCACGAGCCATCGCCGTCTGCACCCATTGCTTGTTGTTGACCATCCCTTGCCACCTCCCTTCGGCCTTGGTGCTTGCGCCGTCTGTTGCCAGGCAATCATACGGCCGGAAGCCGGCCTTCTCAAGGAGCAGGCTAGCGGAGCTTCAGTGTTGAATCTCGTGGTTGTCTGGTCCGGGCGTCGTTGTATACGTGTCACGTGGCCATTGCGCATTCGCAATGCTGGTGGGCCCGATCCGCTTTCGTAGGGGCACGGCGCGCCGTGCCCTTACTTGACAAGGCCGAAACGGCCCTGCCCGGAAGTTCGGTGTTAAAGCTCCACTAGCCTGACGAACACGAGCACTGAAGCCGCGACCTGGGGAGAGGCGAACTCGCAGGGCTCGCCCCGCCGCCCCGCGCGGGGGGGCGGTCGCGCTTTTCACGTCAACTCGCGTAGATGGGCAGTATCGTTGAGCTTCGAGATGGTTCGTTCTCCCCAAGCGTTGACCGTCAGCTCTGTGACACTGCAGCAATCGAAGTCGAACGAGATCTTTGAGCAATGTGCCTCGTCGAGGAGGAGCCACCAGTGGACTACCGGGATCATGGCTTGGCCGTGTGATACGATCAACACTGTGTCTCCCTCGACGGATTGGGCCGCCTCTTCCATGAAGCCCACTACCCGCTGAGCCATCATGCGCCAGCTCTCAGCCTCGGGGTAAGGCACCCAGTCCAGAACCGGCTGCGTCACAGGTAACTCCAGCGCTTGCGCCTCTTCGACGGTCTTGCCCCTGGCCACGCCGTTGTCTAACTCCCGCAGCTCACTTCGCAGACTGGCCTGGACCCCGATCCAGTCAGCAATGATCTCGGCCGTCTGGGCGGCACGAGGAAGGTCGCTCGAGCAGAAGGAGACGGCCTTGCCCTGAAGCCTTGGTGCAAGAGCTGCGCCAGTGAGCCTCGCCTGGTCTCGACCTCGCGTGGTGAGGGGGTCGCACGACCAGCCGCCAGTCGTTCCGCGGACGAGGTGTTCTGACTCGCCGTGTCTCACTAGCACAACGTGCTGAAGCATGGTGCGCCCCGTACGCACTTGGCCCCCCCCGCCGGCCCGCGCGGGGGACGGGCGTTGGCGAGGGCCTGTTTGACAATCTCGCTGCTCACTGAGCGGCTCTGGAATATCGGCGAAGTTATTGGCTACGTATCGCCGGATCCCTTAGCAATCAGCTTGTCGGTGCGCGGATGGACCAGATCGCCGTGCTGGTTCAGCTCTACCCACTCGCCACGGCGCTTCACGACGCCGCCGTCCACATCCGTGTCCATGTAGAACACCGCGGTACCGCCGCGGTGCGGTGGCCAGAGATAGAGAACGGCCTGGTCCGTAGACCCCGGCTCAGGCTTGATGTATTGAATCTCATGCCCCTTCCACGCGTAGGCTTCCAGGGAATCAAAGCAATGGTGGAAAGGCAACTCCACCTCGAGACTCGGCGGGAACTCACCGTGGGCCCGGTGATACTCTCTGAGTACCCATGAGAAGCAACGAAGCCTGTCCACGCGCAAGGATTCGCCCGCCTTGCGCCGACAGACATGAAGCCAGCTTGCGAATCCGATCCCAACCGCTACAGCCACTGCCAGCCAGATCCAGCACGCCGGCCGCTTCAGCATGCTTGCGGCGCGCGTCATCTTCGTTGCTTCCTTCACAGCTCTGGTTCCGCCTGCGAACCCAAGAGACGCCTCCATTATCAGACACTACGCGCGATAACACAAGCCTGCTACCGTTGGAGGCATTTGCGATTTTAGCCTCTGGCGGGCAATTCTGGGCTCCCCGCAAAGCGGAGCGTCCTTAGCCCGGCGCGGCGGCCGCCGTAGCAACGGCCCCCCGGCACATTACCTCTTTAGCCTCACGCTGAGTCGGCGGGCCACGGTAAACAGCCCCGCAGGGGCGGCAGTCATATAGCCACGGGCGGGAGCCCGTGGACTTCAGTGTCCTATTGAGGTAAGCCCCCGCAGGGGGCGGCACAACTCTACCACGCAACGAACGGCTCTGCCGCCCCCTGCGGGGGCTGGGATGTTCCTTGCCTCTGGACACCCCGCGCTCACGCGCGGGGCTAAACACATGCCGCCCGCCTGCGGCGGGCTCATACACAGGCCGGCAGGGCAGTGCTTGCCGAGAGAGAAGAAACTCTGGGGTGAAATAGCGACCGGCCAATCACAGAAGCCCTTCCGCCCCGCCGGAGCGGGGGTCCTGGCCGGCGCGGGCAGGTCTCTCTCGCTCGTGTCGCTTGCAGCAGGGGTAGAGGCCCCAACAAAACGGATTAACCGCCGAGGACGCAGAGAGCGCAGAGATGAAACAAGCTGTTGTGGACCGGTTTCTTGGCTTTCTCCGCGTCCTCTGCGATCTCCGCGGTTGCTTCTGTTAGGCGTTCTTAGGTGTTGCCGAAGCATGGGGTAAGTCGTATCATGGTAAGCGGTCCGAAGCAAAGCGACAACAGTTGGGGGGCGAAAGAATGGCAACCGATCCGGCAGATGCACCGAAGGTCGTGGCAGTGGGTGAGGGAATCCATGTGTGGCAGGCGGTCGACAACATGGCCTGGGTCAACATGGGGGAGTATGCACTCGTCGTCGACGCGCTGGAACAGCCGCAGTTGGAGGGCCAGGTCTTCGATGCGATCCAGTCCACTCTGGGCGACATCCCGATAAGTTACCTGCTGAACACGCACACGCACGGCGACCACACGGCCCTCAACGGGGCGTTCCAGCGACGTTTCGGCACCCAGATCATCAATCAGCGGACGAGCCCCCTGCCGCCGGAGGGCCGATGGTTCGAGGGGTCGCGACGGCGGGCCCTCATGCTGCCCATCCCGGGCTGCCATACCCAGGAAGATTGCGCGGTCTGGGTGCCCGACGACAAGACGTTGTTCGTGGGAGACGTGTTCGGGTGGGGGCTGATAGCCTGCGAGAGCGGCCTGGATGTGCGGGCCGCCAAGCTTCTGGTCGACACTTACGTGCGCCTCATTGAGTTCGACGCGGCCATCGTCATTCCGGGGCACGGGCCGCTCTGCACAACGGCGGAGCTGCAGCGCTGGCTCGACTACTTCCAATGGCTGCGCGCGCAGGTCGTTCAGGCCTGCGGTCGGGGCCAGACGGACGAAGAGATCGCGCGCACGATTGCGCCGCCCGAGGACATGAAGACGTGGTGGCGTTTCCTGCAGTGGAAGCACGATGACAGCCTGCGAAGTGTCCTCCAAGCGGTCCGATCCGGCCGGTTGGGCAACGGCGAGCCCTCGCGCTGACCAGGCGCCTCGGCAACCCCTCCGCCCCGCCGGCCCTCGGCGACTGACCTACCCTCCCTGGCACAAGAGCGGGGCCTCCCTGCTGCCAGCATTGGGCGTGTTTGCAGGGCACTCGGTCCCGCCTTATAATCTGTGCTTCGTCCGTCTGAGCGGGCGCTATCCGGTGATCTGGGCGGGAGGTAGACGTGACCTGGCGCGCCTTCCTGATCGGTCTCGTGGCTGTCGCGGGGATCTGTTTCCTCGACGTCTACTCAGGGACCGTCAAAGGCTACGGCGGTTTCACAGGCTCATACTTTCCCGGCGGGCCCGTTCTCGTTCTGGTGTTGCTCGCCGTCATCGTCAACGCCCTGATCAAGCTGGTTCGGCGGGGTTGGGCGTTGACGCAGGCGGAGCTGATGCTGGTCTGGTGCATGGGCCTCGTCGCCGCTACCGTCGGCACGGCCGTCATGCACCCGGTTCTGGCCGGTGCTCCCTACATGGCGCGCCGGTCGGACATCTACTGGGAGGAAGACGGTTCGCTGACGGCCGCTCCGGACGGGTTGGTGCTGAGCAAGGACCCCAAGTCGGTTGCAGCCCAGCAGTATTTCGAGGGGGCTGGGGAGGGACGGGTGCCGTGGCGGTCCTGGACCGGCGTGCTGGCGCGCTGGGGCGTGTTCCTGATGCTGATGTACCTGGCGGTCTTCTTCATGTGCGCCATCCTCAGGCGCCAGTGGGTGGAGGGCGAGCGGCTGATGTTCCCGCTGGCCCGCATTCCCCTCGAGTTCACCGGGGGGAGTGCAGAGCGTGGGCTGCTGCCTGCTGTCTTCAGCCAGAAGGCTTTCCTGGTGGGCCTGACGACGAGCGTCGTCTTCCGGTTCATCCGGGCGGTGCCGCTCTTCATCGGCGCGGACAGCCCATGGCGCATGACGATACCCTTCGCCGACATATTCAGAGACACTCCGCTGGTCCACATGGAGTTCTTCAACTTCAACCTGTGGCCTACGGCGATAGGGTTCGCCTACCTGGTGCCTGCGGACGTATCGCTGGGCATGTGGGTGTTCTACCTGTTCGGCCGCGTAGAGCTTCACGTGGGCAAGTGGCTCGCGATCCCGGTTGCGGCGCAGGGCACGTGGGGGCCGCTTCTGCGCTGGCAGCAGTTCGGCGCCAACGTGGCCTTTGTCGTCGGCATGCTCTATCTAGCACGGCGCCACCTGCGGGCGGTTCTGCGCAAGGCGTTCGGCGCCGCCGGGGAATCTGAGGACGCCGAGGAGCCCGTGCGCTACCGGCCTGCATTCTGGGGCTTCGTCCTCTCGATGGGCGGCTGCGTCGCCTGGCTCTGCTACTACGGGATGTCGGTGCCGCTGGCTGTGGTGGCGATGGCCCTGATGTTCTGCTGGTACGTGGCCTGCGCGCGAATCGTGGCGCAAGGGGGAGTCTACATAACCCGTGGCAACTGGCTCCTGGTGGACACGCTGCACGGCGCGACCGGCCGGCTCGCCGGACCCGGCGCCGTGCTGGCGAGCTTCATGACCTGGCTGCTGTCAGGGATGCCGGCGGTGCCCCCGCTGGCGATGGATGCGTTTCGGATCTCGTCCGTCTTCAAGAAGAGGCGAAGGCTCTTCGTTCTGGCGCTCGTGGCGGCCATGCTGGTTGCACTGGCGGCCAGCCACTACATGACGCTCAAACACGCCTACGGGGTCGGCGCCCTCAATTTCAGCGGCAACCTCTGGGGCACGCGCCAGGGCGCGATCTGGGTCTTCAAGCAGGCCCAAATGGTCATCACCCAGCCCGCGCAGTCCTCGCATTTCTACTGGGGTTCTTTCAGCATCGGGGCGGCTATGACGGCGTTCCTGATGATCATGCGCGGCCGGTTCTACTGGTGGCCCCTCCACCCGATCGGCCTGCTTGTCAGTGCGAGTGGCAGTTCGGATTCGAACCGCATCTGGTTTCCGTTCCTGCTGGGCTGGCTGGTAAAGGTCACCATCATGAAGTTCGCCGGCGGCCACATGCTGAGGGCCACACGCCATTTCTTCGTAGCCTTCATCCTGACCGAGGTCTTCCTGGACAGCCTGGCGGTGATGACCACGCTGGTCACACGGGGCACCGTGCCTGCGTTCTAAACGGGACTGGCGGGGGCCGCTTGAACCGGGGAGCAAGATAACCCGCCCCGCCGAGGCGCCCGCGCTGCAGGCCAGGCTGCCACGGCTGCTGGGGAAGCTACTGTGGTCACTTGTGGCTCTGCCGATCAGACGATTGGGCCGCCCATCGCTGCGTCGTTGCAGCGCTCGCACTTAGGAGAGCCGCAATGCGTGGTCATCGGATTCCGCTTGATGGCGCCGGCGGCCAGGGATAACAGATCCTGCACAGGGAAGATACGCCACACGCTGTGTCCCACCTCCACCCGTCTCGCCAGTGGCCTCAGCAGAGGTGCCAGCTTGTCGAAGCCCTGAGAACACCCGCCCACCTCGACCCGCATAGGAACCCGGTCCGGACCATTTGCCCACCTTATGAACAGGCGACGCCCCGCCATCTTCTCCGCCAGATGGAGTGCCGTCATCGCCGTCAGGTTCACACCCATCAGGACGGCAAGCCCTTCAGCCGAAGCAAGAGCACGCACCGGGGCGCAGAAGTCCAGCGCTGCCTGCTCGGTGACGAGCTCCTCTGCCTTTGGCCCCACAGCGGTGAACGAGCAAAGGGGGTGATTGCCTCGCACCCGCCCTTTCATTCCCAACGCTGCCGCTGCCACCGCTCCCATATCCGCGTCGATCTCATTGCTGCTCGGATCGTAGACGCGCCCGAGGCCCGCCGTCGGCCCCGCAAACTCATCGTAATCCCAACCGTTTCGCGCGGGGCGATCGATTGCGGGAGGTGGCACCGCGAACCCCCATGAGAAGGTGGGCACCATGACCGTGCATCCACGGTCAAGAAGCGCCAAGAGCACAGTCTCCGGCCCCCCTTCAACCCAGCCGAAGGAACTCAGAGACGCGTGCACACACAAACACCGGCCTGCCAGCCCTGCGCGTGCTACCGCACCCGAAATGTCTCCTGCACTAACTGACATGGAAATCCATCCTCGCCTGTCTCACGATCAAGGGCCGATGCCAGTCAGCCGCGACCACGGGAGGCGTGGTGCCCTCGCAGAAGCAGTGCCAACGCGCAAACCCACGGGGTCGAGGCGAACTACCGCGTCTTGGTCAAGACCCAAGGCCCGGCCATCCTAGCCTTCCAAGAATGAACGAAAGAATGCCTACGATGACAGCCCCAAGGACGGAGATGAGCACCGTTTTCATTGCCCAGGCGTGTGGCAGTGTCTTCTTGCAGGCTTGGTACATCACACAGACGGCGCCACCCACAAGAACCAAGGCCAGCAAGTCCCAAGCGGCCTCCTGACGAACGATACGCCGGTACGCCACATCAATGAGGAGTGCGCAGGCGAGGAAGGTGTAGCCCCATCGGTGGCCGGCATTTTCGACAGCCACCGTCCGCTCATCGCGTTCCACCGAGGGAGTAGTATTCACGGCGTCTCTCCGTTCAGAAAGAACAGTTCATCCACCCCTTTCTCCAGCTGTTTGGCAAGGAGGAAGGCCAGCAGGGCTGAGGGGCAATATCGCCCCGTCTCGATGGCACTGATGGTCTGACGCGTCACGCGCACGAGGCCGGCGAGCTGCTCTTGCGAGAGCCCGCGCTCTGCGCGTGCGACTTTCAAACGGTTGCCAAGTGTCTGGGTCGCCATCAGGTCACCTCCATTGGCAGTATTGTAAGGTGTACTTGTCAGAATGTCAAGCGAGCAAGTCAATATGTAAAGATACCCAGGCGGATTTGGGTGGCGCAGCGAACCCCCATGAGAAGGTGGGCACCATGACCGTGCATCCCTAGTCAAGGAGCCCTGAGAGCACAGTCCCCGGCCCCCCGCCAACCCATCCGATGGAAATCGATCCTCGCCTGTCTCTCCATCAAGGGCCGACGCCAGTCAGGCATTTCAGAACCTGCTGAAGGTCGAGATTCCTTCCGAAGTCTGCCAGCCACGGATCAATAACGAAGTCGAACCTGCCCGATTCCGTGTCCAGTATCCCGAGGCATCCCGGTTGGACAACCTGCCCCACAGCTTCCCGTGGCGAACGCAACAATTGATTGAGCCCAATGCAGATGGTGCCATCAACGTGGCCTGGACCGATCATATGGTGATGATGGCCGAAGGCATGATACCTGGGGCGCAATGTTTCCACGAGGGTCAATATGCGATGAGGGCCTCGCACTTCGCCGCGTCTGTTCTTGGCCAGGCCCAAGGGGCCATCGTGCGTTATCAGCAGGTCCACCTCGCCCGGAGCCATGTCGCAAAGGGCCTCGAGTGCATCGTTACGCAAAGCCTTGGGACTTTCGCGGGAGACATCAATGCCGCCAAGAAAGGCCATGGTGACTCCTCCGTAGTCAAGCCGCGTTCCGTCAGGCACGTAGTGGAATAGGTCGAACGGATCGGCTGCCACTGGCTTTGAGTTGCCTCCTCCCAATTCTCGAAGCCACGCATTATCGTCGTGATTGCCACGAATGAACAGGATTGGTTTGCAGAACTGCTGGCGGATAAGCGAAACATCTTCAGCCCTGTCTTCTCCTGCGTCAATAAAGCGCCGCCAGTCGAACTCGCCCGGGTCCAGGGCCCCGAATCGGCGGGTGGCAGCGTCAGCGCGCTCGGGGAAAGGCCAGACGCCGAGGTCACCCACCTGGATAATGAGGTCTAGGCGACGTTTGGCCCTTAGTTGCCACTGGAGTAGGACAGCAAGCGCATGGAAAACGTGGCCGTGCGCATCACCGAGCATGCCTATCTTCACAACGCGCCTCCTGTGAATCGGCGGCCGTTTCTCAGGCCGGCAACCTTTCAACCATGGAGCGGACCGTGCGGGCCGGATCTCGCAGAGGCTGGAGTCTCTAAGCGCCTGCGGATTTGGCCTACGCTCCGCCGCCCCTCCGAAGCGGGCCCAGGCAGGATTCGTCCGAGTAGATGCCGTATAGGTGCGGCCGCCGCAGCATGAAGGTCACCTCGCGGAAGTCGCCCCCGGCCCAGACGCGGTAGCCGTCGTCCATCGGCACTGTGGCGTGGATCATCTCCCGGTCGCCCTCGTTCCACGCCAGGAACTCGCCCTTGCGGTCTATGATGCAGCTTCCCTGCACGTTGTTCCTCGCCACAACCATACATACCTGGTTGTCAATGGCGCGGGTGCGCATGATGGCCTTCCATCGGCTCTCGTTGAAGATCGGTTGCCCTATCGAGAAGCGGTCGGCCCGCAGGTCCCCCATGATGGGGAAGCAGATGAACTCGGCGCCATTCAACGCGGTAAGTCGGGCCGATTCGCACACGGTCGTGTCCATGCAGATGAGGCAGCCGATGCGGCCGATGGCCGTCTCGAACACGGGGAATGAATCGCCTGGCACGATGCCGGACTTGGCCTCACCCCTGGTCAGGTGGACCTTGCGGTAAATGCCATGCACACCTTCGGACGGCGAGATCAGCACAGCGCTGTTGTGGACGGTGTCGCCGTTGCGCTCCAACATGCCGACCACAAGGTGCACGCCATAGTCGCGCGCGATTTTCTCGAAGGGCGCCGTTGCGGGACCGGGCACCTCCACCGCCCGTCTGCCGAACTCCTTCCCGCTTATGATCAACTCGGGCGTCACGATCAGGTCGGGCCTCTTGCGGCAGGCCGCGCGTGCAAGGCTGGCCCACAGGTCCACCGCTTCCCCCACGTCGTCCGGCAGGTCGAGACCCTTCGAATAGGGGAGGATCCGGATGCGTTCGGGCGTCTGCCGCGTCGCGTTCAGGACGCAGACCTTGACCGGCTTCCTGTCCGGGACTTCGGCAAGTTCGATCTCGGGCGCCGTCCAGCTCGAACCGCCCTGCGTCGCATACTTGAAGACGTACTGAAGCGTCAGGCACTTCGTGCCCTTCGGTGCCCTGCGGACGCACTCGAACTCGATTGAGTTCCGAGTGACCGCCCTGGGAAGCAGGTAGTTCGACGGCGTGAAGCGCGCGCCAAGTTGACCGCCTTCCTCCCTCTCCCAGTGCGCCATGGCCTCCAAACAGTCTCTGGGACTTTCCAGACCCTCATGCCGAACGCTTGTCCGGATCCGGTATCCCTGTCCCGCACGGATGCCGGTGAAGAGGAACTGCCATCCGCCGAAGCAGGTCCGCGTGCCGTTTGCCTTGATGGCGAATCGGCCGCTTCTCGTCCTTGCAGTTACGGGCGCCGCGACAGGATGGGGCTCCCAAATCTCCACTTTGCTGAGGCTGATGGCTTTCACGGATTCCTCCCTCTTGCCAGAGCATCGCGCGCCAAAGACCGATGACGAGCTGCTTACGAATGGAGGGAATGATAAGGAAGCGCGCGTGCCGTTTCAAAGTCGGGCACGGCCGCTTGGGAGCCGGCGGTGCCCGCACGGTCCGGACACTCGCGCCTTGTCCGGCGAACTGCTATGCTTGAGCGACGCCGCGCGGCGCCTGCGCTGTAGCAGGGCGGAATGCGCCGCCGGCCGGCACGAACAGATAAGCGAGGCGCACCATGAAAGTCTTTATGCACTGGGACATGGAAGGCGTGAGCGGCATCTACTCGCGCGAGCAGGTCTGGTACTGGGAGAACCTGGTACGCCCCGAGATAGCCGCCGAAGGGCGCGACCTGCTCATCGCCGATGCCAACTCGGCCGCCCAGGCGGCCCTCGACGCCGGCGTGGACGAGCTGATCGTCTGCGACACCCACCACGGCGGCGGCAACTTCGTCCTGGACCGTATGCTCGACGACGCCCGCATCACGTGGCTTCCCAGGTCCAGGGGCGAGGAGAACGGCGAGCTGCGCTGGATGCCCGGACTCAACGAGACGGTGGACGGCTTCATGTTGCCCGGTCACCATGCCATGGTCGGCACGCCGTGCTGCTTCCTGCCGCATACGAACTCGGGCGCATGGGCCGACTTCCGGATCAACGGCCGGAGCGTCGGCGAGATGGGCCTGGAAGCGTGCTTCGCCGGACACTGGGACATCCCCGTTTGTTTCGCCCAGGGCGATGAGGCGGCCTGCCGCGAGGCCGAAGCCATGTTCCCGGGCATCGTAACGGCCTGCGTGAAGAAGCCCATAGCCCGCGACACCTGCACCGGCCCCACTCCGGCGGATGCGCGCCTCCTGACGGCCCGGAAAGTGGCCGAGGCCGTCCAGGCGTTGCGCGACGGCAAGTGCCGGCCCTTCGCACCGGACCTGCCCATGACGGTCGCCATCCGCATGTTCAAGGCAGAGGGAGCGGAGAAGGTGGCCGAGAAGCCGAACGTCGAGCGCGTGGACGAGTTCACCGTCCAGTGCACCGTCGAGCGCCGCTGCGACGTGGTAAAATGGCTCAGCGGCACGGGCGTGCCGTAGCGCGCCGTGCAGATCGGCGCGGACGACTGCTGGGCCGTCCACGTGTGCCAGCACGGGCAGGCAGCTTCATCCGACACGAAGGGGGCATTGGCATGAAGAGGAAGATCGTCATCGGAGCCGCGGTCGTGGCCGTCGTGGTGGTCGTCGGGGTTGTCCTGGTGGCGTCCAACCTGGACAAGATCATCAAGATTGGCGTCGAGAAGGGCGGGACGCTGGTCCTCGGCGTGCCCACCACGCTCGATAAGGCAACCGTGGCCGCCCGCGAGGGAACCGTCGGCCTGGACGGCCTGGTGCTGGGCAGCCCCGAAGGCTTCGCCGAGCCGAGCATGTTCGAGCTGGCCCACGCGCATGTCACCGTGGACATCGGCTCGCTGCGCAAGGAGGAGCTGGTCATCCACGAGGTGGTCATTGACGGGGCGAAGATCACGCTGGAGTTCGCCGGCGGCGCGACCAACTGGGGCACGGTGCTGGAAGGGCTCGAAAGAGAGCCCAAGGACGAAGAGGCGAAGCAGAAGAGCCAGAAGAGGGTGCGGGTCGACCGCATTGTCTTCTCCAACGGCAAGATCCGGATCGCCGGCTTGCCGGTGGTGGGCTCGGCGACCGTGCCGCTGCCGACGCTGGAGATCACGGACCTGGCCTCCGCCGACGGCACGGCTCAAACCGTCGGGAGCGTGCTGGCCGACGTGATCCGCTCCCTCCACAAGTCCATCC
>SDBU01005466.1_pt1 | contig 15194 bp, 28 predicted proteins | sample 2277071 | NCBI WGS metagenome assembly SDBU01 (sample SAMN10397929, study PRJNA504765) | marine sediment metagenome | isolation source: marine sediment core GS08_GC12, 126 cmbsf | place: Arctic Ocean: Gakkel Ridge, Loki's castle | collected 2008
TTATATTATCATTTGAATCTGCACCAGCATTAGGAGTTAAATAAAGAATGTCTCCTTGATAATGTAAACCTGAGTATGGATTACTTGTTCCTATTCCTATATTTCCACTATCTTTAATAATTAATCTTGTTGCTGTTCCTGAACCATCTGTTGTTCTAAAAATTAAATCTCCCCCATTTATTAGATGTGACCAACCCAAGTCGTTACGGGTGCCACCAAAAACATCTCCAGCAGTTCTTTCTGTTGAAAGATAACCTATTCTTTGTCCTCCATTATAAAATTGATAACGAGCAGTTTTAGTATCAGTATTTACTTTCAAACTTACCACTGAATTAGCTATAGTAGATTCAAACATTAAATCAGCATCACTACCACTACTTGAATAAACATGAATTTTCCCTGTTGGACTCACTGTTCCAATCCCAACTTTATCCCCAACATTAGTCAAAAAAGTATTTGTTCCTGCTCTGCTCCAAACTGAGGTATTACCTTCAAAGTTTCCAAAGAAGTTAGTTGCTGTTACATTTCCTCCAACAATAATATTTCTACCAACATCAAGGTCTTGACCAACCTCAAGATTAATATTAATATTAGCACTACGTAATACATCAAGACCTGTAACAGGAGCATCAAGAAAGAGAGTGCCAGTCATAGTATCTCCTGTTGTAAAAACCCATCTACTTTCATCATAAGCATTTCCATCCCAATATAAAGAATCATTTACACTAATTAGTGTGTAATTTATAGCTTGAACTACATTTAAATCTCCTTCTAAATAATTGTAGCCGAAGTCTTCAGCAGAAGTTATTGGAATTAGAATTAGAAATAATGCAAGGAGTAAAAAGTAAGTTTTTTTTTTAACATTTTGTTTTACCAAGTTCTTGGACTAAATATATTAAATTTTCTTGATTGAGTTTGTGGAATATTTCTTTGACCCATAAGATCTGATTGTGTAATTATTCTTGATTGATTTATTTCTTCTATAGTCTTTCCACCAATAGCTTTTCTATACGTTGATTCAATCATGTGGAGGGTAGTAACAATCAATAATCTAAATTTGGTCTTCCTGAATTTATCACTCATCCCCATCTTTTCATAATTAGATAAAACAAATAATACTAATTCATCTCCCAAGTCTGCCATGATTTCATATATACGCATTTCAGAATAATAAGATAGAGTGGTATTTTTATCTATATACTTAGAAACTATTTCCATCATTGAGCTAACTCCAAAATCATTTAAGGGTATCTGTGTTTTATCTTTTGGCTTTATCCAACCTGTATCTTGTTTATTATCTAAAATTCCAAGATATTCTCCTCTATAAAAATGTTCAAGTTTATCTAATAATTCAATATTTTCAATTTGATATTGTATAAGATTTTCGTTTTTACTTGTTGCTCCGAGAGCAGAAACATCTGTTATAGCTTGAGTGTATTTACCTCTTAGTTCTTTATTTTCATTTTCTAATTGTCCTATATATCCTTTATTATCTATTTCTTCCATTTTATCTCCTTAAAAATATTTTTGGCTACCATTTGCTTTTATTATTTTCTATCCAATTTTTTACTCTATCTTCAAATTTTAGAAATTTCATTCTCTTTTATAATATTTATCGAAAGAAAAATGTATTTATAAACATTTGTAAACGATAGATTTCTCCTTTTTTATTTAATTCTCTTTTTTAATTCAACTCCAAATTCTTCTAAAAGATTATTATATCTTTCAACTGCTTCATCGTGATCTCTTATCTTTTCATTCATAGCATCCATTTCACTTCCACCCATATCATAACTCGTATCATCATAAGAAACATTTGTATTATAGTATTTATCATAATATCTTGCAACAACTTCAAAATGTTCACAAGCTTCAAACATATTATTAGATATTTCTATTGAAGCATCAAGAAAATCTATATAAAGATAAATTAATTTGTCTTCAATTTTTTTTGCATTTAACTCTGCCTTTATTCTTTTATACCCTTGACTTTCTTCTAAATAGTATTCTCTTGCTAATCTGCAATTACTTTCAACAAGGTTATAATCTCCATCTTCATAAGAATAACTTGCTTCATCATAATACTGATCTGCCTTTTGACTATCTATAGAAACTTTGCTAAAATCTCCGTCTGCTTTCAAAATAGTTTTCAGAAGATTATTTTCTTTGGAAGAAGTTATTGTAGTAGGAATAAGAATTATTGATATAAGGAATATAAAAATTACAAGTGCAATTATTATTGGAGTTTTTAATTGTTCTTTTTCCATATCTGTGGAAGATTTTTTCCTTTTTATAGTTTTTGTTTAGTATTTTGATAGAAAGGTTTATATATCTTAATATATTTGTGTATATATGGATATAACAACAATTAGAATAAGTAAAAAATTGAAGAAAGAAATGAGAGAATTAGAAGTTCATCCTAGAGAAACTGACGAACAAATTATAACTAGATTAATTAAATATTTTAAGGATGGGAAACATGGCATACAAGGATAAAGAAAAAGGAAGAGAATATAATAAAGAATATTATATAGAGCATAAAGAAAAATTACTTCTTCAAGGTAAAGAATATCGTGAAAGGAATAAAGAAAAAGTAAAAGAATATGAAGAAAAAAGGAAACATAATCTTAAAAGAATAAAATATAAAAAAAAATATATGAAAGAATATCACCAAAGTCCAAAATATAAAGCAAGAAAGAAAGAATATTGTGAAAAAAATAGAGATAAAATTAATGAAAAGGCAAAGGAATATAGTCAAAGATCAGAAATAAAAGTAAGAAGGAAAGAATATGATAAGAAAACAAAAGGTAAAATTAGATTAAGAATGAGGGGATATTACAATCAGAGAATAAAAAATGATTTGAATTATCATCTTATTTGTAAATTAAGAGTTGCTTTGTATAAGGCATTTAAACGATTTTCAAATACAGGAAAGATAATGACTTCTAAAAAATATAAAATTGATTATAAAGCAATTATAGAACATTTAAAACCATTCCCTAAAAATATAGAAAATTACCATATTGATCATATCATTCCTCTTTCTTTATTTGACTTCAATAATCCAGAACATATTAAAAAAGCATTTCTACCACAAAACCACCAATTTCTCACTATTCAACAGAATTTAGAAAAAAATAATAGATTAGTTATGCCTTGTGCATTTAAATAATTATCCGAATAGGCCTCTACTTCTAGAAGATGATTTCCTTTTTATAGTTTTTCTTTTAGTAATCTTTCTTTTTTTTGGAGGTTTACTAATTTGTGCAATTCTTCTTCTTAAAGTAATCTGTTTCTTTTCTTGAACTGTATCAAGTAAGTGCTTTCTTCTCTCTATAACTCTTCCTTTTACAAGAGGAACTTTTTTTCCTTTAACAACCCTATACCTTCTGAATTTTTTAGAAGTTCTTCTTGAATAAGCTTTAGGAACTTTTAATTTTGGTGTAGTTGGTTTTCCTTTGGTTGGTCTTATCCTCGCTGTTCTTCCAAGTGATGTGTCAGTGATATAATTTCTTAAATCTTTTGCTCTTTGTTTTGTAAGTGGAACTTTACTTACTTTTATTAATCTTGGCTTTCTTCTTTTCTTTGTTCGTTTTAAAGGTCTAGCCAATACTGAAAAACTTTGTGGTCTTTTAAGTGGTCTCTTTGAAGGTCTTCTTTTTTTAACTCTTCTTGGTATTGGTTTTATTGGGGGTCTAGGAATTAGTCTTACAATTCTTTTTCTAGGAGCAACTCTTTTTCTAGGAATTGGTCTTACAATTCTTTTTCTAGGAGCAACTCTTTTTCTAGGTATTGGTCTTGGTTTAGGTCTAGGTCTAGGTCTTGGACGTGCTCTAGGTCTTGGTCTTGGTTTAGGTCTAGGTCTTGGACGTGCTCTAGGTCTAGGTCTTATTAAAGGTCTGGCCCTAACAACTCTTTTTCCAATTTTCCCTCGAGATAATCTTGGTTCGAATCCTGTTTCTCTTTTTAAATTCCTTCTTAATATTTTCAATTCTTTAGTTTTTAATTTTCCTTGCTTTGCTTTGATCAATAATTTTTTAGTTTGTGGTTTTGCTTTTATAACTCTGGCCCTTATAATTGGAATTGGTCTTCCATTAATTATAACTCTTGCAACTACTTTTTCTCTCTTTATAATTTCTCCAGGAGCTAATGTAATCTCTGGCTCTTTTGATAAAGCTCCAATAGGTTTAAACTTTCCTGTTGGTTTTAATTGAAATTTTAATAAAGCATTTGCTTCTGATGGTGTTAGTGTTTTTCCTGTTTTTAATTTATTTTTAATGTTATTGAATGTTTTTGTCTTCGGAAACTTAGCAACTATTACATCTTCAAAAACTAAGACTTGTGGTTTAGGAGATTTAAAAGTTATATCTCCTGCAAGGATATCTAATAATGAAGCGTCTTTTGGTCTTTCCCCTAATCTTGAAGGCCTTAATCTCCCTTTTGGGTCTGCAAAGAGTGATCTCTCTAATAATGATTGCCCAGATTCTCTCTTTATTCTTCTGTTTAGATTTAAGAATTGCGTTTTGGTAATTCTTCCTTGATCAAATTTTCTAAGAAGAGTTTTTGTTTGAGAAGATAATGTTTCTTCTCCTGGAATTGGTTTTCTGATAACTCTTTTTGTTTTAATTAAATTAACTAATCTATCTGCTTGAGCTGTAACTCCAACTACTTTTTTTCCAGCTAACTCGACTTGTTTTTTTAAAGGCTCTGCTAATTTTTTTACAGGTCCTCCGATTGTAAGGGTTGTTGTTCCTTTTGGTCCAGCTTTGAATGTTATTTTTTTTGGATTAATTCCTTTAAATTTAGGAGATAAAATTGTTTTAGCTCTTCCTGTAACTTTTCCTGTAACACTAATTGCCTTCCCTGTTCCCTTTAATAAGAAAATTTCATTTCCAACTCTCAAAAAAGCAGATGTGGGATCTTCCCTTAATAATTGTCCGAATCTTGGTCCTGATTCAGCGAGGGTTTTTGGAATTTCTTTTAATATTCTAGGATCTCTTCTAACTGCTTTTGCAAATTGCACAAGTCCTTTTGGCATTAATAAAATCTGTAATAAAAATCTTTCCTCTTCTAATCTAATTTTTTTAAAAGTTGGTTTTTCTGAAATTCCAGCTCTTCTTTGTTTAGTTCGAAGAATTCTTAATCGTGCTTCTACATTGTGCAATCTCCTCGCTACTACTCCTTTTGGCTGTTGAACAGCTTGGATAGATAAGGACCTTATCTGTTGAGTTGTTGGTTTAGGAGGAAGTTTAGGGGGAGTGATTTGTTTAATTGGTGTTGGAGTTCTGCCTCCTCCACCAGAAGAAGAATATCCAGGCATTGCAGAAGTTCCAGGAGTTGAAATTAAAGATCCAGATGTGGTTCTTGTATATCCTGCAGGCGTTCCAGAAAGAGTTATTGTGTAAGCACTTTTAGAAAATGTTTCTGCTCTTTTTCTCGCTAATCTTCTTGCTCTCCATTTACTAATGAGTCCCATTTTATTATTTTATTTTTAATCACTCTTTTATAATGTTTATTGAAAGAAAAAACTATTTATAAATATTTGTAAACAGAAGAAATTTAACAAGGTTTAAAAATGTTATAATCTTTAAAAAAATATGCCAAAGAAAGATTATTCTACAGGAGAGAGTATAATTTCTGAATCTGGAAACTGGAATGTAGCCTCGGACTTTGCAAGAGTTAAAATAATGATACCCCTTGCTAAATGTGATTATTATGAGGATATTGCTACGTTTGGTTATGAATCAATAATTGATGAGCTTATGGGTTATTCAATTCCAAATGATTTTGTGAGACATACAGGGTTAAAAAGATTGGTTAAGGAATTAATAAGGATATGTAAAAATTCAAAATTTGCTATGAAGAAACCAAAGACTAAAGAGGATATGAAAAAGTATGAAGAGAAACTTGAGAAAATAAAAGAGGTTCTTCCTTTATTAGTTAATATGAAGAAAAATCATGCAACCAAAACTGAAGAATTAAGAATAATCCCTGAAAAATTTGAGAAAGTTCTTCATGTAGTTCTTGAAATAAAATCTGGTATTAATTTTCCATTAAATCAAAATCATTTAATCTTTACAGATAAAGAAGAATTTGATCCTCATGCCTATAAAAATGCAATGAAAGAGAGGATGACTCATAGAGGATAAGATGGTTTCAAAGTCAAAGATTATTTGGACTCTTAAAGAATTAACAACTTGTATAAGACAAAGACAATTAAATAAATATGATGCTAACATTGGTGTTTCTGGAAAAAGAGGAGATGGCAAAAGCACGTTGCTTTTCAAGATATTTCATTCTTTTAAGAAAGATGGATTTAACCAGGAAAAACAACAAGAATATTCTAGAGAGAAGATTATAAATCTTTTAGCAAATCAGCAGTTTAGTTTCTGTTGGGATGATGAAGCAATAAACTCTGGATATAAAAGAGATTTCCAACATAAAGGACAGAAAGATATGATTAAAATAATTACAAATTATAGAGATAATTTTAACATTATTGGTTCTGCTATTCCTTTCTTTTATAGTTTGGATAGGGATTTAAGAGAACTTATTTTCCTTCATATACATATTGTTGAAAGAGGTATTGCAGTTCTTCTTATGCCTTTAGGAACATCAATCCATTCAACAGATCCTTGGGATACGAAGAATAACATTAAGATTGAACAACAAGAGAATAATAGAATAAAAGCAAATCCAAATCTAAAGTTTAGATACCATAGATTTACAACATTTGTGGGCTATCTTTATTTTGGGCCTATGACTCCTAAACAAGAGAAAAGATATTTAGAAATAAAGAAAAGAAAGAGAGCTATGTCTTTAAATATTGAGGGAGTTGAGGAGCAGTTAGATTTTAACCAAAAAATATATAATGCACTAATAGAAGGAAAAGTTACACAAGAAGCTTTACAAACTATGTGTCAAGTGGAAGGAAAGAAATATAGTTCTGTTACTACAATGCTGAATATTATGCTTAGAGATAATGGTGTTGGTAAAACAGTTGGGGATTTCTTAATAAAAAGGCAACCGAAGGTTCTCCTTAATAAGAATAAGGACCAGATTAGTGACCTTTTACCTGACCTTTAGGGTAATATTGTTCTAATTATTATTAGGTATTCATTCTTAAAAATTTTGTTGCAAGAAATTTTATGTTAGGGCCTTAACTTTTCTGTGATCTAACTGCTATATCTATAAGGGTTTACCTACCTACTACCAGTTTTCACTAAGTAATTTACTTAGTTTTTTACCTACTACCAGCCCCAATAGGTTTATAAATTGGAGTTGCCTAATTATTTAATGCGAATGTTGTGCTATAAATGTAACCATCCTTGGAATTATAGAGGGAAGAACACCGAGGAGAAAGATAATATAACTTGTCCTAAGTGTATGTATAAACTTGTTCTTGGAAAAGCTTTAATAGAAGGTCCTTCTGAGCAAAAGCTACTTACTAATTTACCTAATAAAAAGCCTTTACCTAATAAATTACCTAGTCTTTTACCTAGTAAATTACCTACTACCAATGAATTTGAGAGGGTTATTTTAGAAGAAGGTATGGAAGTGTTAGTTGAGAAAAGGATAGCTAAACAATTTAAAGAAGCTCCAGAGTATCTAGATGAGGAAATTGAATGTGTTATTGAACAAGTAGATCCTATAAGGGTAACAAGAATACTTCCTGCTCCCGAGATTAAAATACTTCCTGGTAAAACTCTTTTAGAAATTATAGAACATCAAAGGAGTTATTATTAAAATGAAAATATTAGAACTATTTTCTGGAACAGAATCTTTCTCAAAAGTAGCTAGAGAAAGAGGACATGAAGTTTTTACAATAGATATGGATCAATCCTTTAATCCAAGTTTATGTAAAGATATTTTAAATGTTGAAGTAAAAGATATTCCATTTAAACCAGATGTTATATGGGCTAGTCCTCCATGCACAGCTTTTAGTGTTGCATCATTAAGACATTATTGGAAAGAAGGAAAACCAAAAAGTTATAAGACATTTATAGGTTTGGCTATTGTTAAAAAAGCCATAGAATTAATACAAGAATTAAATCCAAAGAATGGTCATGGACCTACAGCATTTGTTCGTAAAGCATTAGAAGAGCAAAAGAAGGGTAAAACTTCGGTCCTAATTCTTCCTGTGCTATCATTATTAAATATGTTGTTTGACGCAAAGGCAGAAATAAGACCTGTTGGGAGAGTTAGATGGGTTCATGCTGAAACTGGAGAGAAATGGAAACAGCCTTCTAATTGTGCTTTATTTATACTAAGGGGTAAGAAATAAAATGCCTATACCACACATTGGAGAATATAAAGAAAAGAAAGAAAGCCATGCTAATTGGTATTTATTAGCTGGTATCGTCGGTGTTGCACTCTTTTTTTTCTTTCTTCTATTCTTTAAAGTTGTTGTTCTTGTTGTTAAATTTGCAATAGATAATCTAATTTACTTTGGAATTGGAGTTTTAATTCTCTTGTTCTTGATAAAAAGAATAAAGAAAAATAAAAGAAAGAAGGAGATGAGATATGAAAATCGCTATAGATAAGTTTGAATCATGGCTTATAAATAAGAATTTAAAAGAAAGAACTATTGAGGAATACCTTTATTATTTTAATAAGTTCTTGGATAATGTTTTTGATCAAGAAACAGTTTCAAGATTTATGGCAAATAAATCTCATAGGAATATTGTGGCCAGAAGCTTTCTTATTAATCTTAGAAAGTTTATCTTGGTTAATTATAAGGAATTGGGATTTACAATAGATCAAAGATTAGAGGCTTCGGAAGTAGAACTCCCAAAGATTACAGGGAGAGAGAAGAAGAGAGAGATAATTCCTTTAAAACTTGAAGATATTAATCTTTTAGAAAAGTATCTGGAAACAGAAAAATTAAAGTTGCAACTTTTATGCAGTTATTATGGTGCTTTGAGAGTTGGGGAAATGTTAAAGATTAAAGTTATTTCTTTTAATTGGGAAGATTGGAAAAAGGATATGTCTAAGATGGGGGAGTGTAGGGTTTTAGGAAAAGGAGATAAAGAAGGAGTTGCATTTTTTCCAAAGGATATTATGATTAGAATTGCTAAGTATATAAAATCTCAAAAACATTTTGATATTAATTCTACAATCTTTATAAAGAATTATAGAAATCATAGAAGTATTAAATCTGGTGCAACTATATGGCAGAAGAAGTTAAGAGAAGCAGGGATTAAAGCAGGGTTGATTAAATTTGATGGGAAAGGTGTGATAGCTCCAGAAACTTCTGTCCATCCTCACAGGCTAAGACATTCTTACGCATCTTATTTAGTAAATGAGAAAGGCATGGATATTAGGAAAGTTCAGATCTTGCTTAGACATTCTTCAATAACTAGCACAGAAATTTACGTGCATATTGATAGGGATAAATTGAAGGAAGAATTATCTGAGTAGAATATATCAACTTCTTAATTTAAATTGATTGTGGGTCTTTATATGAAGCTTATTTTATGTGTAAGCGAGTGATTTCCACGCATAACCAGAAAGCCAGGCAATTATAAGCATAATTATAACTTTTCCGATTGAAAGCTTCTTTTTCATAAATTCTGTAAATGATCCTTTCTTTTCTGTTATTGGGTGTAGTGTCATTTTTTATTTTTTATTAAACTCCTTATAAGCCGACTTATTATCCAGATAAAAGTGCTAATACTTATTACTTTAACAAAATTTACATGAAGTCCATATTTTAACATTAAAATCATTAGGATTATAAAAGCAAATATACCAAATAAAATTACTCCTACTAAGCATAATGTTTCTAAAGCAATCCATATTCCTAACCAAAATTTCTTTTTCATTTCTTCTTCCTCTTACCAGGTTCTCTTCCTGTAAAAGCTATCTTCTTTTTCTTCACTTTCTTTTTAGGTTTATCCTTTTTAAGTTCCTTTTTAATAGTCTCTGCTTTCCTAGATTTTATTTCTTCTATTACTACAATTTCCTTTCCTGTTTTACTATCTATTCCAACTTCAATCTTAATCTCTTTACCATCATCATATATTTTTCCATGAGATTTAAGTTTCTCTACAAGAAGGTGTGGATCTTTGATAACTTTTTGCATTTTTCTATCCTTGCCAAAAAGATTAGGGAAACGTTTATGAAGAAAAGATCCTAAACCAACTCCTATTGCGATACTTAATGCTATTGCCATCCAACCAATAGGTGTCATTTTTTAGATCTCCTTTTAAATTTAGCAAACATTAAAGGTATAAATGCAGGAGCTATCCCACTTCCACGAGGGTTGCAGGATTCCATTTTATCTAATAGCCTTTCAATTCCACTTAAAACTCCCCCCATGTCTCCAATTATCTGTCTCATAAAGAAGATAATTATTACAAAAGAGAAAGTTAATATGATTATATAAATAGCAGTTGTGATAACTCCTTGATAAGCTTTCCACCATGGAGTTGATTTATCTCTATAGTTTCTTTTAATAAATTCCCTTAGATTTTCAGAAGCCCAAATCATATCTGTATGATCATAGTCTAATCCAGCAGTTTTCATATCTTCACTAAGACTTCCTAGTGTGAAATTTACAAGTTCCCTTTTTAATGTTATAGCTACATAAAACAGATCTTTTGTAAGTCCTCTTGCGAATCTAGGCAACCACATATCTTTAGATTTTATATAGAAAACCCTTAATCTTGTTCCAGGAATAATAATCTCTTTAACTTTATCCATTTCTGTTGGGATAAGTTTTCCTTGGATTTCTTCCCACCATCCTATTTTCTTCACAGGGGTTTTTCTTTCCTTTGCTTTCTTCATAAAGAAAAAAACCATAGCACCAATAATTACTATAAATATTACAATCATGGCGAAGGATAGAAGTTTATCTACAACAGCTCCAATATTAATATTAAAACCAAAGTCTCCTAGATTTATTCCTGCCATGAAAAACTAAAAGAAAATATACTTTATAAACCTAACTTAATAAAATTAACCAAAGGTCAATCCACTTGCCCTATCTAAAGCACCAGAAACCCTTTTCCCAAGGCCCATTCTTATTCTTTCCCTTGCTCCGATTGTTTTAGGTCTAGAAGGAGTTTTTAATCTTTTTAATTTTTCTTCAAGTTTCTTTCTTTCTTCCCTTTCTCTTTTTCTTTTTTCAAAATCTTCTATTTCTTTTTTAAGTTGAGATATTGATTTAGAACCCATTTTAGAAATAATCTTATGTAAAACCACCTTCTCCTTTCTTTCTTCCCATGAAAGCTTGCCAGAAGAATAAGAATACTGCAACTAGGATTATCAATGTTATTGCAACTCCAAGAGTTGTGAATTGAGTGCCTGCTTGTGAAGAATAATCTCCGATTGCTCTTAAAGATGCGTTTGTTGTTTCATCAGAAACCATTTCTGCTTCTGTTTTATATAGACTAGTATAACTTACAGTTATGTTTGTAGAATTATAAAAGAAATCTGCTGATGTAAAACTTCCACTTGGAAGATAAGTTGCATTTGCCAAAGGAATTGTTTGATTAAAATTTCCAGCTCCATCACTTGTAGCGTTCCATAAAGCTGTTATAGCAAAACCCCCTGAAAAATCAGCTACAGCAACTTCGCTTACAATAAATGATGTTTGATTTAACCAAGCAGATTCATTAATAGTTGTTCTGGAAGCATCATCAAATTGATCAACTGAACCCAAACTTCCGAAGACGAAAGTCATTATTTGAAAACCAAACAGCACAGCTAGTAAAATGAACCCTATAAGGGCAAATTCTTTAACACTTTTTTTTGAACTTGACATTGCTTTTTTTCTCCTTTTGAGTTTTAGGTTCTCCAACCTTTTTGAAAATAAAAAATAAAAAAAAATAAATTAATCTTTAGTATCAGCTAAAGCCTCCAGTTCCTTCTCCCTTGCTCTTTCCCATGAAAGCTTGCCAGAAGAATAAGAATACTGCAACTAAGATTATTAATGTTATTGCAATTCCTAGTGTAGTGAATTGAGTTCCTGATTGACTAGCATAATCTCCGATTGCTCTTAGAGAATCGTTTTGAATTTGAAGACTTACGTTGTAAGCTTCTGAATCCACAGTTAGACCAGAACTATCAGGGCCAAGATTTCCAAAAATAAAAGTCATAATTTGCATCCCAAAAAGAACAGCTAGAAGAATGAATCCTATTAGTGCAAATTCTTTAACACTTGCTTTTGAACTTGCCATTTACCTCACCTCCTTTATAATTTGGTTAAAAATCATAAATAAATAAATAATAATTGATTTATAAACATTTGTAAACATTGTTTACAAACTATTTTTTTTCCATTAGTTCTGTTAATGCCTTATCAAAAAGTGCCTGTGGGGATACATTGTTTTCTTTCATCCACACAGATTGGCTCTTTTTGATCCTAAGAGCTAATGGTATTTTCTTTCGTTCTTTCCTTTGTATATCTTTTATTTCCATTGTGTATATACAAGTGCAAATACCTTTATAAATGTATTTATTAGAAATATAAAGGAGAGGATCATGCAGTTCCTCTCCTGAAAGGAAGTAGATTAATAATAAAAACATCAATCTACTCTAATCCAATAAGGTGTGATTTTTTATTGGATGAGTATTATTTTTCATTTAAAACATGATTTATTTTTGCTATCTCTTTTCTAATTCTTTTTGCAATATCACTTCCAGCTGAACCTTTCTCTTTTTTCTTTCCAACTTTTGCTCGGGAAAAACCTGTTCCTGCTTTCATTAATTCAAATTTTAACCCATTCAATTCTTTCATTAATTCATCTTCACTTAATTTTCTGTATTCTTTAATTTTCATTTTGCTTTATAAATATATTTAAAGTGTGTTGAATCTTTACATTTCTTTCTGAAAATTTCATTATATCTAAATAGGACCATTAAGGCCCTTCTTACTATACGACCATTAGTTTTTAATTTATTTGTAATTTCTTCTGCTGTAATCCATTCTTTCTTTTTTTCTAATAAACCTATTACTTCTGATTGACCCATTTTTTATCCTCTTTTTTTATAATTTTTTTTGAACTCCTATTTCTATTTGTTCTTTTATCTTTCCCTGGAATTTGTTTTTATCTTCCTCTGGCTTTGCAGTTCTTTTTTCAAATCTTTCTGTTTCTTTTTGAGTTTGTGAGGTCATTTCAATTCTCTCATATTTATTATTGAACACTTTGGAATAAAAAAAGGATAAGCATACCCATTTTTACTTTCATCCTCTTCTGGATAGATTGTTCCAGAGATTACTATTCTCTCTTCATTTTCATCTAAGACATATCCAACAACAATTAATAGGGGCATTTTTTCTTTTTTTATCTCTTCCAATTTCATTGTCCTTTCAATTAAATAAGGATCTAAATATGTGATTTTAACTATTTTTCCTTCCATTTTTTAAAATATTAAAATTGCTGATGCAATCTCTATTATATTATCTTTAATTAATTTTCTTTTCATAAGTTACCCCTATTTCTGGTATAAATTCATCCCCTTCTGCATGGTATCTGTTTTCTTCGTTTTGAATCTTCCTTCTACTTTTTGTTATTGTTTCAAATGCAGGTATATCTTTTAAATCCCTATAATCTATATAAAAATTAAATCCTAGCTTTCTAAGAACTTGTATTACTAACCATTTATCATCACTTCTACAACGAGGATCATCTCTTAATAATTCTTCAACGATTTTCTTTGTGCTTTTCTCATTTAATTTCATTTTATTTATTTGATGTAGTTTGTGAACTTCTATCTCCTAGCTCCTGTTTTTGCAATAATCCCATAGGGATTAATTCTATATTGAACCAAAGTATCACTTATGTTCTTAATCTTTTTATTATTTATTAACATACTAAAATAAAAAAAATGTTCAATATGGCTATTATACATATAAGCTTCATTCCTAAACATAATACTTGAGTGAACAAATGAATTTGAAAATGCTACTCTTAACTTATAAAGAAAAGAAGGATAAGATATTTTAGTAATCTTTCCAGTAACTTCTCCAAATTCACTTATAACTTCTGCACTTGAACCTATCATAAATATATCTTTATTCTTTTCTAAATAATCATACTGAACTTGTAACCTATTTGAAAGACAAAAATCATCAGCATCTAGTCTTGCAACATAATCTCCTTTAGCAATTTTTAATCCCATATTAATAACTTCATGTAATTTATAATGAGTTTCATTTTTCTCTTTTTTAATGTAAACTATTCTCTTATCTTTGTAAGACTTAATTATCTTCTCTGTTCTATCTGTTGATCCATCATTAACTATTATAAATTCAAAATCATCAAATGTTTGGTGTAAAACTGAAAGTATTGCTTTATCTAAATATCTTTCTCCATTATATACTGTCATTACAACACTTATTTTAGGTTTCATTTTATTTCAATATTCAACTCACTCATAATATTCTTATGAGAATTTATACTCCCTTGCTCTCTTTGTTCTTCTTGTTCTCTTTCAATCTCTTTTTTTATTTTTGTGTAATTCATTTGAAAAATAATTGCTTTCCAATAAAGACTAAAAGAAGTATAATTGCTCCAAATAGAATATATCTATTCTTAACTTCTTTCTTGTCTAACCATTTATTTACTTTCTTATCAAATTTATCCATTTTATGTTCCTCTTTTCTTCTTTAATTCAATAGCTTCAAAAATAAGTTGCATTGCAGGAACTCCCAACCTTATACTTTGATTTTTTGCTATAGTTTCTGCCTCTATGGTTCTTCCTTCGGAGAGAACCCTTACAAGATTTCCAATAACTTCTGGTTTCTTTTGTTGCTTTATACTTCTCCAAGCTTCAACTTTTTCTAAGTTATCCATTATTAAATTTTCTGCTTGTTCTAATTCTTTAATATCTTCTGATAATAATTTTTTATTTACCCTTATCTTTTTTAGATTCTTTAGGGGATTTATATTTTCATCCCAAGAATTAACAAGGAATTCTATGAACTCACTTTGGTTCATTGCATTTATATTAGATCCTTCTTTAATAAGAATTATAACATCATTATCTAAATTGAATGTTTTATGTTCTGCGTTTGGTTTTGGTCTCATATAATTATCGCAAGGATACCCATGCTTTTAAGCTTGGGAGGAATTGCTGACCTCCTTTAATTTATCTTCTAAAAATCTTAAAATTTTGTTCTTCCATTTATTATCAGGTAATTTATCAATTACATAACAATTAAAATCACTCATAACATCGTGCTTTTG
>SDBU01005467.1_pt1 | contig 15194 bp, 14 predicted proteins | sample 2277071 | NCBI WGS metagenome assembly SDBU01 (sample SAMN10397929, study PRJNA504765) | marine sediment metagenome | isolation source: marine sediment core GS08_GC12, 126 cmbsf | place: Arctic Ocean: Gakkel Ridge, Loki's castle | collected 2008
ATTTTCGCTTCCGTGCCGGCCAACAGACGCTGGATATTGGCACGATGGCGCCAGAAAAGGATCGCCACCAAAACAGTGCTGCCGATGATATACGCCGGGTCTCGCAGCCAATACCAGACATAGAGCGGCGATAGCGCCGTGGCCACCAGTGCGGCCAGTGACGAATAACGGGTCACAACGGCCAATGCGATCCAGCTGCCGGTGATGGCAAGCCCCACCCAGATATTCGCTGCCAGATAAACGCCTAGTGCGGTGGCCACACCTTTACCTCCCTTGAAACCAAAAAAGATCGGAAACAGATGGCCGAGAAACGCCGCCACCATGGTGGCGGCCACAATTGCGGCACTGGCATCCATCGCCTGGGCAATTAACACTGCCACAACGCCTTTCATCAGGTCACCGATCAGGGTAGCAATGGCCGCGACCTTGCCGCCGTAGCGCAGTACATTGGTGGCTCCCGGATTACCCGAGCCAACTTCACGCGGATCTTTTAAGCCCAGCAGGCGCGCGACAATGACGGCGGATGACAGGGAACCAAGCAGGTAGGCAATTACGACGGGCAGGATTTCAATCATAATGATGTGTTGTGTGGGCACTCAGTTCAGCGCCAAGACAGCCCAAACCTTTTTGGTTATAGTTTGCCGAAAATACCACATCCCTTTTTCAAACTAAACGCACCCAGGAATCCCGCTTGGATATCACCTTTCTACACGGCCTTAAAATCGAGTGCATTATTGGCATTTGGGACTGGGAGCGCAGTTGCAAGCAAACTGTCGTCATTGATCTGGATATGGGTTGCGATGTGTCGGTGGCGGCAAACAGTGGTGATATTAAAGATGCCATCGATTACAAGGCAGTGTCCAAACGCCTGATGGAGTTTGTCGGCAAATCGCAGTTTCATCTGGTGGAAACACTGGCCGAGAAAATAGCATCATTATTACAGGGAGAATTCGGGCTGACCTGGGTACGGGTACGGATCAACAAAAAAGGGGCGGTCAGGGGTGCCCGCGATGTCGGCGTGGAAATCGAGCGCGGCCATCGCGTGCAAGTGTAAGCCGTATGGCCATCGTCTATGTCAGTATTGGCAGCAATATTGATCCGCAAGAAAATATCGTCGGTGCCGTTCGGGCACTGCGCGAACAATACCCCTCCATTCGTTTTTCCCCGGTTTATCGGTCTGCTGCCGTCGGCTTCGAGGGCGAAGAATTTCTGAACCTGGTCGCCGGAATCGATACCTCGCTATCACTGGAAGAAATTAAAGCGGGACTGATAACACTGGAAAGACGGTTTGGTCGCAAAGACAGCCACAAGGGATTCCAGTCACGAACGCTGGATCTGGATCTGTTGCTTTATGAAGATGTTATTCGCCACGATGCGCATTTTGACCTGCCACGTGCAGAAATCGAGCAGCATGCGTTTGTATTGAAACCGTTGAGCGATATTGCGCCGGACAGTGTGCATCCGGAGGCCGGCAAAACCCTGAGTGAGATGTGGCAAAACTTCACCGACGATGGATCACTACAGGAATTTCCACTCGACCTTTATTGACTATTTTTTTGCCGCCGGCAGGTGGCCACTGCGTTGCAGGACACCTTTCACCAGATCAGCGCGGAAGCCAAACATTCTCTGACCGCCGGCGATGATTACCGGTACACCGCGCCGGGGCAGGCTCTCATACAAGATACGCCCTGCCCGGTGACGATCAATATCATATTCGACAAATTTGATTCTGTTTTTCTTCAGATAGGCGCGTGCTTTCTTTGATGGCGCGCACCAACGCGCGGTCAGTAGCACCACCCGCCCGGTACCGGCCGTAACCGGCCCCGAAATAATCTCGGTGATCCCTTTCAGGCATTCCATATTGTGATGGATCCGGCGGTGCTCTGCTTTTACCTTTTCCCGGGACCGGTCGGAATAGATTTTGTGTCCGTGCGGGCCCACCCAGCCATAGGGGTGGCCGCCTTCAGCATCTACTTTGCTGCTATCTGTCTGATTGGAGAAATGCACTCGGCCCATATCATCCACCCGGCGGATAACCTCATCGGCCTGTGCGGCTGGGTTGGCGGTAATAAATAAAAATACCGCCAATAAACCGATAGCGGAAAATCTAAAGTACGACCCACCGTCCACCGTCCACCGCCAGGATTTGTCCTGTAATGAAATCGGCATCACGGACCAAGAATAGCACTGTACGGGCAATGTCATCCGGATTTCCGGAACGCTTCAAGGGTGTGCTGGATATAATTCGATGCTTGGCCATATCATCGAGCTGCTTCTCTGGCCACAGAATAACGCCCGGCGCTATGGCATTAACACGCACCTTGGGTCCCAGCTCACGCGCCAGCGATTTAGTCATCATGATCAGGCCGGCCTTGGCGGTACTGTATATCGTATGATTCTTTAACGGTCGATCACCATAGATATCGGTGATATTGACGATGCACCCTTCATTTTCAATCAACGCACTGGCCGCGGCCTGTGACAGAAAAAAAGGTGCTTTCAAATTAGAGCCGACCAGATCATCCCACTCCTTTTCCGATGTCTGACCAATGGGGCTTGAATAGAATGTCGAGGCGTTGTTGATCAGCACGTCCAGGCGACCGAACGATTCCTTTGTTTCATATACGAGGTTGGTCAACACACCGTTTTTCAACAAATTGCCGCGTACCAGCATCACGGAATCAGGTCGCTCGACATGCAATTCTTCCTGCAGCTTATGAGCAGCATCCTGGGAATTACGGTAGTGGATGACGATGTTCATGCCCTCAGCATGCAAATGACGCGCGATGCTGGCACCGATTCGCTGCGCGCCACCGGTAATAAGTGCAACCTTGCCAGTAAGTGAATTTTCCGCCATGCTCGCTTTTTTGTTGTTGCGGGATAAGCCACCATACCGCTTCACAATACAAAAAAACAACCCTATGCCCACTGAAAATCCAGGCAACCTCGACACCAACGCCCTGCCACCTCCGTCCGCTGAAGAACAGGAGCACAGCGCGCAGCTCGTGTCACTCATTCGTGACCAGATGGGTGATGGTGTGATGCCATTTACACGATTTATGGAGCTGGCTCTGTTCGCACCGGGTCTGGGGTATTACAGCGCAGGTAAAACCAAATTCGGCGTAGCCGGAGATTTTGTTACCGCACCCGAAATGGGCGAGGTATTCGCCTATTGTCTGGCGCAACAATGCTGTCAGATTCTGCGTTCACTTCACGGCGGCGACATTCTCGAAGCGGGCCCGGGCAGCGGCAGACTGGCAGCGCACCTGCTCATTGAGCTGGAGCGCCTGCAGCAGCTGCCGGAACACTATTATCTGCTTGAGATCAGCGCCGACTTGCGCCAGCGCCAGCGCGAAACCATCGAGCAATGGGCGCCACACCTGATCGATCATGTCCGCTGGCTAGACACGTTACCCTCCGAGAAATTTCACGGGGTGGTACTGGCAAATGAATTGCTCGATGCCATGCCTGTAAATTTGTTTCACACCACAGAAAGTGGCGTTGTCGAACGCGGTGTTGCGGACAACGGAAAGGGTTTTGTATGGCGTGACCTGCCGGCTTCACCGGCGCTCATCCAGCGCGTCAATGCACTGCAACTCGATGCCGATTATGTCTCCGAAATCAACCTTCACGCCGAGGCCTGGATCCACTCCATATCAAACCTGCTGGAGTCAGGCGTGGTTTTGCTGATCGATTACGGCTTCGCCGTGCACGAGTATTACCACCCCCAGCGCCATATGGGCACACTCATGTGTCATTACAGACACAGGGCCCACGACAATCCACTGATTCTGGTCGGCCTGCAGGATATTACCGCCCACATCGATTTCACGGCGATGGCCAATGCAGCCGTCGACAGTGGATTCGATGTGCTGGGTTATACGGCACAGGCTCCTTTCCTGATGGCTAACGGGCTGGAGAACCTGATGGCGAAAAGTGACCCTGACAAAATACGTGCTCACCTCGAGCTGACTAATCAGATTAAAAAACTGACGTTGCCCTCGGAGATGGGAGAGCTATTCAAGGTAATGGCACTGGGCAAGAACGTTGTTGACCTGGAGCTTGATGGGTTCGGCCTGCAAGACCGGCGCGCACGTCTTTAAGAGTTTATTGCCTGCGTTTTTATTGCGACTGTTGATCTATGTTATCTTTATTTCTGTCCGCTGCCTTTTTCAGCATGTCCTCGACTTGTCTCGCCTTGTCATACGCCTTCACTTGATCTTTCCAGACGTGGTCGCCGCGCTTCGAGCGATCATTTTCCGAGTCCTGATCACCAGAACAGGAAACCAGCAACGCCAGTGCGATGAAAAAAACATAGGTATGATTTCCACTCATAATAGAATCTCCATTTTTTTTCTTTGCACGACGTAATTACTTGCACCGATCTGGTAGTACACCTGGTCACTTGCCATTTAAAGTCTAATCCGCTTTCAGGTACCCGTAGCCCTTGCGTTGCAGTTCTACAATACGAACGACTCCCGACGGCACAAGGCCGACACCCTTTAAAATCGTGTCTTCATCAAGGTTGACGGCATCGACGGTAATCTTGCACAGCTCCAGTTTAATGCCCTGGTTCATTGCTGACTGCAGACGTTCGGTCAATAGCTTGCGTTCCTTCTTCATCACCTTGTCTTCTGCAAATGGTGTTTTGGTCAACGGATCGCTGGTGACGAAACGGATGCCCGCGCCGAGAAACACGATACGGATATCATGGTCAGCCAGTTCTTCCTCATAGGTTGTCAGCATGTTGTAGACACTGGTCAACATGCGTCCAAGGCGGATGGGATCAGCGTAGTCCACGTGCCAGACCGCGCGTTTAACCGTTTCTGTTACTGCCTTCTCGGGAGCAGCTACCGGTTTTTGGGTTGCGCAGCCCGGTAGCATTACAACCAGCCCGATCACCAGGGCCATAGCGACGCCAGATAGATTGTTTGATATAAATTGTTTCAATTTTTGCCTCCTTGATCTCTTCGAAAACCATTAAGCAGCAATATAATTTAATTGCCCAGCACCATCACCTGTTGCACCGCGTTAACACGGGCTTCGCGCACCCGATTGCCGATCGCCTCACCGCTCAGACCGTCCGCCTGCGCTGCGCCAGCGATTTCGGTGGTATCGACTGCAGTCGCTGCGGCAAGGCAGTCTCGAAACAGCGCTGCCTGTGGATATGCCACGTCGGCCATGCCTAGTCGCCCGCGAGAATCTGCCTCGCAGGCCAGAACAAACAACTCAGCCCGCCCGGGCTTGCGGAAAGCATCCATTCTCTCGAATACCTTTACCACAGTACTCGCGCGCCTTTCTTTGATCTGATGACAGTCGGAGTGAAAACGGGCCGTCAATACGGCAAGTTCGCGATAATCATTGGGAACACGAATTCGCTCGCACAGTTGCGTTACCAGCTTGGCGCCAAGTGACTCATGCCCATAATGATGCGGCCAGTTCTCTTTGGGTGTCCCACCCTTGCCCAGATCATGCACCAGTGCCGCAAAGCGCACCCGCGTATCGCTACTCAATTGCGCCGCTTGATCCAGCACCATCATCACGTGTACGCCGGTATCGACTTCCGGGTGATGTTTCTCCGGTTGCGGAACACCGAACAGACTGTCAATTTCCGGAAAAATCCTGGCCAATGCGCCGCAACCGCGGAGCACCTCGAAAAACTGCGTCGGTTGATTTTCTCCAAGCGCGCCTTCCAGTTCCACCCACACACGTTCCGGCACAAGGGTGTCCACCTCACCGTTTTCGACCATTTGCTTCATCAGGCGATTGGTTTCGTGGGCAACACAAAAACCTCGCCTGGCATAGCGCGCCGCAAAACGCGCCACCCGCAATACACGCACCGGGTCTTCCGTGAAAGCGGGCGATACGTGACGCAGTTTTCCATCGTCGAGATCCTGCTTGCCGTTAAACGGATCAATCAGTTGTCCGTCATTGTCCATTGCCATGGCGTTGATGGTGAGGTCGCGGCGTAACAGGTCCTGTTCCAGGGTGACGTCGGGTGTGGCAAATACAGTGAAGCCCTTGTAGCCACGACCGCTTTTGCGTTCGGTTCGCGCCAGTGCGTATTCGTCCCGGGTTTGCGGATGCAGGAATACCGGAAAGTCAGACCCCACCGGTTTGAATCCCAGCGCTTCCATTTCTTCCGGTGTTGCGCCCACCACCACGTAGTCGCGGTCCTTGGGATCAAGGCCCAGCAAGGTGTCTCGCACCGCACCACCAACAAGATAGGTCTCCATGGCGTTATCCTAATGGGGCATAGTGCTTTCGCCAAGACCTATATATTGCCCTGACACTTGCCAGGGCTGAAACAAATATGCTCGAAACGCCTGACTACTATGCACCGGTTTATGGGCGCGCTAATGTGCGTAGATGCGGAAATCGCGCAAAATGTGACCGTCGCGGAAAAAGCTTCGCAATTGCTGTGCTCTCGAAATACGGCCACCGTATATACTCCACTTTCTCGCATTTTTTTGCCCACTCAGAAAGCGCTACAACAAATTTACAGTTGAACCTCATGTCAAAACCATACCACCGGCTGTTGCTGGTTCTGTTGTCACTGCTGCTTGCGGCCTGTAATTCCGTCGCTTACTACGGCCAGGCCATCAGCGGGCAATTGCAACTCCTCATACATCGCAAGCCGATCTCGCAGATTATCGAAGAACCTGCGACCAGCAATAGACTGCGGCAGCGTCTGCAGTCAGTAGCGAAGATGCGGGCCTTTGCCAGTCGTAAGCTGGCATTACCAGATAACTCCAGTTACAAGAGTTACGTTGATCTCAAGCGTCCTTTTGTGATCTGGAACGTATTTGCTGCACCGGAATTCTCTCTGACACCAAAACAATGGTGTTACCCGATTGCGGGTTGCGTCAGTTATCGTGGTTATTTTTCTGAAGTCCGTGCGCGAGCCTACGCGGATAAATTACATCAGAAAAAATTTGACACCGAAGTCGCCGGCATCAGCGCCTACTCAACACTGGGTTGGTTCAGCGATCCCCTGCTGAACACCATGTTAAGACAGTCCGATACACATCTGGCCGGCACCCTGTTTCACGAACTGGCACATCAGCAGCTTTATGCCAAAGACGATACGCGCTTCAATGAATCCTTTGCTGTAACCGTGGAACTGGAAGGCGTACGTCGCTGGTTACAAGACCAGGGGAATGAGAATCAGTTTCGCAATTACCTCCTGTCGTTAAAACGCAAACGCCAGTTTATTGCGCTGGTGCAGGGTGCGCGCTCAGAACTGGAAGTGCTATATGCGCAAGATCGCAGCGAGATGGAAAAACGAGCCACCAAAGCAGCCATTTTTCAGCAACTGAAAACAGACTACCGGCAGCTGAAAACAGACTGGAACAACTATCGCGGGTATGACGCCTGGTTTAACCGGAAGCTGACAAACGCCAGCCTGGTACCAATTTCAAGTTATTATGATTACGTACCCGCTTTTCAGGTACTGCTGCAGCGCAACCAGAATAATCTGGTAGCGTTTTACCGGGCAGCACGAGAAATCGCCGAACAAACTCCTGCGAACAGAAAGGAGACGCTGCTTCGGCTATTGACAGATCAGGCCCCGGATGTGCCTGAGCGCGGATGAGGTCGCCATTTCTAACCGAGATAGCGCTGCAGAATGTCTTCCATCGGTGACGGTGTAATTTCGAAAACCTCGGGGAAACCCTCACTGCATACACTGTCTATCTGCATTGAGCGGACATTATCCACCGTAATCGGTTTTCCTGGCACGAGCTCACCTACCATCGCCTGCAGTTTCGATAGTGTATTCCCCAGCCCCAGCACGCGACAACGTCTATGGGTAATACGGGCAACCTGTTCGATGATTTGTTTCAGTGTGTACACTTTTGGTCCGCAAAGCGCGTAACGTTTTCCGAAGGTACGGTAGTCATCGAGGGATTTTACGAATGCCTGCGCGACATCTTCGACATAAACCGGTTGAAACCGCGTTTCTGCGCAGGCCAATGGCAATACCCCGGGCGTCCACTTTAACAATGCAGCAAATCGACTGGTGAAGCTGTCCCCCGTTCCAAAAATGACCGAAGGTCGAAAACTGGTAACCGCGACAGCACTTCCGCCATTGTGGTGGGCGCGGTCTTCACCGGCACCTTTCGACCTCAAATAAGAACTGGGCCCGCCATTGGATGCATTAAGTGCGCTCATATGTAGCAACCGGGGTACACCCTGTTTGCGGCAGACCTCGGCGAGGTTACCCGGCAACTCGGCGTGAACCATGTCGAATCCTGGCTGGCCACGAGTTTCGTTGAGGATACCTGCCAGATTGATGACCACGTCCGCGCCGGCCAGCTCATTATTCAGGAACGATTTATCAAGAATATTGCCCTGCACGAGATGCAAGGTTGGCAATACCAGCAAATCGCGATGTCGCTCGCGTTGGCGTGTAATTATGGAAACATTGTGGCCCAGATCAACCAACCGGTTGGCAATGCTATGACCCACGAATCCAGTACCACCCAGCATGCAAATATTGAGCGTCTTCATGACTGTATCTCGATATAGATCTTTTTTAACCAGACAAATCCGGATCCTGCAGAGCGGTGCAGGATTCTGCGTCAATCAACAATATTGTCAAGGTGTCATACGGCCACAACAGTAGACACAGGCATTCTACCGAAAAACAGTGTTTTACTGTCTATGGATGTGCCGGTATTTTCTTTGCAAGTGATTGATAAATGCAGCTGTCCGGAAGCGCGTTTTCCGGTTTCGTACTGAAAAGAACAGGGAGGCCCCTTTTCAATATCTTGTTAAAAGCGGTTATTCCGGCGTGGACGCACCACTTCCATCCTGTCTTGCAGGAGAGTCGGCGCCAAATTAAGGCGATGTTCATATATCGTGGTAAATCCCATCACATTTTTTACATAGTTGCGTGTTTCATTAAACGGGATGGTATCAACCCAGATATCGGCTGACAGATTATCCTGCCGCGGCAACCAGCGATTGACACGATGTGAACCGGCATTATAAGCAGCGGTGGCGACAATCTGATTGCCTTTGTGTCGGCGCAATACAGTCTTTAGATAGTACGTGCCCAACCGCAAATTGTTATCGACATTCAAGATGGCACGGCGGCTGCGGATATTCAGCCGCAACCGCCGCGCGGTTGCGCGCCCGGTGCGTGGCATCAGCTGCATCAGACCCAACGCACCCGCGCCGGACCTAGCGTCCGATACAAATGCACTTTCCTGCCGCATGACACCGTAGATCCAGCCGGGATCAACACCGCTGAGCCTAGCATTTGCTTCAACCTTGTCGCGGTAGAGCACGGGGAAGCGCAGATCGAGGTCGTCAAGATGGCCGCTTCTGTTGACGGTGTAAATTGCGCGATCGTGCCAGCCCCATTGTTTCGCGACGACGGCAGCGACTTGCAGCTCACGATTGTTCATATGACGAATAAGCCAATACCACTGGCGTCGTGCTGAAACAATTTGTCCGACATTGAACAACTCATGGGCAACACGAATCCCCGGCCGTATCAGCATGTCCTGCAACTCGATTTCCGATACCTTTATCTCCCTGTGTTTCATGGAATACGGCGCACCTACGCGGTCCGCCGCCAGAAAACCATAATAGCTTCTTTCCTGCGCCAGGCTGGCATACAACTCCATGGCAATTTCATCATCATCATCATTTTCTTCCAGGATCCGGGCTCGCCAGTATCGCCATTCACGTTTACCCGCTTCTTCTTCCTTCAATGCACCGATAAATTCCTGTGCCGTCTCCCAATCGTTGGCTCGCATGGCGGCGCGGATACGCCAATACCGCAGGGTGGCATCCTGATCATCGGCAGATACCGCAGATAGCCAGACCACTGCCCGCGGCAAATGCCGTTTTGCGCCAAGTATGCCGACGTGGCGATTTACATAATTGTTGTCCTCACCGAAGAAACGGTGCCGTTGCGAGAGCTGGGTCCAGACCTCCATAGCAGCTTCAGGATCGCGATGTGCAAGCCGAACAATGCCATGCTTGATGATCATTCTGGCAACCGGAGTATTGATCCTGTATTTAATCGCGGCCAACTCACGCGCCGGGCGCCGGTGCATTCGTATCCAGCGTACCACCCATTTACGATCGGCGGCCTGAAGATAGTAGGAAAGTTCACGCGCCAGACTCAATCGTCGTCGCTCCATGGCAAGCTTGATACGTGCAAAAATCAGGTCGCGGCTCATGTGCCCGGCCTTGCGCCATTGCCGAAATACCGGGTGACATGATCGTGGCAAGCGCTTGCCCGTCAACCACAATTTTTCCACCTTTATCATGAGGTCCGCCTGGTCCTGATCCGCTCGACGGATCAGCCGGTCTAAACGATAGCAGTAAAGATTTTTGTCTTTTTTGATATCCTTGTATTCACTGAGAAACAACTCCCATTTACCCTGATGCGCAAGATACGCCAGCCAACGCTTACGCAGGTGATTGCTTGTTACGCTATGATGGTTATTGGCGAGATATTCACGTAGCGTCTCGGTGGACGTGGAAGCAATACGGTGTTTAAGATATTGAAACTCCAGGTGACCGCGAAGCGCATAGTCATCCAGTTCTGTCATTAATAGTTTGTAGCGCCATATCTGGTTGTTACGGAGAGCCACCAATGCATCACGATAGCTACCACGTTGCCTTTCCAGATTCGCGCTGATATCCGTCGTTGCAAATACTGGTGCCTGGGTTAAATAACCCAGAACCAGCATGAAACAAAATGTAAATCGCGTAATCATAACTTCAGTATAGATAACTATACTTAATGAAAGGTTCGAAAAAAGCAAAGGAGCCGACAAATGGCTATGGAAACCCTGAATCCGGCGACGGGAGAAAAAATAAAAACGTTCGAAACATGGGAAGAACCTGAACTTCAGCAGGTTTTGCAGGATGTAGCGGAGGCGTCCCCCCGGTGGCGCACCACCCCGTTTGATCAACGCGCGACGCTAATGATAAAGGCAGCGGCGGAACTTCGGAACAACATCAATCATTACGCCAACCTTATCACCCTTGAGATGGGAAAACCGATAAAGCAGTCCAGAAGTGAAATCGAAAAGTGCGCCTGGGTATGTGACTTTTATGCTGAAAATGCAGCGGCCTATCTTGCCGACGAACGGCTTGAGTCGGATGCCGGTAAAAGCTTTATCGCGTATATACCTCTGGGGACGGTGCTGGCCATCATGCCGTGGAATTTTCCTTTCTGGCAAGTGTTTCGCTTTGCCGCGCCCGGTCTTATGGCAGGTAATACCGGAGTGCTGAAACATGCCTCCAACGTGCCACAGTGTGCGCTCGCGATTGAGAATGTTTTTCGTAAGGCCGGTTTCCCTGAACACATATTTCGCACGTTGATGATCTCGGCATCTCAGGTTAAAGGTGTCATCGAAGATGCGCGCATACATGCTGTCACACTCACGGGTAGCGAACCTGCGGGAAGGCAGGTTGCCGCTACCGCAGGCAATGCGATCAAGAAATCGGTGTTGGAACTGGGTGGTTCGGACGCCTTTGTGGTTCTGGAAGACGCTGATCTGGATGCCGCTGCATCGGCCGGTACAACTTCCCGATTCCTGAATAATGGCCAGAGCTGCATTGCAGCGAAGCGCTTTATTGTGGTCGAGTCCATTGCCGACGATTTTCTCCAACGGTTTATAAAGAAAACAGAAGTAATGAAGGTAGGCGACCCGATGCAAGACGATACGGATCTGGGCCCCATGGCGCGTCAGGACTTACGTGACGAATTGCACTCACAGGTGCAGGACTCGATCAAGCAGGGTGCGGTCGCAGCACTGGGTTGCCAACCGATAGAGGGTGCAGGCGCCTATTACCAACCCTCCATATTGGACAAAGTCGTCCCGGGTGTGCGCGCATACGAAGAAGAGTTGTTTGGCCCCGTGGCGATTTTGATTCGCGCCAAAGATGAGGAAGATGCATTGCACATTGCCAACAGCAGCCGATTTGGTCTGGGGGGCAGTGTGTGGACACAGGACATTGACCGCGGGGAACGTTTTGCAAGGCGAATGGAGTCTGGCGCCACCTTCGTCAATGGCCTGGTGAAAAGCGATCCGCGCCTGCCGTTCGGAGGCATTAAGGCATCGGGTTATGGACGCGAATTGTCACTCCACGGTATTCGTGAATTCGTGAATGCCAAAACGATCTGGATAAAATAGGTTTGAAATACAGCAGGCTTGAGTATTTCCTGTCACCAGGAAGATGACGAGCCACTATCATGGATCCGACAGTTTTTATTGATAGAGTGGCGAACTCGCCAGTGTGCTCGCCGTCTTGCCGGGCGTCAGGATGTTATGGAGCTGGACCGGTGATAACTCCACCAGAGCACCGCTACACCTGCCAGAATCATGGGTAGACTTAACAGATGGCCCATGGTGAACCAGTTAAAGGCAAGATAGCCCAGGTGGGCATCGGGTTGACGATAAAACTCGACCAGAAAACGGAAGCATCCATAGCAAAAAACAAACACAGCCGATACCGCCCAGGGTGGCCGGGCGCGCGAAGAAAACCACCAGACGATGGCAAACAGGACGACGCCTTCGAGGGCAAACTCATATAACTGCGACGGATGGCGCGGCATCGGGCCGCCGGTGCGAAACACCATTGCCCACGGGGCATCGCTTACCTTTCCCCACAGCTCCTGATTAATAAAATTTCCCAGTCGTCCCGCCCCCAGACCCAAAGGCACCAATGGCGCCTGAAAATCCAGTACCGTTGACCAACTACGACGGGTTTTATGCGCGTACCACGCCATAGCCACAATGACACCGATAAGCCCGCCGTGAAACGACATGCCACCCTGCCACACGTAAAATATTTCTATAGGATGTTGCAGGTAATAAGCAGCTTTGTAGAAAATAATGTATCCCAGGCGTCCGCCAAGGATGACGCCAAAGGCGCCAGCAACAATCAGATCACCGACTTCTTCTGTCTTCCAGCCACTACCTGGTTTGCGCGCACGCAATACTCCTAATGCCCAGGCGGCGACAAAGGCTGAGACATAGGTGAGTCCATACCAGTGAATTTTGAGCGGCCCAATACTGATGGCGACGGGATTTATCTCGGGGGCAATCATGGCGAGCGGCATTATGGACCAAGGTCAGGGGTGGTGCCAACCGCAGCCGGGTTTCGGACTAACTTAGTGCGGCGACGGTCAAGGCATCCCATGCACGTAACGTCGCACTGCCGTACGGGGTCTCGAACAAGGGTGTCATGCTATTATAGTTAGCCGGTTGCCAGCGATTCGAATAAGTAAGGATCACGGCATCGGGATGGCTTGCCACCCAGAACAATAGATTATCCTTGCTCAGCACCGTAAGAGGCCGGGTCAGGCGCGCGCGGTAATGAAACTCGCCATGGTAGGAACCGACTTGTGCGATCGCCTTGCCTTCCTGTTCGGCTCGGTAGAGAAAAGCATTCAGGTCGTTGGAGTCATAGCGACCACCAAACTGGTAGCCAACAACAAAATTGCCGGCGACAACTGCGAACATGGTTGTCACGGCAATACTGCCAATGCGCTTGCTGATATCCATAGTCGGCGCCCATGAAAGCGCAATGCCTAGCGCCGCAATGGCGATGCCGATAAAGGGTGACATTTCCCAGAGCAATTCCGGTAGATACGGGACACGCGGCAAACCGGGCAAAATGGCAAGTATTCCACCAATGGCAATAATCGGAAAAGTCATGCTGGCAAAGAAACTGTCTTCACCTTTTGCGCGCAAATCATCGTGCAGCAACAGTCGCACCAGTACCATGGCATAGGCGGGAAACAGCGGTAATAAAAGTTGTGGCTGGCGCACCGGCAACAGCGACAGCAGCACAATGGCAGGAATGCCCCAGATCATGCACATGACAATGCCGCCATCGAGCTTTTCACCGCGGATATGCCATAAACGCATCCAGCCAAGGGGCCACACTGACCAGGGGAAAAATACAATCGGAATCAAAAACAGATACCACCACCAGTTCCCGTTTTCATAGAACAGCATTAACGACTGCATACTGGACCCGGCAGCGATCGCCTGCTGCCAATCCAGCGCCAGGGATTGACCGGCGGCAAGCACCCAGGCGGCCCACGCACCGATGGCAATGACAACCGACAATATTACGGTGCCGTACCAGGCTGACCATGTTCGACCTTTTTTGCGTGTTGCCCAGATCGGTGCCAGCAACATAACCGGCAGTATATAAATAAGCGCAACTGGGCCGCCCGCCAGCAAGGCCAGCGCCAATGCCGGACCCAGTAGAAGACCGGTTGCACGGTTACTGTGCAATGTCTGGTAAGTAAAGAGCAGGGTTAACGCCGTAAAGCTCGCCACCAGCAGGTCACTCAGCGCGAGTGTGAGGTACATGGCCCACAAGCCCGAACCCAGCAAAAATAACGGCACGTAACGGATGACATCGCTCTGATCGGGCCACAGCCGACGGGTCAGCGCGCTGGTAACAAAAAGACAAAACAAACCCGCCAACCCGGGTAGCAATCGCGGCCACCAATCAGTGAACCCGGCAAATTTCCAGCCGGCGAGTATCAACCACAAACCCAGGGGCGGTTGACTGAGATACGGTTCACCATTCAGCTGGGGTAGTAACCACGCCTCCCGCTGCCACAAGTCCCACGCGAGCGCCAGGAATCGTGTTTCATCTGCAGGCCACACATTTCGCGACAACAAGCCGGAGGCAACAATGAGCAACCATAAGCCCATCCACCCTGTCGTAAATCGAATTCCCTCGAACCATTTTGAGCGCGAACGAAATTTACGGTGGTGCGTCTCTTCCGAACCCACCGGTAGAACCGCACCAATTTCGATTTCTTCTACGACAAAACTCTCGAGGGTCTGATCAAGGCCCGATTTGCGCCTCTTGTGCCGTTTTTTCTTGCGCTGTTTTTCTTTTGGTTTCTTTTTCTGCCAGAACATAAACGATACCCGGGGCCGGAACCCCTTTGTGAATTTATATAGTGTTGGCGATGGCTCTGGATTTGCAAGTGATTGCCGACAGCCGGGCAGGCTCGCACTCCCAGTGGAAAGACTTGTTAAACGCCGGCGAGAACTGATGCCTTCCAGATTCGCAGCTCGGTATTGGCAAAGGGTGCCGAGTATTCCGGTGCTGTGTTTACAACATCGGCATTCGGCTGCCAGGCATTGGCATAGGTTACGACAATACCCCGCGGGTTTTGTGCCAACCACTTA
>SDBU01005468.1_pt1 | contig 15186 bp, 37 predicted proteins | sample 2277071 | NCBI WGS metagenome assembly SDBU01 (sample SAMN10397929, study PRJNA504765) | marine sediment metagenome | isolation source: marine sediment core GS08_GC12, 126 cmbsf | place: Arctic Ocean: Gakkel Ridge, Loki's castle | collected 2008
GCTCAAGACATACGATGTTGATTTTTTTGACACTATGGTCTGGACTAATCTTCTGCACCCTGATGAAAAAACCCGACAGAACAATCTGAAATATGTGGCCGAAGCTTTTGAGGCGTGTGAACGAGTCGGCTGCCGGAGTGTCACCGGGATTACCGGGAGTTGTGGAACCGAGCATTACACATTGATGCACCCTGACAACTGGACCAGAGAAACATGGAATCTCACCATTAACAGCATCCGCCAGTTATTCAGGGATACCTCCGGATATAAAACAGTGTGGGCAATGGAAGCGTGCATAACAACGAATATTGATACTCCCATAGCACACAAAAGAATCATGGAAGATGTCGGGGACCCTCGCTTTAAAATCTGCCTGGATCCGACAAATATGACCTCCCTTACAACGTATTTTCACTCCACCGAAACGCTGAACGATTCCTTTGACCTATTAGGAGAGAATATTGTTAACTGCCACGCAAAAGATTTTCTTATGACCACGCGGATGTACGTGCATATAGACGAGGTCCCGCCTGGCGAAGGTCTTCAGGATTATGAAACATATCTTGTCAGGTTGAGCCGGCTCAATTGGCCACGCACTCTCATGCTTGAACATTTTCCGGCTGAAAAGTATCCGGCAGCCAAGGCATTTATTGAAAATACTGCTGCGGAAGTAGGTGTGAAAATATATAGCTAACAGGAGAATAATCTATTGTTATCTTAATATGCTTCTCTCAATTAAAAAAGGAGTGTATTTCACTTTTCTTTGATTAAATAAAAAACTTATGTTTCACGATAACTACGCATAGTACTACATGAAACGACATAAACCGGATAGGATATGGAAGATTAACACAGAAACTTTAAATGGACTTTAGCGGTTCCGATTCCGACTGTTCACCATATCTCAGCGGAAAAATCAGCTTCCCGGTAGTTAATGACAGAAGGTGCAGGAAGCACTGACTCGGTATTCAGGGTAAATTCAATCGGTAAATAAACACCTCTGATTATTCTAAAGATGTCCTTAAGAATATTAATCTCGGTTTGTTTATCAGCTCCAAGGAAAGGGTTGCGGTACCTATATTTGCCAGGCCGCTCTTTGTTTTCATTCCATCAACAGGATTATCTGATACCATTGTGATTGTATTTTTCATTATGACGTACTTGCCCTTTTCAGGATTTCTTTCCTCAATATATTTCTTTACATCATTCTCGTGCCAGCCCTTAAATTTATTGCTCGAAGCAAGTTTTTTTGTCATTATATAATACATTTTCATATAGTGCTACTTATCCCTCGTCAAGAAAAAGTGTTTCTTGCCTATAGAAAAGCCAACTTTTTCCTCAACCCTTGCTTCTTCTATAAATCTTTCAAGAAAGGCTGTGGTTTCCTCGCCTTCCTGTACAACCTCTCTTGGAAACGTATAGTTTTTTACTCATTTATCCTTTCTACAAAGGCTCAGGTGGCGGGGGCAAGGCTCGTCGCCTACCCCTTGCTACTCCCAAATGACTATTTTAGAGCATGGCTATTTCACACCCCACCCCTCAACCTTTGTTAAGATGCTTTATGTTTCTTTTCTAGCTTTGTTACCCTTTTATCAAGAGCTCTGGTTAAGAGATTAAAACACGACAGGCAAACCACAAGCCAGCTTTTAACTGTCCTTGTTCTGTTTTCTTTAGCATATTCTTGTACTTTTTTTCCACATTGAGAACACCTTGTGCTTTCTGTGTAAATTTTCTTCCTCTTCATCCTATCCACCCCTCTTTCTTTAGTTTGTCTAAATATTTCTGTATTCCAACTTTAACATCTATTCCCAAGCCCCTATTCCTAACCAACAAAAAAGATGGCAATCCTTTCTCTATCTCCTCAATAGTAGCCTGTTGGGTTTGGGATAAAAGAGATTCCAAATCAACTAATAAAAATTCCCAAACATCATTTGCTGCCTCAACGCCATATTTACTACTCCACTTTCTAAGAATTTTATTTAACTCTTTTAACCTCTCCTCCAGTATTTGTTCTTTGTTAGTCATTTAAGTTTTGGCCTAATCGGACTTTTGCCCATTCTGTCTGACCAAACAGCCTTCCATCTTTTAACTGTTTTTCCCTTTTTATTCTTCATCCTATCCACCTCCTAACTTAAATTCCATGTCCCTAATCTCTTCTTTGAAAAGATAACCAGAACCAACTAACTCGTATCCCATCTTCTTCATAACCTTCACAAAATAGTTATCCATTTTGTCAGTCCTATCTCCTTCGTATCTAATAATTACTCTTTTCATTTTTTGTCTTGGCGTTTTATAACCAATATAGGGAACAGGCAACTCTTCATTTTCATCTAGTGAGTAACACCCAAAACACCAACTATCGCCAACGCCTCCCTCTAGGCCGTGACTCTTGCAAAACCACCTGTTTTTATTTTTTAATTCTACATTCATCCTCTATCCACCCTCTTTCTTCTTTGGTTTAATTAAATTATTTTCTAATCTTATATGCCAGAAAGTATATTTCTGATTATTAGGTAAGTTTTTAACACTTTTAAGTTTTGGATATACTTTGTAGCCGACAATAGATTTAATTGGTTCATATCCCCACTCTTTTACCTTCTGCACGCTTTCCTCTGCGATTGAACACTCCGCATAGTCAGTTTTTCCGTGTCCACAACAACTTTGCTCTGTGATAATACCTGCACAATTTAGCTCTTGTATCCAATCAGCAATACATTTATCAATATTTCTTTCGTGCCACCCATTTTTGACAAAAGGATTAGCCCGCCTAATGACATTTATTTTTCTTGTCGTTCCCCATTTACACATCTTCTTTCTTTAGTAAATTATTTTCTATTAAGTAAATTAGCATTTTGGCTCCTGCGTTTGCCATAGTCTTATCTTCAAAGAACTTAAAAATCCGAGGTGATGCGCTAACAATCCTATATTGACATGACCAACCTGCTTGTACTCCTTGAATCTGCATTTCCAGCCAAGCAACATGGTGATTTTTTACTATTATTCTTGCTGGCAACATCTCTCCCAACTCTGCTACTGTGAAGGCTGAAAAAGTTTTCAAATCAGGAACATTAAGCATTCTAGCTTTGGCAATATCTTTCCGATACAATTTACAACCTGTAATTTCTTCTCCTTGCCTCTCTCTTTCTTCACACCAATACCAGAAACTCTCCTGCTTCACGCCGAGCTCTTTTAATTTTTCACTCAGTTCCCGATTTACAACTTGTTTTTCTAGCTTCATTCTATCCTTTCTTTAGTTTGTCTAAAAATATCCTTATTACTTCTAATGCTCCCAAATAACCTTCACTTGGAAATCCTGCCTTAATATGTTTTGTTTCCCTTTTATCAATTTCTTTCCTTACTTCCTCAATAGTAGCCTGTTGGGTTGAGTCTAGGGCTTTGGAGAGCCAATTCAAAATATCATCGGGGTCTGCATCACCACGTATAGCTCTCACTTTTTGTCTTGCGAAAGTTCCACCACCGATATAAGTTTCTTTAACAAACTCTTTCTCAAACTCCTCCAGTATTTGTTCTTTATTAGTCATTTATTGAGTTTGTCTAAAAGCCATGTTTCTAAATCTTCATTAGTTAGCAATTTGTCGCTTGTCCTCTCATTCAGCCATTGGCGTAAAAAGCCTATGTTTATCTTTAATTGCTTAATAGTAGCCTGTTTTGTTTTGGTTTCAATCATGTTATACTAATTTGGTTGCTAAAACACGTTGTTTTTTCTTCTTTATGTTTGTCTGTCTTCATTTAAGTAATTATTCTGGATAAAAAACAAAAACATTCTTAAAACCTTTTTTCACTAAACCCACCTCTGCGGAGGGAACATAATTACAAATACAAAATATCTTCTCATCCGTAATTCCACCATTCCCCAAATACTCCTTTATAGTTTGACGTTGGTGTTCAGTATTCTCAAAAGTGAATCTCTCGCTATTCCCAGGATTCACTCCAATATATTTTTTATGCTTTCGGAAATAATACGCCTGGGGAGCAGATGCACATCCGAAATCAATAATTGTCCAATCTAAGGGAATAATTTTTGACAAATGGTAGTAAGTATCTACAAACCCCAGAAATGTGCCATCAATGTCGCCACTCTCTTGCCCCAAAATTCGTTCAAGCATCGCGCTATCATATTTTTGCAACCCAATCACTAAATTGGCGTTTATTCTTTCAAAGTTTGATAATTTTGTTCTACTCATCTATCCTTTCTTGTTTTGGTTAGCCCCTAAATTCGGGCAATTTCTTATATTCTTCCTCTGTCATTTCAAGTGTTTCTATTGTTATTTCTTTGTGTGGTTCTAAATTATCAACCCACTCCGCAACTTCTTCAGGCTTCAAATAAACATCATCCACTCCCTCGTATTTTACTTTAATTATTTTCATCCTACTCACCTCCAGTCATCCATTACTTCCTCTCGAATTAAACGACCATTTTCATCGTAATCTTCAGGATGCAAAGCTTGTTTCCAATTATTACAAGTAAAACCATCAGGTATATCGCCACATCCACTTGTAAAATCGTGGCAAATCAATTCAACATTGTGTTTGCCACAGACAGCTTCAACCTCCCTGAAACTCTGGATAAGCTCTTCTGCTACTTCAGCATCAGTTATAGTAACCCCGTTAACCCAACCTTTACCTAGGGATATACCAAATCCAATCCCCAATCCTAAAATAACTATTCCTACTAAAGTTACTATGTTTTTATTTTTCTTCATCTTAATCACCTACCTTTTTCCATGATATTTCTATAACCCCTTTCGATAAATCAGCCAGACCATTAAAACAAGCCCTACTAAGGTCGAAAGTGCGGTTAGTCCAAACTGCTGGGCCGTAGTCTGTTCTCCTGCATACCACGCAACTGTCGCCGTAGCAGAACTCCACCCTAGTGCCATACTCCAAAAAGCGACTAGCAAAAGTGAGCTTAGTTTCATTGAAGATTTCTCCTGATGCAGTTTTACATTGAGGTGTCCCGTAGCTGGTTTCACAGACTTCTTTGCCATACCAGGATGCTTTTGCTCGTTGTCTAATCTCTGGAATACCTTGTAGGCTCTCGTTAATAAGCTCATTTCCTCCTTTTTCCTCAACCACTTCAACTTTACTGTTGGTCTGAGCCGGCGTACTTGCTCGTTGTTTGTTTTTATTTGCACGGATACTTACTCCCAAAATAATAAGGGCAGAGGAGATTAGAATAGTGTTTAGTATTTTCATCCATTGCTTGTCCATCTATGGCCATTTGAACATTGATACTCATAAGTTGTTATATTTGGGTTAACAGGTTGATGATATCCCCCTCCCTCATCCCAATAGCCAGGTGTTATTCCCATACAAGTAGTCGCTCCATACATTGGGTCAGTAACAGAATACTTTTTACCTTTTGCCTCACATTTTTTACAAATTGGTTTTTTCATCCTAAGCACTCCCTTTCTCCTTTAATACCTTGCTTTTTATTTCTAGTTCAATCAATTTTTCAACCATCTCTTTAATAATTCTCAATTCCTCTAGGTCTAGTTTGAGTATGTGTTTCTTGGCTTTATTAAAACTCATTTTTATTCACTCTCCTTTAATTGTTTCTGTAATGTTTTAACTTCGTTTTTATATTCTTCTTTTTCTTTGACTAGGTTGATCCAGTCTTCTAGTTTCATTACCGCTAGAATTGGCCGGTAGTTGCTTGTAAACATTAAAACTGGTGGACTGTAAGGTTTTCTTTGACTTTCCGCTTGTTCCCACCATTGCCAAATTTTTACCTTCTCTTGATTCTTGGCTTCTATACTGTAATTTAAGCTCGTATATATATCTGACTTCCAAAACCAAGTCGCACCTGATTGCCAACTTCTTTGGGCTTTTTTATCAAGTCCGGTTCGTCTAAATTCCTGGGCTATTTTTCTTTCTAATCGTGCCCCTTTTCTTCTTTTACCGTATGCTTTCATTATAGAAAATTCTCCTGGACCGAATCTGCTTCTATTAAAACAAAGTGTCCAGGCTTCGTGTTTTTGATGTTATATCCCTTATTCCTTAGTCCCCATATCCTAGCGTTGTACTGTGCAATTCCCAAACCGCCTTTGGGCCGTGGCATCATAAACTCCCAAACCTCAACACCCCTTCGACCCCTCTTTTTTAGAAGTCTAAGGATCCTCTCTTCTTGTGTTGGTTTCTCTTTGTATCCAGCTTTCATTATGCTATCAACCACACAAAAAACAGTACCGCTAACATAGCTGCTGCAAAAGCTATAAATGTTGCAAATTCGTTTAGATTTCTCATTAGTTTCCTTCTAAATACTTTTCTTTTGCGGGCTTGGATTTTAGTCATTATTCTTCTATAATTTTTATCTTTACTATCCTAAATGCTCCTCTTGAACTATAAAATCTTTTTTTTACTTCTTTTCTCGCTTGTTTTCTTGTTTGAAATATCCAAAGTCTGCCCCAACGAGGTGATGCCTCTGCTGGCAAGTAATTGCCATCTCTCTCAACTATTGCCCACGCCTTAATTTTTATCTTCTTTTTCTTTGTTTTATTCATAAGCCTTGTAAAATTCAGGTCTATTTTTTATCAGCCAATTCACTATCCCTAATCCCTTGGCAACTTCGTTTATATATTTAAGTGCCTTTTCGCTTGGGTATTTTGGCGTGTCCAGTATTCCTTGTTTAGTTGTTGCGATTATTACTTGTTCGTTTGTCATTTAAGTAAATCCTTGTTCTCGTATTTTCCTGAATCATCTCCTCTGTCATTTTTGAGTTCTTGGGCTTTCTCGTATATGTTGCCTATGATTTCAGATTCATTTATCATCAGGGCTGAATCTTTCATATTCAAATTCTCCACGCTTGACCCATCTTGCATAATGGCTAGAAGCTCGATTTTACCCTCCACTTTATTCCAAACAACACGACTTAATCTGATTCCAAATTTAACCAAGTCATCAAAGTAAACCTCTTTTCCGTTCTTGTCTTTAAGGCCTGTGAATTGCATTAAGTCTTCATCTTCAAACCAACCAACCAAGTCTCCACTAGTAACGTCCTTATATTTAGCCCACTTAGCTTTATCACCTGGATAAATCATTTTGTTCTTGTTTGTGTCCCAAGCTCTGAATTTAATTGTTCTATTCATGTTATCTTTCTTGGTGGTGTCCCAATATATAAACCTAATTTCTTAATTTTGTCCCAAGTGGGCTTAACACCGATACTTTCTAATCCTTTCCTTGCTAGTTCAAAAGGATCAATAGCGCCAATTTCCCACAAACTTCTCATTATTTTTGTTTTACTCATTATAAAGCCTTTGCCCTTTCTCTCATTTAATTTGCCTCCTTTTTGAAATATTTATTTATCAATCTCTCTTTCTTAAATTCAAAGGAACTTCTCTCTTCCTCCGATATTTCTTTGTCTTCCTTGGCCTTAATACACATGTATTCTGTTTTTAATTTTAACCCTATTCTATTAATTACGATATCGTATTCCTGTGGATCTCCGTGTTTTCCTCCTAAAGTTTCCGCGATCTGATTTCCGATCATTGGGCCAGCATCCAATAGTTTAACTCTTGAGTCTGTGTGGTCAAAGACAATCCACTTCCATGCTAATTTTGCCTCATATCCTTTTTTACAATGTTCGCAGGTCTTATCTTCGGGGCACTGACCAAGATTTACAAAACCTCTGGCCGTATTCATACCATGCTGATATCCTAGTACGCCATTAGAGATTATCCTGATTTGTGTGTCTCCTTGCTCGAAAGACATGAAATCGCTAGGTTTTTTATAATTTCCGTAATCTATTTTTTTCATTTAATTAAATCCTTGTTCTCGTATATGTTGCCTATTACTTTCATTCTTTTTGCATCACTTCTTTCAAAGTTCCACCCATTTTCTCCCTCATTCCACTCAATTTCTATTTTTCTTTCGAAGATAGTACCCTCCTCTGTTTTAAATTCAGGAGTATATAATATATCCCCCTCATATATCTCTTTTCCGTTTTTGTCTTTGAGGCCTGTGAATTGCATAAAAACAACTCCATCTATAATAAACAAATCTTGTACATCTTTATAAAACATTGTTTTACTGGGTTCATCCCAAGCTCTGAATTTAATTGTTCTCATTTAATTATCCTCAACTTCTCCGGATATACATCAACTAGGGGAGGCTTAGGTATTTTACCTCCATTCTCGTCTAAATATGTTTTATATACATTAAGAAAGCTGGCAAAGGGCTTGTCCACTTTCCTAAACTCATATCCAACTTTATGCCTGGTGCCTGTTCTTAAAATTCCCATCTTGTGAATCTTTTTACCTGTCATTTCTTCATATGCTTGTTTATAAGATGCAATCTGTCTCTCGTGATTCGAATAAATGCCAGAACCTGTTTTGAAATCTATAAGCCAATTCTCTTTCCCTTTCGTGCAAAAGAGATCTAATGTCCCTGCGTACTTATATTTCCAGCTACCTACAACAAACTCCGGCTTTATACTCTTTATATCTGGTTTGAACGCATGAAACCAATCATGGAAGCTCATCAGATGCTTTCTAGCGTCCTTGTATTTAGTATTGCTGTAGTCACGCTCCAGGTCTAACTCCTCGCCATAGAGCAGTCTTTCAATAGCATCGTGAATTGATGTCCCAAAATCGCCAGATTCCTTCATGATTTGATCTGATCCTTCCTTCCCATTTGCCATCCAGAAGTTCCTGAGTCCGTATCCTACTGGTCCAGCGTCTCCCAATATTGTAGTAGAGCCTGGCACGAACATTCCCTCAGTAGCAAATTTCTTAATATTTGCTCCCGCTTTTAACAACCAGTAATAATGGGAATCGTCTATGTCTTTTCTCACTACCTGAAATTTGGCTATTTTTTTGCTCATATAAATGTTGCTCCACAACCTAAACACTCAATCGCATCCTGATAATCCCTATTAAATTTCGTTGATCCGCAAGATGGGCAAACACCAACGTTTGCACTTACTTTTCTTTCCAGGTGGCGTTGAAGTTTATCAACTGGAGTGATCGGCTTTAGGTTCCGTGGTGTAGCTATTTTGTTTGTCATAAATTTGACCTTTTGTAACTTATAAATAATTATACATTATTACTGTGCTTTGTCAAGTCTTTTAGACAAATTGCACTTCTTCCCTCTTTTTGGGTGTGATTGTTATTACACTTAAATATTTCCGTTTCTTTTTAATAGTGTACAAAACACCATCGGCCCATCTATATGAAAGTCTGCCGGCTGACTTTCTATGAAAGATTTTATTGTGCTTTTTAACGTGTCGCAAAGTAACGACTAATTTGGCATTATTAAAGTTTTTAATAACCTTCGCGCGATCCAAATCATAATCCTGGCATCTGGCTTTGGCGTGTTGTGTAAATACTACTCTCATGTAAATAGTGGTCTTGTTTTTCCGTCCGTTTTTATTAGCAATGCCCTTTTTAACAATTTGCCCCTAATTTCCAAAACCTTCTTTTTTGATTCATCCTCATCATCAAGGCTTTTGTATTCCTCGCGTAGCTCCTTAATTTTCCCAGATATTTGTTCTTCTGTCATTTTCAGTATTGCAAACGATTTAATCTATCTTTAATTTTTCCACACCAATAACATTCGTATCCGTAATAATCCACCCTTTTTTGCCATCTGTGTTTTCCAAATAAGCAAAATATTCTGTGCAGCAAAACCTCAAAATCTATTTTCATTTTTGACCCCTTTTCTTATAAGCAATTGTTCTGGCTTCTTTTGCTGAGCCACGTTTTGCTGACAATTTCAATCTTGGAACTCTTTTCAAGCTTTCTGGCAAGAGTCTTTCTGCTTCAGAAACAACCTGTTCAACTTCAAAGTTCTCAGGATGCGCCCTCTTTTCTATTTCGTGATCGTGATTTGGTATTGTCATGTTTTAGGGAACCTTTTAATTTTTTTTCTGATTGTTTTCTTTATTTTATCAACCCTATGTTTTCGGTTTTTGATTTCTGGTTTATTATTTATGATTTCTGGTTTATAACTAGTATTATACAAGGATGATACTAGTATCATATTAATATCATTTAGAGACTTTTCTCCTTTGTGCAAAAGAATATGATCCTTATTCTGTACAATGGCTAAATTCTCTATACTGTTGTTTTGCGGATTTTTGTCAATATGGTGTACCGCTTCGCCTTTTTTTAATTTTCTACCCAACGCTTTTTCGGCTATAACTCTGTGATTGTTTTTCCCCGACTTTACATATTCCACCTTCTGGAAATCTTCTAAAGTAAAATTCAAACGAAATTTCTCTCGGACATCGTTTGGCATCAACTGAAGTTCCCTGTTGTAAGCCTTTTCATTTTTTTCTGAAAAGCGGTAATTATTATATTTGTCAACATTTATAACATAAATCCAGTCCTTAAAAAATATAAACTTCTTATCTTTGAGGAATCTTTTCTTTGAGTTTTCCCACTCAGATTTTTCAACCTGTAATTCAAAACAAGCTATTCTATCTTGTAGTTCATAAGCCCCACTAATACTAACCCTATCGTTAGAAATCAAGTAGATGAAAATCAATTTTTCAGTCGAACTTAAATTGCTAATATATGAGTCCATCCAAAATTTTGTATGTAATATTCTAGTTTTCATCTCTTTCTGTCTTTCTATCTTCAACTAACGAACCCATCTTTTCATCTATCACGACAAGTCCTTTTCCATTACAAGCATGACATTGTTTTTTGCCAAAAGAGAGAGTTCCAAAACCATTACAAACGGGGCATTTCTGTGCATTAAAGCGCGAGGAATCTTTCTTTCTATCTGTCATTGATAACAATCTACATTGTAAAAATATTCTTGTCAATAGGGAAGTGCCAAAAGCAACAATAACCTATAATTTCCGCATACTTTACAGTAATTCTAGGCAATGCCTGAACCTCTCCCCTACCCCACCAAAAGTATCGCTTTTCAAGCCTAGAGTGATAGACACCCTCTAATAGGGGAGTGGGGTAACAAATTGATAATACTTGACACTATACTATTTATTTAATTCTCTAACTAGCTTATCCCCAGCCGTTACTATTGATGCTACAAATACAAGAACCGGTAACACCCAAAGGGGCATAAATTCCTGTATCTCTGCCGCATGTTCAACAACAACAGGTAATAGAACAATTAACTGAGGAATCGCTGTCCTTAGAAATCGTTTAACAACTGCTGCTTTAAGATTGTAATTTTTTCGTGCCATTTTTATCACGCCCTTTCCTCAAAAGAAATCGGATAACAAAACCCCAGAACTTTATATCTCCTATATGTTCCATGTCTTTTTCTATGTTTGGTTTTGGCTTTTCTACTTTCGTCATTTCCTTATATACAGTCACCAATTCAGATATCTTAGCCTTAACGATTTCGGTATCATCGCCCATTTTAATATCAACGGGTCTTAGAAGCTCCCTAATCTCTTCCAACGTGATTTTGTAGTTCTCAGCTACATCATCCTTAATTTCTTTAACTCCCCATATTTCAAGCCATTTAGGTTTTACCTTCCCATCTCCTTGCATTATCCCGTCTATGATCTCTTGCAAGTTTTTGTTTTCCTGAATCCACCTATCAACCTCATCATTATGAGGATAATCTCCCCGAAGTGCTTTATATATATCACGGATTATGCTGTCTTTCGGCAGTTTTTCCATTTCTTCTTTTTTATCAACCTCACCATTCTTAACGAATACCACAGGGAAGTTTTTATTATTTGCGTCACGATACTCTGTATGAGAGTGCGAGCCATCGCCACCGTGCATTGGCCTAATATTCCCCGTCTTGCCGGCTTGGGCGACAACTTGGCCTCTCTTAACTTCTGTTCCTTTTGGTAATACCGTTCCAGGTTTGAAGTGGGCCCCCAATTGAAAAACCGTTTTGCCATCAACCTCGCCTTTAATTTTGATATAGTTCCCATAATCTTTTGTTGTTAGCTTTCCTGTATTTCTCCAACTTTTTGTTTCGGAATTTTTAGATAGAACTACCTTTCCGAAAAGAGACGAATAGTAATCTTTAACAGGGATATCGTCATGGTCATAAGCAGGATGCCTCTTGGAATACCCCTGAGTCTGTTTGTTTTTGCTTGGGCGTAGAACCTTTAGCATCTGTCCTATTATATCACTTGATGAACTATTTCCTTATAAAGAAGTCCCAAGCCTTGTTTCCTATGAAGACAATCATTCCACCAATAACAGTAGCAACACCGATAAAAACTCTTGTTTTGCTATCAAAGTCTTCTTGCCAGTCTTTTCTTGCTTGGTTTTGTTTTCCAAGATAGACAATATTCTTTTTATTAGCACAGACGAATTTCCGGATATATTTAACATCCGTTCTAAGTTCAATTAAAATATCGTGGTCTTTTTTTGTCATAGTATTGCGAGAAAAGCTCCTTCTGCTGTACCGACAAAAGGCACATCTGTACTAAATACTGGACTTCCACTTGGAGTTAAATCATTATTTCCAGCCGTTTGTGAATCCGTATAATCATTGTTAAACTTCCAATAACCAACAAATCCTGCCTCGTTTCCATTAAGTTCAAGAGATTTATTGTCATCTAATTCCGCAGAAGTTCTAGCATCATTCCAAAAACGAATCTCATCAAGAAGACCATCAAAATAATCCCCTATGGTTGTTTCATCGGATATTCCTATACAACCAACAAAGAAAGAATCATGGACACCAACTGGAGTATTTAATGTTGCTCCAGATAAAGCAACTGGCGTGGCATCAGAACTTCCGTTTAAGTAAAGATTTAAATTACTTCCATCATAAGTAATAGCAGCGTGATACCAAACACCAGTAGAAATACTCGTTGAACCGACAATCGCTGTGCTTCTACCACCACCAGAATCATCCCCAATCACTCCTCTTATTTTTACATTTGTTCCGTCACCATGAAGCATTAGTTGAACAACTTGAGTCGCTAATCCAGCTCTAGTTCCACAAGCAGCAACAAAATCCCAATCATCCAATGTTGTATGGAGAGTATCTGTCTTAAACCAACCCTCAAGAGTAACTGCTGTTAGCCCATCCATTCCTACAGGGTCATTTTTTATGGCATATTGAGAACTGCCGTTTAAACCTAGTGAGTGTGTATTTAATGACATATTAAGCCTCGTCTGCTACTGCTACACAGCCCCAAATATCATCGACTGTGTCGTAGATAAAACCAACTGTGAGGAGTTTAGAAGCGGTTGTGGTAGTTGGAAGGGCTACACCTCTTGGCTCAAATTTTGCCCCCCAAGTTATTGCTCGGCCTGTTGCATTATCTAATATCCTGAAAATTAGGGTTTGAAAATTAGTAGGAGTACCTGATAGATTGGTTGTCATCGAGGTTATCGCTGCCGCTAGTGCAGTAATAGTAACCACATCGCAATTATCAGTGTTCACAGTTGGGGTAGCATTACTTACAATAGTAGTGACTCTTTTGGTTATTCTTTTATCAGTGAAGGTTGCCACACCAGTTACCGAGCCTGTAATCACTGGAGCAGTTAAGGTTTTGTTGGTAAGTGTTTTAGTGTGTGCTGCGAAAACAAACTCGTCATTTCCTGTCAATAAAGGTAGAGTAACAGTTCTATCTGATGCTAATTCACTTACGGCAACAATGTATTGATGGTTTGCTGAGGTATCTTCTATTTGAGGTGTGGTTAAAACGGGGCTTGATAATGAACCAGTCAAACCTGTTACTGCAGGAGAAGTTAGAGTTTTGTTAGTAAGAGTTTGAGTATCAGTTGTGCCGACAATAGCCCCAGATGGTGCAGCTAGTGTAGAGACAATAGCAGATGTACCCGCCCCCACAAGTATCTTACCAGAGCCATGAGTCGCTACACCCGTGCCTCCCTGAGCGACTGTAAGGGGTGTAGTGAGTCCGGATAGGGAAGTTATATCCGAGTTTGCACCAGAAGCGGCAAGGTTGGATGTTAAATTGCTAAACGTAATTTGTCTTGAACTTCCGTCGGAGCTGTCAGATGTATCCGAAACATCAACAATATATAACTTATCCGCAGAAGCAGGAGTTGTAATAGCTGTTAGTCCTGTTAATTTAGTATCTGCCATTTAAGTATAATTTGTAGGATTCAAAGTTGTCTTTGTATAATCAACTCCTTTTCCTTCAATTTCTTCTAAAAACAAAACTGTTTCATCTTGCAGTAAAAACCTACTAACCTCCTCAATTTCGAGCAAAAGTGTTTTTACTAATTTTGGGCCGTAGCCAGATGCGTTTAGAGCTATGCCAGAATAATTTGAAGCGAGAATACCTCCAGATGCGAGTAGAAGACTGACTATCTCGTTTTGCTGTAATAACTCATCTCCTGTTTCTAACAAAAGAACATCTGTTTTGGTTGCGCCGGTTCCATAATTTGTAGAGGCTAGAGTGCCTTTTGAATAATTAGTTGCGTTCACGCTAGAACCCTCCCATTCGCCCTTTTGCTACGATTTCCTTAACCTTTCCCTCACTGGTTATAAACGACCCCAAGGCCTTTAAAGCTATTCTTACATCGCTTTCAGGCTCTTTGGGGGGTTGTACCGCCTGTTGGGGAACACCTACATTAGGAGTAGTTTGTGGTAGTCTAGGCGCGACAGGGGTAGGCCCTGTGGGTGCAGCTCCACTAACTCCTTCTAAAACAGAGACATCCATACCCTTTCTTGCCATGGCTTGTTTTAATGCACTTACATCTCCTAGTCCTGCTGCGAAACTTCCAGTATTTTGTACACCGTTTGGCATTTAACAAAAAACTCCGCCATTAAAGCGGAGTAAATTCTCCTGGTTTTATTATAACATACAGATTTTTTTCTTGACAAAGCACAGTGATAATGTATAATTATTTATAAGCTATGAACGAACAACCCTCAATTATTGTCAAGAAGAAACTGTGGAATTATGGATACTCCGCAAAACACTTAAAAAAAACAGAATTTGAGCTTCTCGTAAACGAAAAATTTAGAGTTAAAGTAGGAAGCTCACCATGTTACAAAATCGCTAAAAATGGATATGGATGGAAAGTAAAATGTCCAGATACTGCTAAATGGGATGTACTAGTAGTAGTTCTGTCCGTACCAACAGGAAAACCTTATGTCTTTTATCTCACTCGATTACAGGCCATGGAAAGAGTGGAGGGAAAATTTATAACATTCAAAGCCAAAGAAGGGAAAAGTTTAGTTGGAGAAACCTCACCACACAAAGTGTTTGGACATCCTAGAAATGGGAAGAAAGGATAGATGGGC
>SDBU01005469.1_pt1 | contig 15185 bp, 13 predicted proteins | sample 2277071 | NCBI WGS metagenome assembly SDBU01 (sample SAMN10397929, study PRJNA504765) | marine sediment metagenome | isolation source: marine sediment core GS08_GC12, 126 cmbsf | place: Arctic Ocean: Gakkel Ridge, Loki's castle | collected 2008
GCCTTGCCCTGGCCTTGGCCATTGCCTCTTTGTCCAGAGGCTTTATCATTTTAATGATACGGGTAAGATTATCCACTTAAAACCTCCAAATTATTTTAGTGAAAAAATACTTTCCATGGTTTCTACCAGTCTTTGGCACTCCGGCATGGTTCGGGGAGCGAGGCGAACATACTCAGGCAACCCGAATGAGGTGCAATCCCGCACCAGAATACCGCGCTTAAGTAAAGCGGTGCGGAATTTACTGGCCTCACCCACCCTAACCAGAAAAAAATGCGTCTCTGAGGGGAGTGGGGCAAAGCCGAGCCGGGAAAGCTCCTTGATTAGGAACTCTTTCACCTCTTTTATTTTCCTTTTACTCTGCTCAAGATAGCTTGCCTCATCAAGCACAATGGCTCCTATCTTTTGTGCTACAACGTTGACGTTCCAAGGCGGGCAGACCCGCCGCAGGTTACTGGTAATCTCCTGATTTGCAAGGGTATAGCCAAGACGCAGTCCAGCCAGGGCATAATCCTTGGTCATGGAATGCAGAATAACCACGTTACCCTTATAAATAAGATTCGCAGAAGACCAGCTTTGCTCGACAAAGGCAATGTAAGCCTCGTCTATAATAAGTAGTCCGTCCCCGATGGCATCTATGAGAGTCTCAATGTCCTGCCTCAAGAGGTATTTGCCGGTAGGATTATTGGGGTTACAGACAAAAACTGCTCTTGGGCGGTACTTTCCGATGAGCTTTACCGTTTCTTCTATCTTCAGGGTAAAGTTATCTTCAGCCCCGACCCACTTTTTAACCGGCTCGGCGCCAACCATCCAAGAGGCAACCTCATACTCACCATAGGTTGGCTCAAGGAGCAAAACACGGTCACCCCCTCTGAAGTAGGTTAAAGCAGTAAGACGGATAAGCTCCGTAGCGCCATTCCCAACCAGAATGTTATCTGCGGTCACACCCAATTTTTCCGAGAGTCGCTCTTTAAGTTCAGTTGCCTCAGAATCAGGGTACTGCTCAATGGCGATACTATCGAGAGCCTTCCTTGCCTGTGGCGGCGGCATGAAGGGATTGGTGCAGACACTGAAATCGAGGACCTCCTCTGGGACAAGCCCAAAGGCTCTTAACTCAGCATAATTTATGCCGCCATGGTAGCAGGCTTTCAGGTTAGCTATCTCTAGCCTAGGACGCAAGGACAAGGTAAATTCCTCCTGCCATAAAACATATTAAGACCCAGGCTAGTGCTGCTATCCCTGCTAACTTTAGAGAAGCATCGATAGTTTCCGGTACGGGAGAAGCAGCGGTACCCCCAAGTTTATAGTGCCCGACCTTCTCCAGCTGCACATCTAGGGCGCCGCTAACCGCAGCCATCGGCCAGCCAGCGTTAGGACTCTCGGTCTTAGAATGCTCACGCAAAGTGAGCTGCCACGACTTTCTCCAGTTTCGGCGAGAAAGAAAGGCAGCTAAAACCACAAGCAGTGCCGTCAACCTTGCCGGTACAAAGTTCAGGACATCGTCCAACCGGCTGGCAAATTTACCTAAATATTCATATTTACCGTGATAGCCAATCATGGCATCCATGGTGTTTATTACCCGGTAGGCAATCGCCCCGGGGATACCCAAGAGTAAGAAATAAAAGAGTGGAGCGGTAAAACTATCGCCTGAGTTCTCAGCCACCGACTCCACCGTAGCCGAGACTAGGAACGGTTTGGACAACTGGCAGGTATTGCGGCTGACCAGAGAGCGAAGCTCGAAACGGGCTTCATCCAGCTTATTCGCCACCAAGAGTCTCTTAATCTTGAGTGCGGCTCGCCTCAGTCCTTTTAGAGAAAAGGTTGATTTGAGGAGCAGCACCGCAACGATAATATACGCCACCTGGTTCAGGCTCTCCAGATAGAAGAGAATAAAGTAGGTCGGGGCAACAAACAGTCCCAGAGTGATTAGGGTTATTCCAGCCCCGTAAAGAAACTGAACTCGTGGGGACCGATTGATGCCACGTTTTTCCAAGAACGAGGTTACCTTACCCATCCAGGCTACCGGATGTATCGCATCCGGCGGGTCACCCAAAACCAAATCCAGGGTTAGGGCAAGAAACAATATGAGTAATATCTCCATCACTGCCAAACTATATCCTCATTTATAGCATCTTCAGGTTTTTCCTGATTTCCCACTACCGGCGGAGAGCAGGATGGCGGGCAAGCCACTAACCGGGTGTCTGTAGACACAGTTCCGAGCGCCATAGACCTCTCTGATATTATCCGCCGTGATAACCTCCTCCGGCGTTCCCTCGGCATAAATCTTACCGTTGTTTAACAGAAGCAAACGGTCACAATATTGCACCGCCAGGTTCAGGTCGTGAAGGGCGGCCAGAACGGTTAAATTATTCTCCAAACACAATCTCTTAATCAAATCAAGGATTTCAACCTGACGACCGATGTCCAGATTGGCCGTCGGTTCGTCTAAAAGAATCGCCTCCGTCTCCTGTGTCAGGACACGGGCAATGAGCAGGCCTTGTATCTCCCCACCGGAAAGCTCATTTACCCTCCGCTCAAGGAGTAATTGGGTAGCTGTCTTCTCCATCGCATCTAAAGCGATCCTCCAGTCCGCGATACCTTCAAACTGGAACATTCCAAGATGCGGATTTCTGCCCATAAGCACTATCTCAAAGGCGGTAAAGGTGCTTGGCAGTAGCGGCATCTGCGGGACGACGCCCAGGAGGCGGGCCAGTTCCTTTCTTGGTATCTTCCTGATATCCTGGCCGTTTAGGAGTATCTTGCCCGAATAGGGAGCGATAACCCGACTCAAAGCCTTGATAACCGTTGACTTACCCGAACCATTCGGCCCAATAAGCCCGGTTATTTCGCCTGGCATTGCCTTGAAGGTTATATCTTTAAGCACCGGCTTGTGAGCATAGCCAAGAGAAACATTCTGCATTTCCAGTTTAAGCATTCATACCTCAAAAAATAGCTCTTCCCCTGCGCCGCAGCAAATAGAGAAAGAAGGGTGCTCCACAGAGGGCAGTGATGACACCGATGGGTATCTCCGTGGGCGCCAGAATAGTGCGCGCTACTATGTCAGCCAGAATTAGAAAAATGGCGCCAACAAGAATAGAGAGGGGCAGCAGGAAACGGTGGTCAGCGCCCCAGACGAGACGGACAGCGTGCGGGATGATGATGCCGACAAAGCCAATGATGCCCACAAAGGAAACACTGGCCGCTGTAACCAGGGTAGCTGCCACCAGCAGGATTATCTTGAGTCTCTCTACATTGATTCCCAACTGCTGGGCCTGCTCTTCATCAAGCTGCATTACATTGAGCAGACGAGCAAAAAGCAAGATAACCAAAATCCCCACAGCAATGTAAGGCAGGACAACCTTTACCTCTGACCACTGGCTTAGAGAGAAGCTGCCCATCAGCCAGAAGATGATGCCGTGCATCCTGTCCCCACTGGAAATGATGAGGTAGGAAACGATTGAGGCTAAAAGTGCCCCCAGGGCGACGCCAGCGAGAATAAGGGTCGTTATCGGTAGGGTCTTGCCCACTCTAGCCAGACTATAGACAACAGCGGTGCTAATCAGTGCCCCGGTGAAGGCAAGCAAGGGAACAACACCAAAACCCAGGCCGTGCCAGGCGGTAGGCAGCAGAAAGCCAATCACCGCTCCAAGTGCAGCCCCTTGAGCCACGCCAATGAGATAAGGGTCGGCGAGCGGATTGCGGAAAAGACCCTGGTAGGTAGCCCCGGCTATTGCCAGGGCAGCCCCAACCAGTCCGGCCAGAATAACCCTGGGCAAGCGAATTTCCAGAACGATAGTACCAATCGCGTCGGGCCAGGTCTGAGCCATCTCCACCAGTGGCAGTTTAGATATGAGGATGTTGAATGTGGTCAAGAGAGAGATTTGGACACTGCCCACCGTCGCCGCCAGCACCACCACCGCTACCAGCAGAGCAGACAGCCCCAAAATGCTGTACAGGCGGGTGCGTCTTCTCAAAAAGTAAGTCGGAACCTCTTTTGAAAAAGCTGGACTAAAAGCCATATAAAATCATCACCTATCTACTTGAACAGCTCCGGATGAATGAAAGCGGCGAACTGTTCCAAAGCATCAACTATCCTTGGTCCACCGCGGTTAGCCAGGTCAGCGTCTACTGCATGGAGCCGATTATTGATACTGGCCGAGACACTGCTCAGTCTGGTTTCAGTTTGGATAAACCTGAAAGTTAAGCCCTCACCTGACCCGTGACCAGCACCAGCCATCATCACCTCGGGGTTTGAGGCAATGACTACCTCCAAACTGATAGCACCATAACCGGTTATGTTCTGGGCAATGTTTGTGCCGCCCGCCTTTACGATAAGGTCATTTTGGAGGGTCCCTGAGCCAGAGGTCATTAAAGGATCATGCCAGAGAAGGTAAAAACTACGTGTTTTTTGTTCCTCCGAGAGACCATCTGTCCTATCAGTCACCACCTTAATCCTTCGCTGCATCTCCCCCACCAGCCTTGAAGCCTCGGCTTCACTCCCGGTAATCTTACCTGCCAACGTAATAGCCTCAAGCACCCCGTCAACGGTTTTGGGATTTAAGACAAAAACAGCAATTCCTTTGTCCTCAAGCTGTGGAAGGACTCGCTTCTCATGGATTGAAGTAGCTACTATCAGGTCTGGAGAATGAGCCACTATTTCTTCAATATTTGGCGTACTAAAACTGCCAATACTGGGTTTCTCTTCAGCCTGGGGTGGGTAATTGCAATAGTCGGTTACAGCCACTATCCGGTCAGCCAGACCCAAAGCGAACAGAATCTCAGTATTGCTTGGGGCAAGAGAAATAATCCTCTGCGGGACTTCCTCCAGCCTGACGGTTCTACCCAGCTGGTCGGTAACTGTAATTGCGGATGGTGGTGTCTCCCCGGGTGAGGATGCGCAAGCCGCCAAAAGAACCAGCAGTATGGCTAAAACCAGATAAAACACCCCCAGCCGGCACAGTTTACTTTTCATCTATACCTCCATTTTGCCGAACCGCATAAAAAAATCCCCTCTCCTACAGCCGAGGGGAAATAAAAAACCAACAAAAATCCCTACCTCTCCCCGCGAAGCACTGTAGGATATTCAGGGCTGGCGTTCTGGCTTTTGATGGTTTATCCATCAATCACAGCGGCGCGGCCGCGTCGGATTTGCACCGACTTGCCCTCCACTTAGGCCTTCGCTTGCGCTCAGGCACCCCTGTATTATTTATTTAGGGGGAGTATACAATAACCTTAATAAAAATACAAGTGTCAATACATTTTTCACCGCCAATTTTGATATGTCTATCCACAGTAGCGTAGAATGTCAGATAATTATGAAATAAGCATCAGCAAAGTAGAGGAGAGCAATGCCTTTGGGACACTCTGGAGCAGAAAAACATCACTTTAACCAAAGTCCGCGTATTTTCTACGGCTGGATTATCTTAGCGGTAGCCTTCACTATTATGATAGTTGGTTACCCGGTCAGAAACACCTTCTCCGTCTTCTACCCCACCATTGTGGAGGAGTTCGACTGGGAACGTGGCAGCACGGCACTTATGTTCTCGATTGCCATCCTCGTCTACGGTTTGACAGCGCCAGTAGCCGGTAACCTGGTGGACAGGTTCGGGCCAAGATTTGTGCTCCCACTTGGGGCTTTTCTGATGGGAGGTGGCCTTGCCCTTTGCAGTCTGGCTCAAACGCAATGGCATTTTTATCTTTTCTACGGAGTTATTACGGCGGTAGGCCTTAGTTTTGCCGGGTGGACGCCGCTCACAGTAATTGTTTCCAAATGGTTTGTTAAAAAACGAGGTTTAGCATTCGGTGTCCTCGCCGCCGGGTTTGGTGGCAGCATGATGGCGGCTCCTCTTGCCCAGTTTCTAATTTCTAACTTTGACTGGAAGATGGCTTATATCATCATCGGGATAATTCCGGTTGTAATAATTGTGCCACTGGGTGTCATTTTTATGCGTCGTAGCCCTGAGGAAAAAGGGCTTTCACCTGATGGCATCACAACAGAGTCACCACCACCGAAAGCTCAACCAGAGCAACTGAAATTGGCTAACCCGGAGGAAACACTACCGGCGACCGATTGGACACTCTCCCAGGTGCTCCGAAACCGCCGCTTTTGGCTCCTCTTTTTTACCGGCTTCTTTTTCATTGGCTTTGCCGAATATATTATAATCGCGCATCAAGTTTACTTTTTCAGGGATGTCGGCTACGAGCCGATGGCTGCCGCCGTTATTTTCAGTCTATTTGGTGTCATGTTCATCATCGGGAAACTATTGGGTTTCCTGTCAGACCGGCTGGGAAGAAGGAAACTTTTTATCTGGAGCTGCCTGATTGGAATAGCGGCAGTTTGCCTACTATTCTTTATCAAGGATACCTCTCAGCCTTGGATGACTTTCCTGTTTGTCACTCTTTTTGGTCTTGGATTTGGTCCAGCGGCACCAGCATTTTTTACCAGGGTGGCTGACCTCTTTCAGGGGAAGCATTTTGGCTCTATCCAGGGGTTTATCGTGCTCGGCATCTCCCTTGGCGGCACTCTATCCCCCTGGCTGGCCGGGTTTCTATATGACAAGACTGGTAGTTACCTGGTGACTTTCTGGATAATCCTGGCCACCTTAATGATATCTATCGTGCTGATGTGGTTGACCTCACTCCCAGACCGAGACCAGGAACAACTCACCCTCAGGGGATGAACTTAGCCACGATACGGTTTTTATCGTCGGCACAGTATCGGAATAATTGACCAAGATACCTCATTCCCGAGCAATTGGATACCAGCCATACTCCTTCCCAGTTTCAAACATGGCGATAATGTTTTCCACCGGCACCCCGTCCTGAATGTTGTGTACGGCGCTAAGTACGTATCCGCCTCCGGGAGCAAGGTCTTGGATACGCCGCTTTACTTCAGACTTTACCTCCAGCACATTTCCACGAGGTAATACCTGCTGGGTATCCACTCCACCCCAAAAACTCAGCCGGTCGCCAAATTCCAGTCCCAATTTACTCGAATCCATATCTTTAGCCGCTACCTGTACCGGATTTATAACATCAACCCCCAGCTCGATTATCTCATCCAGCAGTTGATAGATAGAACCACAAGAATGCAGGTGGACAAAAGCAGAAGTATGTTTCTTGACGGTATCAAAATATTTCTTGAGGCGTGGCTTAAACAGCTTGCGGTAAAGCTCAAAGGAAACCATCGGGCCGTTCTGAAATCCAAGGTCTTCACCCACTACCACGATATCGGCGAGGTCACCACCTGTTTTAAGTATCTCCTCGACCTGGGCAACACTCCATTCTACACCAGCATCAAAGAGGGTACCGGCTAATTTCTGATCGGCAGCCAAGTCTAGGTACCAATCCTCAAAGCCACGTATTGCCTGCGTAGTATAAATAAACGGACTTGGTAAATGTAACACGATGGCATAGTCAGTGTTCTGACGCAAGTCTCGAAGTCGCTCTCGCATGCCTCGGGTATAGCCGGGGTCACGTGGGTCTGGCCAGGGGAAGTTAAGAACATCCTTTATAGTTATTGGTCCAGCAAGCGGAGACTTCACAATGTCATAATAGAAAGAACCGGATGGTTTGCGCCGTATTATTCCGAACTCATCCTGATATCCGTCCTCTCCAACTGATATATCTGGTCTAGAGTCGGATGTGCCTCGAATCACACCACGGAAGTCAGTGTCCAGTGCCTTAAGAATTGGCTCATGCACAAAGACTATCTGCTGCCACTTATGCATAATAGTATCCTCGGCTTCAACACCAAAATAGGCTTTCAGTTTTTGATAGGCAACGATGTTGATGCTGCTACTCACCGTACCACCGAGGTCAAAAGGTATTCTATCTGGCTCCTCGTGGCTGAGTGCCCTGATAACCCTTTCTCGATGACTTGAAAGCATACTCCCTCCTTACCGAAAACTACTGTATAGAATCTGTGCCCCGGGCGATACCGGCATAACTCAATTTTAAATACATATGGTGGATATTTCAATCCCCAATTATATATGCTATATTACTTACGATACTCTATACATTTAGCCAAGACTACAGCCGCACCTAGGACCAGGAAAATGATATCCCACGGGGTACTTTTGTACTGTTAGAGTTTTTTACTAAATACCAACTTTACCATCCACAGAAAGGAACGGCAATGAATACCCGGGAACGTTACCTGGCTTTAATGACCTTCGAGGAGGTAGACCGAACCCTGCTCTGGGAACTCGGCTACTGGGGTGGGACACTCAGGCGCTGGTATCAGGAGGGGCTACCCAAAATTAAGGGCGTGCCAGAAGAGGTCGCTGATGGCAGTAGTGTTATGGCGGAATGCGCCGGGGTTCCTCTGGGGCGATATGGCGAGTATGACGCCCATCATTATTTTAAAATGGACCCGGCAGTGGTGAGAGTGCCTTTAAATATCGGGACATACCCTCCCTTTGAGCAGAAAATTATCGAGGAACACGATGACTGGTTTATCAGGCAGGATGAGGATGGCAGCCTGCGCAAGGAGATTAAAGATCGGGGCACCTTGCCACCTATTGTCGGCACGCCAGTTAAGACAAGGGAGGACTGGGAACGTTACAAAGCAGAGAGACTCAAGCCCACCCTGGAAGGTAGACTGCCCGACAACTGGCCCGAGCTAGTCCAAGAATACAAAAAGAGGGACTACCCCCTTGCCCTTGGTCAGATGCATGGCTTTTTCGGTACGCCCCGTTATTTGCTGGGCGAGATAGAGGTACTCACCAAGTACTATGATGACCCGGAGCTGATGAAAGACATGGTAAATTACCTGGCTGATTTCTGGATCGCCCTCTTTGACGGCGTACTCAAAGATGTGGCCGTGGATGCTGTCTTTCTCTGGGAGGACATGTGCTACAAAGCCGGCCCCTTAATCTCACCCGACACCTTTCGCGAGTTTATCCTGCCGGGCTACAAGAAGCTCACCGGTTTCTTAAAAGACCACGGGGTGAAGCTGGTTTGTGTCGACTGTGATGGTGATGTCTGGAAGCTAATCCCGCTCTGGATTGAAGGGGGTGTGAACGTTCTTTATCCCTTTGAGGTAGCCGCCGGGATGGATATTACTGAGGTACGCAGGGCTTTCCCCAAACTCGGCATTATGGGTGGCATTGATAAGATGGCAGTTATCCGGAGTAAGGAAGCCATTGACCGGGAGCTGGAAAGCAAGGTTTCCTTTATGCTCAAATCCGGTGGCTATATACCTACTATTGACCACGTAGTACCTCCAGACATAAGTTTTGAGAATTTTAAGTATTACCGGCAGAAACTGGAACGATTAGTTAAGGGCGTTTAGTCAAGCCTTATTTAAGAGTCAATTTCTGCTCTTCCACAAAAATATAGAGCAGACAACCGCCACTGCGAACAGCGCCGCGCCCATAATGGTAAAACTGGCATGGAAGCCGTATTGGTCAATTAGATAACCCAAGACCGGTGCCATTACGCCAGGACCCCCCCGACTGGCAAAGTAGTAGATACCAAGCGCGGTTGAGCGTTTACGCTCTGGAATCTGACTGATGATATACGCCTCCGAGACGGGCATAGTGATAAACATAGTTACACCGATGGCAAGCAGTACCACGCCTAACGTCCAACCGAAGGACACCAGATTCAAGAGAAAGATGATGGGGCCAGCAACAAGACTCACCGCTAGCATTACCGGTACCTTCCCCAAACGGTCGGAAAGGTAGCCACCCAAAGGTCCCGCCCATATCCCACTCGAATAGATAAGGGCTAGTAGTGCCGCGGCTGTTTCCTTGCTGGCCTTAAAGTGGTCAACGATATATAGTGGGATAAAAGATATCGTGGAAAAAATCAAAACCTGGAGGGCAATGCCAAGCACAATAAACGCTACCAGTCGGCGTAAATAGCCTGGGGCAGAGACAGGCTGTGGACTGGAGCTAACCTTCTGTTCGGATTTTTCAGTGTAGCCTAATCGGCCCAGCAGTCCATAAAGTACCATGCCAAATATAGTTATCGGTATTGACAGGACGATAAATGAAGCGCGCCAGCCCAGAGCGCCGGCAATGGCAACGGCGATTAATGGGGCTAGAAAAAAGCTGGCCGAGCCACCTATCTGATGGAGACCCAGTGCCCGACCTCGATTCCTGAGTTCAACTGAGGCTGAGACCAGTGGGGAAGAAGCCGGGTGATAACCACCACCCATAACCCCCAGCAACACGAGGAAAACAATCAGCATCAGATAGGTAGTTGACAGGCCAACCAGCAGTCCAGAAAGCGCCATACCTGAAATACTCAGGGTAATCAGTGCCCGTCGGCCAAAGCGATCGGCTAACCACCCCGCCGGTAGCTGACTAACACCGTACGCGATGGTGAAGGCTGATACCAACACCCCAGCCTGGGTGTAATCAAGGGCGAACTCATCACGGATATAGGGCATAAGTGGCGTCAGCATTGCCGCCAGAAGGTGATGGCTGAAGTGCGCCAGCACAAAGAGTGGTACCAGTCCCAGTAGACCCGCACGGAAAATGGATCCCTTAATAAGAACTTCCTTTCATCTTTAATCGAGGTTAAAAAGATTTGCGTCTTCCCTTGGAACCTGAGGGACGAAATCCTTAAACGGTAATTGTAAGGTTTTTCTCATCTCAATCGCATTGCGGGGCGCATAGCCCCGCCAGTGATTGTTAAAAAAGGCAAAGGTCAAATCGGTCTCTCTACCCACCGCCTTAACCCTGCTAGCTAACTCCTCTATTTCCTGCGGTGAATACAGATACTGATAACGGGTTTCACTATCCCCCTGCCACCACATTTCTTTATTTCTACCGTGAAAGCGAAAATAAGCAATATCGGAAGTTACAGGCAAGTCTCCGGCCATTGAGGACGGGAATTTCGGTTCGTCAGTTTGCACCCAGGCAACGTTATTTTCTGCCAGCAACCGGGTAGTACGCCCGTCATCACTCCAACTGCGATGCCTTAATTCAACAGCCAATCTAAACTGAGCAAATATCTCAATCACGACGCTTAAAACCTGTCTCCCCGAGCTGTTGTTCTTGAAACTGGGTGGAAATTGCGCCAAAAGAATGCCGAATTTCCCATGCTTAATTAGCGGCTCGATACTGTAACTGAAAAGGTCAACATCTTTTTGAGATATTACCGCCTCATAACCGGTAGCCTCTTTATACATTTTTGGATGGGTAAATTTCTGCCATAGTTTGACTGAAAAAAGAAAACCCTCCGGCACCCGGTGAACCCAATTATTAACATGCCTTGGGTCTGGGGGTCTGTAGAATGAGCTATTAATCTCAACCGCATTGAAGAACTGGCTGTAATATTCAAGCTCGTTTATCCTACCGGTTGGATAAAAATGTCCAGTCCAGGTGCCCTCACCCTTAGGATAAGACCAACCGGACGTGCCAATATAATATTTAGCCGCACTGGCCATTGTTATAGTCCCATTTGCCGTTGACTTAGCTAATTATACGATAGTAAAACAAATAGAATCTATACTATCCAGGATTGAGGTGACTCCATTCGGTAGCGCTTGAGAGGAGTGCCGTTTAATGGTCAAGGGGAAAATGCAAAGAGAGGCTTCAAGACTTTATTTGTGGTTGTTGATGGTTTGTATCTGATGGAACAAATAATATGTAAATGAGAGTTGGTACTGGGTCAGAATGTACCGTTTTCTCAACTTATAACCCAAATCTAGTTAATATTTCTGCCTTGAGAGCAAAGCCAGTAACCAGGACCAGGAACTGGAGTCCTACAATCATAAACTTGGAAGTGAAAGAACCGGTCATGATATTAACTCCCTTCGCTATAATTTTCACTCTTTAAAGCCGTCCGGTAAATAGCCTATAGGTCACCCGGGGGTACGGCTAATTAGTACTATTGACAGATAAGTACTGATAGTGTGAAACTTGGAAGGGAAAGAAGGCATAAATATCGGGAGGAAAACATAAATAATTGATAAATTCTCTTCCGTTTGTCTATCCACAGGCAGGGTCTCTATCTTGAAACCAAGTTATGATGTTCACGATTGGTTGACAGCCTGGCGAATAGTGAATTAGAATATCTAAAATTACAGTAGAAAAATTGAGATGGAAAATAGAATTCTCATAGTTGGCTCAGGGGTGGTTGGCCAAGCTTCGGGCAAGGTTCTTGCCGATAAAGGGTTCGAGGTGACTTTCACCGACACCAATCCTGCTGTTATCGGCCAGCTACAAGATGAAGGATACCAAGCTTTTAGCAACGGCGGAGAATTGGAAAACCCGAATGCCACTGTCTTCATGCTGTCGGTCCCAACCTATCCGCTAGATTTGTGTGAGGATGAGTTAAATTCCACTGGCACTGCCTCGCTGGGCACAGATGGTCCACTGGAATGGTGCCGGGATGGGGTAGAGCACATTAAATCTGCCTCTACCAGTGTCGGCAAGTGGCTTTCCAGAACCGATGAATACTGCCTGGTCGTTATCAGGAGTGCCATCCTCCCGGGTACAACTGATGAGATAATTATCCCGATATTAGAAAAACATTCCCGAAAGAGTGTCGGGCGTGACTTTGGTGTTTGTGTCAATCCAGAATACCTTCGTGAACGTAGTGCTATCGAGGACTTTGCCAATCCATGGATTATTGTCATTGGCGAACTGGACAAAAGGTCCGGTGACTTGCTGGAAGAACTCTACTACTGGGTTGATTGTCCAATCCACCGAATACCAATTAAGGATGCGGAGATGCAGAAGTTTATTCATAATCTCTGCAACGCCAACAAAATCTCCTTCTTCAATGAGGCGAGGCTAATCTGTGAACGGATAGGGGTAGATAGCGAAAAGGTTTTTCCACTGGTGGCACAAAGTGCCGAGTCATTCTGGAATCCCATCTATGGAACCAAAGATTTGGGTCCATTTGGGGGTAACTGCCTACCCAAAGATACATTTGCCTTCCTCTCATGGGCTGAAGAGCTGGGTATAAAAACGCCCATTCTATCGGCTATACTTGAAGTCAACCGATATATCTCAAATGTGATTAAAAGCAACCCTAGATAGAATTATTTCAAGTATTAAATGGTGAGGAAAGGCTATGGATGACTACATAGTACTCCTGATGCTCTATTTCCCTCTTGGTATTATTGGTGCCTGGAGATGGGGAACCTGGATATTTAAAAAACTGTTAAGCCTATCTTACAAACCAATTACAGAAGATTTTGATACCACCGTTTCAATAGTAGTCCCGGTGTATAATGAAGACCCCAAGACATTCCGCCAGGCTCTGGAAACATGGAAAGCAAGTGAACCCGCAGAGATAATTGCTGTCATTGATTACACCGATGAAGCCTGCATAACAGAATTTAAGGATTTTCAAAGCCAAAACGGTCAAACCCAACTTATTATTACGCAGACACCGGGGAAAAGACCGGCTTTAGCTGACGGCATCAGAGCCGCTAAGGGTGAAATCGTAGCCCTGGTTGACAGCGACACCCTATGGAACAACTCAGTTATGAAAGAAGCCATTCGTCCATTCGCTGATAAAAAGGTTTGGGGAACTGGCACCCGCCAGAATGTTGAAAATCCAAAAACTATAGCTCAAAATATCTTCGATATTCAGCTGGACTTAAGATTCTATGACGAAGTGATGCCCCTTGATGGTACCAGTAAAGTCCTAACCTGCCTTTCAGGCCGCACTGCTTTTTATCGTCGGAAGGCCATCCTACCCCTGCTTGAAGATATGGTAAATGAGACCTTCTGGGGAAAACAGTGCTTTGGTGGTGAAGATAAGAGGTTTACCTATTTGATTGAAGCCACCGGTGCGAATACTCGCTATCAACATGAGGCACACGTATATACATCAGGGGCCACGAAGCTATCAACATTGTTTAAACAGCGAATCCGCTGGGGAAGAAATACCTACCGAGCCGACCTGCGCGCCCTCTGGCAAGGCTGGGCTTGGAAACACCCTATCTTTGCTTTTTTCTTAATTGACAAACTAATTTCTCCTTTCACCTTAATTGTAAGTTTGCTCTATTTTATAATCTCGCTTATCTTTCAGCTCTGGATTCCGGCGGCTATTATCTTTGCCTGGTGGATTCTCAGCCGGGGAGTTAGAATTCTACCCAACTTGACGAGACGTCCAATCAACATACTGCTGGTCCCGGTCTACGTTTTTGTCAGCTTTATCTTGGCAATTATCAAGATATATGCCCTGCTTACTCTGACTCACCAAGACTGGATAACTCGCCGCGGCAAGGAACGAAAACCCCAGGCAGGCGGACTAAACCTAGCCATGGCCAAGATAACCACCCTGGTTATTATTGCGGCTCTTTTTCTTGGGTTAGTTCTTTACAAAGGCTATGTGACCGGGGTGCCAACAGTTGAGCTTAGCTCACCATTAATAGCGGCAACACTAGCCGGGATAGTTACCTGGCTTCTTCTATCCATTGCCCTAGCCGCTGAAGGCTCAACACGGAACCATTACTGATGAATATCCAGAGTAAAAAGGCTGAAGACACCCACCTTCGATGGGACCATATCTATCAAAAATATTCCCTCAAGCAGCTACCGTGGGGGCAAGAGCCTACACCTCAGTTAGCGAAACTTATAGAGTCAGGGGTAGTAGAGCCGGGAGCTGTTTTAGATATCGGTTGTGGAGCCGGTACCAATACCATTTATCTGTCCAAGCAGGGCTTTTGCTATCACGGGATTGACCTCTCGCCGACCGCAATCAAAATGGCTCAAGAAAAAACGGCCAGGGAAACGGCAAGCTGTGGATTGGTCTTAGGGAGTGCAACTCGACTACCTTATCTGGATGGCAGTTTCAACCTAGTCTTTGATAAGGGCTGTTTCCATGTGCTAGCACCGGAGCATCGGGAGGCTTACACCCGAGAGGTTTACCGGGTATTAAAACCAAAGGGTAAATACCAGCTCATTTCTCTTAGCCCAAGGACACGCTTCGTGATTAAGGCCCCCCGTTCTCTCTCACCAAAGGGGCTCTGGCGCTACTTTAAATCTCACATACTTGGCATCGATGAGATGCTGAAACTCTACTTTCTTCTCTCAGTGGAGGAGCTCCAGCGCTATTTCTCCCCTACATTCAAGATTCATTATATCCATGAATCCCCCGAGAAGGGTCTGAAACACTACCGCCTTGAGGCCCTGATGGAAAAAATACCCTGAGGCTAACAGAGTCAAGCCCAATGACGAGCCACAGATAGATACCTGTCATTTACACTCACA
>SDBU01005470.1_pt1 | contig 15185 bp, 14 predicted proteins | sample 2277071 | NCBI WGS metagenome assembly SDBU01 (sample SAMN10397929, study PRJNA504765) | marine sediment metagenome | isolation source: marine sediment core GS08_GC12, 126 cmbsf | place: Arctic Ocean: Gakkel Ridge, Loki's castle | collected 2008
TTTCTGGAAGCGGGGAACGGCGGCCGCCGTTATCTTCAGTTCCATCCCCAGTGCCATAATAATTGGCTGGTTTTATATGGCGCCACTGCGGCCCCTTGGCCTCTGGCCACCAGTATGGGGACTCATTATTTCTACGGTAATATATATAGTCGTAAGTCTGATAACTAAACCACCGAAGAAGGCAGCGGAGTTTGTCGACTACACCAATAATTGGCAAGTAAACGCCAAAGCGATGATAGAGTAACAATCCTCTCTGAAAGCTCCTACGATGATAGCCCCGGCATCACCAATAGCCGCAAAATATACTGCCGTATTATTTTTATAAACCACTTGACAAGCACTACATATTGTGGTATTCTTGCTTTGCTATACAATATAGAGTAGTATTTCATTATGAATTGTCCTTATTGCGGTTACCATGATTCCAGGGTTATAGACTCCCGTGATGTAAATGACGGCATTCGCCGCCGCCGCCAATGTTTACACTGTGGCTTGCGTTTCACTACCTATGAACGGCTACAACCAGCCAGCCTCTTTGTCATTAAGAAAGATGAGAGGCGTGAGGAACTTAATCGGGAAAAGCTACTGACTGGTATCCGCAAGGCATGTGAAAAGCGACCACTACCTACAGGCACTGTGGAAAAGCTTGCCGATGATATCGAGGCAGAGCTTTTCCACCTGGGCAAGTCAGAGATACCAAGTACCGTCATTGGTGACATGGTGATGGAAAGGCTAAAGAACCTAGACCATGTCGCCTATATCCGCTTTGCCAGCGTCTACCGTGAGTTTGCTGACATCACGGCGCTAAAACAGGAGGTAGATACCCTAATCGGTAGTGAAGCCACGGCGCCTCTTTCTACAAGTCAGCTACCCCTACTGCCTGATAACACGCTAGAGAGACTAGCCAGGAGTCGTAGACGAGGCCAGAAAAGGGAGACACCGGGATTGAAGCTGGCAAATACCAGCACCAGGAGGCGGAAATGAGCACAGCTAACCGTTCGGAAAACAAACAGTTAGTCAATCAAACCCAGATTGCCCGGGCTATCTTTGCCGCTGCTGAATCTATGGGCATACCCGATAGACAACTAATTGAGCGACTCACCAATCAGGTGATTGAGCGCCTGGAACGACCACAGCCTCTCCTACCGGGTATGGAAGACCTGATGCCAGAGCCCCGTCATCAACAAAAACGCCTGCCTACCGACTCTGAAATCCAGGCTATGGTGGAAGAAATCTTGGCTGGAGAAGAACCAACTAAACGAGAGGAGACTGAACCAACAATGGAACCAACTATTACAGTTAAACCAGTGGCGTCCCAGCCTACAGGCGGCATCGACCTTACCGAAAATGCCCTCCGTGTTCTGGAGAGAAGGTATCTGGCAAAGGATAAGCAGGGGCAGGTCATTGAGACGCCAGAGGCAATGTTCCGTCGCGTGGCCCGGAACATTGCCTCTGCCGAGCTCATCTACGACCCCAAGGCAGATGTCAAGGCTAGAGAGGAAGAATTCTACCAGTCAATGGCAAGTCTTGAGTTCCTGCCTAACTCCCCTACCCTGATGAATGCCGGGAGGGAATTGGGACAACTCTCAGCCTGCTTTGTTCTTCCCATTGACGACTCCATGGAGTCTATCTTTGATGCGGTAAAGCATACAGCACTTATCCACAAAAGTGGTGGCGGGACTGGGTTTTCCTTCTCTAGATTAAGACCAGAAAAAGATAGGGTCGGCTCTACCGGGGGAGTAGCCAGTGGTCCGGTCTCTTTTATCAGGGCCTTTGATATTGCCACCGATGTTATCAAACAGGGAGGGACGCGCCGCGGAGCCAATATGGGCATCCTCAATGTTGACCACCCCGACATTATGAAGTTCATAACAGCTAAGGATGACCCGACTGCGTTGACGAATTTTAATATCTCGGTAGCGGTAACCAGCGAATTTATGGAAGCCGTCAAGAGTGGCACCGACTATAATCTAATAAATCCACACACCAAAGAGGTAGTGACTAAGCTCAATGCCAGAGAGGTATTCGATAAGATAGTAGATAGGGCATGGCGGACAGGAGACCCGGGCATTGTCTTCATTGACCGAATCAATCAAGATAACCCCACCCCACACCTGGGCAAAATTGAAAGTACTAACCCCTGCGGCGAACAACCCCTGCTCCCCTACGAATCATGCAACCTGGGCTCGATAAACCTAGCCAAGATGCTACGAACCAGAAATGGGACCGAGATTGATTATTCCAAACTAGCCAAGACGATACAGCTTGCTGTCAGGTTTCTAGACAATGTCATTGACGTCAATAAATTCCCTCTACCCGAAATAGAAGAAATGACCAAGAAAACCAGAAAAATAGGGTTAGGGGTGATGGGATTTGCCGATATGCTATTCAGGTTAGGCATTCCCTATGATTCAGAGGAGGCCTTGCAAGTTGCCTCTGATATTATGCATTTTATGAATGAGACGGCACGCCAAGCCTCGGTAGAATTGGCTAAGGAGCGTGGCGTCTTCCCTGCCTTTGAGGGTAGCATCTATGATGATGTCCGTGATGGTTTCAGGCTAAGAAACGCATCATGCACTACTATCGCTCCTACTGGCACCCTGAGTATAATAGCTGGCTGCTCCAGTGGTATTGAGCCCCTTTTCGCCCTGAGCTACATAAAAAATATCCTGGATGGTGACCAGCTAGTAGAGGTAAACCCGTATTTTGAGGAAGTAGCCAAGAGTGAAGGCTTCTACTCCGAGGAGCTTATGCAACAGCTGGCATTGGGGGTTAAACTCCACGGCGTGGATGGAGTCCCGGATAGAATAAAGCGGTTATTTGCTACCGCCCATGATATAAGCCCGGAGTGGCATGTCCAGATGCAGGCTGCCTTTCAAAAGGCAACGGATAATGCCGTGTCTAAAACGGTCAACTTTCCCCGAGAGGCTACCAGGGAAGACATAGTGAAGGTATATATGCTCGCCTACCAGGAGGGGTTAAAGGGAATTACCATTTATCGGGATAGAAGCCGTGAGGCACAGGTGCTGACCACCGGTGAGAAGGAAGCGAAAGCTGAAGGGATAGGGCTTACCCCAAGGAAGAGGGCAAAGGTAACCTCGGGTATTACCGAGAGGGTAACCACCGGTTGTGGCTATCTCTATGTAACCGTGAATTCCGATGAGCAGGGAATATGCGAGGTCTTCTCCAGTCTGGGCAAAGCGGGCGGCTGCGCCTCAGCCCAGCTTGAAGCCACCTGCCGACTTATCTCCCTGGCGTTAAGGTCAGGGATAGATGTTGCCTCGGTAGTAAGGCAGCTCCGTGGTATCCGCTGCCCATCCATTGCCTGGGAGGAAGGTAAGTCAGTGCTCTCCTGCGCCGATGCTATGGCCAGCGTCCTGGAAAAGCATATAAGTGACGGTAATAAGCTCCAGTTTCAGGATTATGGCCTGGCCAAGAATCTGGCCGGGCAGTGCCCCGACTGCGGCAGCCTATTGATGTATCAGGAAGGCTGCTTCATCTGCCCCAGCTGCGGGTATACAAAGTGCTAAACGATGAAGTACAAGTTTTGTTTTGAAGAGAAGAGAACACGCCGGGCTACGCATGACATGATACTGATAATGGCCAAATATGGTAATCATGGTTATCGCCAGGGGTTTGTTAGCGACGCTGATGTGAAGCGGTTCTTTCAAGCAAACGGTTATTATTGGGATGATCTTATTCAGACATGTAGAAAGCTAAAGGAGATTGTACCCATCGTTGAGAATCTTATTGGCAGTACTTGGAGGGTGTCACCTGGTGCGCGAGCTGCGATTGTTACCGGGGCTGCTACAGATAACGAGAAGGAAATCGCTTCAGTGGAAGGGCCTGGCACTTTGACAACTTCCAATTACTTGCGACTCTTTGAAAATGCCGTAGATAACTTTCATAGGTGTATGGAAAGTGTATCTTTTAGTGACTTCCAATCATGTGTTTCTAATGGAATTGCCAGTATAGACGCGTATGTAGGACATCGGGTTTGTCTTTATAATTCTGGCAACCCTAGTGAACCGTTAATCGACAGTAAAGAGAGTAAGGTATCTCAAGATACCAAGATTGGTGAATGGATACCAAAGATGTCGGGAGGAAAAAGCCTAGATAAGAGCAGGGCTAACTGGCAAAACTTTAAGAGACTCCGAGCTATACGGGATGAATTGGCTATACATCTAAAACAGCCAGCTCTTGGCATTAGTCATGAGCAGCTCGGTGAACTGCTGAATGTATTCCGTTCTGGTATAGCTGGACTGCTTTGCGACCTTCACCTGGTTTTCGATGAACGGATACCTTCTCAAATCATTAGGTATGCTTATCTGCCAGACATCAAGCTGGCAGAGGCAGAGGATTGATGACATTATATACCATAATACTTCGAAGCCACTTGGCCGGTTTGCAGCGCCTATATACCTAGCCAATGTTGTGATAAGGGCTACTTTTGTCTTCGTTCCTGAATTGCCAGTAGCGGATGATGTTGTATTACCCAAAGATTGTTCTACCCCTCAAACTCAGCAGGGATTGACATTGTTTCCAAGGGCGCTTACAATAATAAAAACTTAATACCGAGGTGAGAAATGAAATTAGTGGTTATTGGTTTTGGACAATGTGGCGGCAGGATTGCCGATGAATTTGCCCGATTAAACAGACGAGCGCGTGCTCATCGGGGGATTGAGATAACCCCTGGTATCTTTGCTGTAAACACCGACGTGGCTGATTTAAGTGGGCTAACCACTATAAGGTCTGACTACCAGCACAGAATTCTCATTGGAGGTAGAAAGACCGGTGGTCACGGTGTTGGCAAGATAAACGAGTTGGGTGCCGAGATAGCCAGAGAGGATGCCGATAAGGTAGTAGATGCCATAAGAAGCACCAAGCGATTCTTTGAGACCGACGCTTTCTTACTGATCGCCGGTGCTGCCGGCGGCACTGGCTCAGGGGCGCTACCAATACTTACCCAACACATAAAAGAGCGCTACGGGGATAAGCCAGTATATAACCTTGTTGTCCTCCCCTTTCGTCACGAGGAGGAGACGGAAGAAAGAACCATCTATAACTCAGCCGTCTGCCTTAAATCTGTCAATTCTGTGGCCGATGCCATAATTCTGGTTGACAATCAGAGATATGTCAGAAAGGACTCCTCCTTAAAAAATAACATAGCCAAAATTAATGCCATGATAGCGGAGCCGTTTTACGATTTACTCTGTGCTGGCGAAGAGAAGAAGGCAAAACACATCGGGGCAAAGACGCTTGATGCCGGGGACATAATACAGACCCTGGTAGGCTGGACAGTAATCGGCTACGGTAAATCGCAGCTTCCACTAATCAAATTCCCCTTTGAGGGGTCACGTAATTTCAGGAAGAAAAGCACTGAAACTCATAAGGGAATCCAGGCGATGGACGAGGCAATCAGTGAGCTATCACTCAAGTGCCACCCAGCGGATGCCAGTCGAGCTCTATACCTTCTCTCCGCCCCAGCCAAGGAAATGAACATGGACTTGGTCAAGGAACTGGGAGACTATCTCAGAGATTTAGCTCCGGATGCCATTATCAGGAATGGTGACTACCCCAGGGAAAGAGGCGTGGTGGATATCACTGTAATCCTGTCTGAACTTAGTGATGTGATGAAAATCAGGGATTTATATAACGAATCAACCGCCTTCATCACCGAGGTTAAACAGAGACAAGAGGTGGTCGAGAGCAAACTTAAAACCATAGAAGAGGCATCAAAGGATATACCTTCACTGTTATAGAGCAGCCAATCTAAGTTAGTTTAAGTCATGGCATAAATAAGGTTGCCTAAAAACCGGTGGAGCTTTAGGCGAAGTTATCTATAAAAGCCGCTGAAAAAACTTTTTTCAGCGGCTTTATCAAATTATCTAAATTAAGAAGGCCAGCCCACCGAATCATAGATGAATTTTACCAATTTCAATACTCATTTGCCTAAGATTCCTTGGGAAACCAGACAATTTAGAGTATAATATAAGCAACAAAGATGACTTTCCAAGTCTTTTATCGTAAGTGGCGTCCCCAAACCTTAGCTGAGGTAGTTGGGCAGGAACCAGTAACCCGGACACTACTCAACGCCCTAAGTAGTGGTCGTGTGTCTCATGCTTACCTTTTTTGTGGCCCACGAGGAACCGGTAAGACCAGCACCGGGCGCATTTTGGCCAAGGCGGTAAATTGTCTTACCAATGGCAAGGGGGAACCGTGTAACACTTGTGAGATATGCCAGGCAACAACTGAGGGTAGGGCTTTAGATGTCATAGAGATTGACGCTGCCAGCAATCGTGGCATTGATGATATTCGAGACCTCCGGGAGAAGGTTAACTATACTCCTAATCAAGCCCGTTACAAGGTCTATATTGTGGATGAAGTCCATATGCTCACCAAGGAAGCCTCCAATGCCCTACTCAAGACCCTTGAGGAACCTCCACCACATGTTATCTTCGTCCTGGCTACCACTGAAGCCCATAAAATCTTGCCCACTATCATGTCAAGATGCCAGCGCTTTGACTTTCGACGGCTCTCTCAAGCCGATGTCGTCTCAAAACTAGCCCGCATCTGTAGTGCCGAGGGTATTCATATAGAACTAAAAGCGCTACAGCTTATTGCTAAGGCGTCCACCGGTAGCCTGCGAGATGCCGAAAACCTGCTAGAACAGCTAACCGTTTACTATGGCTCCGAGCTTGAACTCAGTCAAGTTCAAGCCATCCTCGGCACTACCGGGGACTGGCGAGTCAAAGAGCTGGTAAAGCACATGGTAAATAACGACGTCTCTGCCGGGATGGCAACCATAAACAGCATTAACAGTGACGGCTTGGATTTACGCCAGTTTAATCGGGAACTGGTGGGATACCTCAGGGAATTACTTCTGGTAAAAACTGGCTCCGAGGAGGCAGTGGACCTTACCGCTGAGGATTTGACTGAACTTAAGGAGTTAGCGGCTAAAACCTCTCTAGCCCAAATATTGAAGTCGGTTAAGCTTTTTGGTCAGCTTGAGCTTGGTTTCGATAACTATTCTACCCTACCCCTGGAGCTAGCCTTAGTTGACTGTGTCCTGCCTTCAGTGGAGGAGAAGGTGAGCCCTACCGGCCCAACTGAGTACGAATTTCACCAGCCGGCAAAAGTGGTTACCCCACCGGTTACCCCACCGGTTACCTCACCGGTTACCCCACCCTCTCCCAAACAGGAGACAACTAAGCCTGAGCCAGTCAGCGCACCTGAGCCAGTGCCTGTAGAACGTGTGTCTACTACCCCCCTTGAAATCGGTAGTGAAATTGAACGGCTGAGCCAAAATTGGAGACAGGTTATTGACGAAGTGCCGACAAACATTAAGAAAACCAATGCCATTGCCCTGCTGAGAAGCGCTGGCGTCAAGCCAGTGGCCATCGAAGGCGATACCGTAGTATTAGTCTTTAGATATAATATTCACAAGGAGAACATGGAGAAGCCAGAAAATCAACAGGTAGCCGAAACAATCATCAGCAACTTTCTCGGGCGTCCCTGCAAAGTGCGCTGTGTTTACGAGCCTAAGAATAATCACCTGGTTAAAGCAGCACTACGAATGGGTGCCCAGGTTACCAGTGTGGAGGAGAAATGAATAAATTTATGATGCACCAAGTCCAGAAACTTCAGGAAAAGCTAGCTGAGGCGCAAGAAGAGTTAAGCAACACCACCATAGAAGCCAGCTCCGGCGGAGGCGCCGTGAAGGTTACCATTGATGGGCAACAAAAGATACAGTCGGTAAAAATATCACCAGAGGTGATAGACCCTGATGATACAGAACTCCTGGAAGATTTGGTATTGACCGCAGTAAGAGAAGCTATCGCTCAATCACAGGAACTTGCCGCCAAGCGTCTCGGCGGATTAACTGGCGGTCTTAAAATACCAGGACTGACTTGATGTGGCAGACCATTTATCAGGGAAGTTTGAAGGAGATTAATCTAGCAGGTGTCTAAGAGGAGTAGAGCCCCTCTTAATAAAATTATCTTCTTCTTCCCTTTCTCCTTGAGAGGAGTCAAATATCAAAAGAGAGTCAAAGAGAGGCGAAGCCTCTCTTATATAACCAATTCCCCTTCCCCTTATCAAGGGGAAAGGGGATAAAGGGGATAGGGTTACTAAACGAGAATAAAGGGGGATGAGGTTGAACCAGGGTTTTACATCTACCGTTGAAGTAGTCTATAGACTTATTCAGGAGTTCAACAAACTGCCCGGCATCGGACCCAAGAGTGCCCAGCGACTTACCTACCACCTGTTGCGCGCCCCTGAAGAGCAAGCCCGGCTACTGGCTGAAGCCCTACTCTCCCTAAAACAGGAGACCAGGCTATGCTCCATTTGTCTTAATGTTACTGACTCCGACCCGTGTTTTATCTGTGACAACAATGAGCGTGACCAGACTAAGATTTGTGTTGTTGAGCAGCCGCAGGACATCCTGGCTCTGGAACATACACGGATTTATAATGGACTATATCATGTGCTCCACGGCGCTATCTCACCTACTGAAGGGATAGGAGCCAGCGATATAAAAATTAAGGAGTTTATGGAGCGGCTACAGGGCGGTTCAGTAAATGAGGTCATCCTGGCCACCAACCCTAACCTTGAAGGTGAACAGACCGCTATGTATCTAAACCAACTCATTTCACCCCTGGGCATCCGGGTTACCCGCCTTGCCCGGGGACTACCCTTCGGCACCGAGCTGGAATACGCCGATGACGTTACCCTTACTAGAGCCATTGAGGGAAGGCAGGAGTTTTAGTTGACTACAAGTCATTTTATATGACTGTTAGGCAAAATACTGTAATTAATTAGACTGGGGAACTTAAAATGCCTGAAATAAAGCATCGTCAGGTGAATGCAAGCCCTGAAATTGAATATGGTGAGATTCATATTCCCGATGATAAAAACTTGGGTGCAGGGAATTATAAGATTGTTATTAAGAAAGGCGCTTTCTCAGGCAAGAAAGTAATCTCAAGTATAATGATTAATGTGCCAGTGTTTCAAATTTCGGTTAATTTCAATCCTGCGACTTTAGAGATACCGGTGCTTTTGGGACGTGCAGACGGTTCAGCGCCTATTTCAAGTAAAACGTATCTGTTCCCAGATTATTTAAGTATCTCAGACTCACACGAATTTAAAGTTGCGTTTGAGAAATGGCAGATAACAGGGTTGTATTTTGATGGAATTCCATTAAGAGAATCGATTGAAGGATTATTACTACCCGGTGCACCAATTCCTGAACATCTTGGCAGCCTTCAGCTAACAATCCCAAGTCCTTATTTCCCTAAAGAGGTACAAACCAGAATTATTGATGGTATATTTGATTTGAATAAAGATTTTACTTTTTATCAAATCAATCAGGGCAACACAGAGATCAATATATATAGAAATCTGGATTTTCAGATTATTTACCGACATTATAATCCTACCTTTGGAGAGCGGGAGATAGTGATTGACTTTGCAGATGCTGAAAGAGAAGGAGCAAAAGCTTTCTTTCTAGCTGCAACTTGGTCACCATCCAAGAATTCTTTCTATGTAGGTTTGATTCACACAAACCCAAAATTCGAACCACTAAGAGAAGCTTTTGTGCTAAGCGAAGACAAACTTAAATTAGTTAGGGAAAACATTGAGGTGTTTGAGGAACTCGTAAACACACTTGGAAGAGAAGAAGAAGCACACCAGTTTTTAAAAAACAACGACACTATACTGGGCCTCACTTCAGTGATAGAACCCATCTCTAAATTCAAGCTAGGTGATGATTACGTAACAGATTTTGTTACAAAGGAGATACCTGACGGTTATGTTTTTATTGAAATAGAGAAACCTGGGATGAGATTTTTTAAGAAAACCACTCCGCCAGAGCGGACGCAGGACTTCAATCACGCCATTCAGCAAATTGAGAATTGGAAAGCATGGATAGCGAAATATCATTCTTATCTCTCTGACAAACTGCCGGGAGTTTCTCCAAGTCCGGTTTTCTGGCTGATTGCTGGTAGAAGAACGCATTTATCTGACGAGGAAAAAGGAAGACTCGCAGAGATTAACCAAGAATATAAAGCTAACTATAAGATTTTCACTTATGATGATTTGATAGACAGAGTAAAAGCGGTTATCAGTAAAATGGATTAGTGATGTTAAGTAAAAAACGTCCAAGCCACGGAATTATCAGCCTAAGGCTATCATTACTAGAAAGGAGTTTATCAAGGGTAAAATGAAGGGGCTACCGCCCCTTCAATAACTATACTTCCCCCCTCTCCTTGAAAGGAGAGGGGGATACAGGGAGAGAGGTTTCAATTTAGATGAGAGGAAGTATCAGTGATAATAGAACGTAAAGAAGATACAAGTTCAAATTTTGAAGGGACGATTATTGATATTGAGACTATGGGGGAATTTCTCAATCAATACCCTGATTCAAGGCGATATAAGGATATCCAGCTAGTCATTTTTGGATTTATCAATAGAGATGGCCTCCAAATATTCTGTGCGAAGGGGATAGAGGCAATTAGTGAGTTAAAAGGAAAAACAAAGGATATTATAGATAGCTTAGAAAAGCCTTTTTACGCATTCAATACTGAATTTGAGAGAAGCGTTTTATCGTACGAACTTGGCAAGGAGATTGATTTTGATGGAGAACTTCAAGAAGGCCGTGAAAGTAAAGCAAGAGTGGTTAGAGATTTAGGTATCCCCAACTATGACGACCCCTTTTATGATAGGGGATTATGGTGTATGAATGCGTGGCATACCGGGGAATTAGATGCCGCAATAGCACATAATAGAGCCTGCCTTTTAAAAGAAAGAGATATTTTGTTAAAAAGAGGATTTAGAACACCAGATGAACTAAAATTCGTTAAATAAAGTAGCTAAAATGTCCAAGCCACGAACTTATCAGACGGAAGCCATAATCATAAAAAAGATTAAGCTGGGGGAGGCGGATAGAATTCTTACCCTCTATACGCCCCATCTGGGTAAGATTCAGGCGGTAGCCAAAGGGGTCAGGCGCCCCAGAAGTAAGCTCGCCGGACACCTGGAACTGCTCACCCATAGCCTGGTTTCGCTGGCCCGGGGACGAAATCTGGATACGATAATCGGGAGCCAAACCATAAATAGCTTCCTGCCACTAAAGAGCGAACTACAGCTTACTTCATATGGTCTTTACGCCACCGAGTTAGTTGACCAGTTTACCGCTGACCATATTGAAAACTACCCCTTGTTCCAACTATTGCTGGAAACACTAAAATGTTTATGTCAAGTAGCTAATAACGACCTAGTATTGCGTTATTTTGAACTACACCTGCTCAACCAAGTTGGCTACCGACCCCAGCTTCAACAGTGTGTTTCCTGTCGCCAGCCATTGGAACCCACCACCAACTCATTTAGCTCCAGCGCTGGTGGTATGCTGTGCCCCGGTTGCCACCAGAGCCAGCCGTTAACCTATCCTGTCTCAGTTAACGCGCTGAAAGTGCTGCGCCTTTTGCAGAGTAGTGACTACAGCACAGTAGTCAAACTGAGAATGACCCCAGAGCTATCTCAGCAGCTAGAAGAGGTGCTAAGAATCTACCTCAAATACCTTCTGGAACGAGAGATAAAATCAGCCGCCTGGCTGGATACTCTACGGAGCCAAGTAAATATTTAGACCTACACTTTTACCATCTACCAGCATTCTGGTTAATATTCTACCTTCAAGTCACCCAACCTTAAGATTGTTTATTGACCTCACCCCATTTTAGGTTACTTGGTAACCTTGACACTCCAAAGCGCCAGTGTTACACTTTTTCTACCCCCGGAAATGATAACTTTGGTTGTTAACTGGAAAGCAGGCTATAGTGGTGAACAGAGTTGGTATTCTTTATCACCCGATGAATAAGGCTGCCTATTCCCTGGCGAAGAAGCTGGAGGAGTTTCTTTCAGACACCCAGGGTATTTCTGCATGGCTGTGCTCTGCCTGGGAGGGAGAGAAGGCTAAGGCTCAAGTCAATAATACCGATTTAATTCTTAGCATCGGCGGCGATGGCACTATTCTGCGAGCGGTTCAGGTGGCGGTTCCACACTTGACTCCTGTTACCGGTATTAACTTGGGCAAGCTAGGATTTATGACCGAACTCAGCGCTGATGAGGCAATGGATAAGCTACCTGCCCTGTTAGCCGGGGAGGGGTGGATTGATGAGCGGGCTATGCTTGAGGCTGAACTTTACCCCGCTGGCCAGGACGAGCCTGACCGTACCTTTTATGCCCTGAATGATGTGGTAGTGGCACGAGGGGCAATAGCCCGGACGGTTTATGTAGCAGCTAGCATTGATGGTAAGCCACTGACCACCTATAAGGCTGATGGGGTAATGGTGGCTACCGCCACTGGCAGCACTGGGTATTCGCTAGCCGCCGGTGGTCCTATTCTTCATCCACAGTCCAAGGAGTTCTTGCTGCTACCCATAGTGCCTCACCTTAGTTTGGCATACACTATGGTATTGCCATTTACGGCAGTAGTGAAGCTGACTATTAATACCACTCATCAGGCGACACTGGGCATCGATGGTCATATCAATCTACCCATAAGTAGCGGCGCCACTATTACGGTCAAGTCAAGCACCAAGACAGCCCGGTTTTTAAGAATTCACCCAGAGACTTCCTTCTATAGTTCTCTGGAGAAAAGGCTGAAGGGAAAGCAGTAGTTTGAATCAGGTTGAAAAAGCTAAAGTCACTGATGTTGCTCAGATATATCAGTTAATTAATCACTTTGCTGATAAAGATGAGATGCTAACCCGCTCACTGAGTGAGATATATGAGAATATCCGGGATTTTTTTATCTTGAGACAGGGTGAGCGAGTGATTGCCTGTGCGGCGCTACATGTTAGCTGGTCAGACCTGGCCGAGATAAAATCGCTGGCGGTGGCCGCGAATAGCCAAGAACGGGGGATTGGCTCCCAGATAGTAGAGGCCTGCCTTAGTGAAGCTAAAGAGCTGGGTATCCCCGTTGTATTTTGCCTGACATATCGGCCAAGCTTTTTTGAGAGGTTTGGCTTTTCTCAGGTAGACAAGGCGGAGTTACCACGCAAGGTCTGGTCTGAGTGTTACCGTTGCCCCAAATTCCCCGATTGCGGCGAGATAGCCCTTATTTGCCACCTAGATACACCTGCCTCTAGTCAAGGCTGAAATCAAAGGAGCCTAATTTGGTTGAGGAAAAGACACTATCCAGCCGACTAATCTACGAAGGACGAGCAGTAAAGCTGCGGGTTGATACCGTTGAGATGCCCAATGGTCGGAAAACCACCCGAGAGATTGTGGAACACAGTGATTGTGTCGTTATTGTGGCTATTGACGTAGGTGATAATGTGCTATTGGTTAACCAATTCCGCCAGGCGGTGGGAAAAGCATTACTGGAGATACCAGCTGGTGGTATTGAGCCTGGTGAAGACCCAGCGACTGCTGTTCGCCGTGAATTACGCGAGGAGACGGGTTACCTACCCCGAAAAGTAGAAAGGTTTGGTGGCTTCTACTCGACACCGGGTTACTGCACTGAGTACCTCTACCTCTATCTGGCTACCGACCTTACTCCCAATCCGCTCAGTGCTGAGGATACAGAGAGCATCAGCTTAGTCCGAGTGCCCCTCGCTCAGATTCCTGACCTTATTACCTCAGGCGATATCTGCGATGCTAAGAGCATTGCGGGATTGCTTGCCTTTTTAGAATATCAGAAAGCACACTAAAGAAGTCTCAGATGAACCAGGGCTTCATCTCACGAGTAGGCTCTTATTCAATGCCAGCCGCCGACTAATCAGCCCATTATCCCTGAGAGCTGTCGGCCGCCGAGGAGATGCAGGTGCAGATGAGGCACCAGTTGTCCGCCTTCCTTACCGCAATTCACCACCAGGCGGTAGCCGCTTTCTGAGACACCCTCCTCTTTGGCTAACTGGTTAGCCGTATTTACCATACGTCCTATCAAGGGTGATTCTGCTTCGGACAGGTGGGCAAGGGAAGTAATATGCTTCTTAGGAATAATAAGCAGGTGCACTGGTGCCTGCGGATTAATGTCACGGAAAGCAAGCACGTCTTCATCCTGGTAAACAATATCACTGGGCACCTTACCAGCTACGATTTGACAGAAAATACAGTCCATTTTCCCCTCCGTGTTTACTATTTCTATCTACCTCACCCCCTTAGGTTTTCTTGGTAACCCTATCCCCCTTTATCCCCCTTCCCCTTGATAAGGGGAAGGGGGACTGGTTATATAAGAGAGGCGGAGCCTCTCTTTGGCTCTCCTTCAACATCTTCCCCATCAAAGAGGAGGGAAAGTATTATCTGGGAAGGGGCTTAGCCCCTTCCAGCTACCCTAATCTTGTGATAACCCTCGTATAAACTTCTGGAAGGCTAATTGGTCTTGTTGAGTAGCTGAAAATATCTTAGCTTTGTACTTCTTATCAAAATGAAGGGTTCTAACTAGGATTTCCTTCATGGACTTATCTGTTGTAACGATACTACAATAGGGTAGTGCAGTAGCCAACGCTGAAATGTCAAAAAGATCACTTTCTTTAACATTTTGACCACCTTTTTTGTACTTAAAATATAGGACTGCAACCAAAGAAGAAAAGACATCAATAAAGGGTATGTCTAGTAGTTTGCCTGTATTCCAATAATCGTTTATCATGGACTCTTGGATGCCAAGTCTTGTAATATCTTGAACGATATGATCCCAAAAATCTGGTTCACTTATTAGTGAACTTAATAGCCAGTCAAGTTTGGAGGCGAGAACTAACCTCGAAGAGTAATTCTGTATATCTGGCCATTTCTCCAAAAACTGTTCGGTAAAATTGGCGTAACGCACCTTGAGTTCTCTAATAGAATTGGGGGCAGCCACCCAATATGAAGTAAGACTTATTGTTCCACGATTAATTATCATATCCTTAAATCGGTCTTTTATTGGAATATTTGGGTCAGATTGGAATATCGGATGGTAATTACTGGTTAGCTTCATGCCGCCAAATTGTGTTATTGCATCAATTATTTGCCATTCAAGTATGGAATGCGAATCTCGAAATTGAAATTCTCCGGATAGTTGGATAAGAGTATCTTTAATTGCTACCTGTATTTTTGTGTTTAACGACGTTTCAATCTCATGAAACTCTGACATAGGGATTCTAATTGAGTCACTAAATACTGCCTTCTTAAGGTCATCAAATAGTGAA
>SDBU01005471.1_pt1 | contig 15181 bp, 15 predicted proteins | sample 2277071 | NCBI WGS metagenome assembly SDBU01 (sample SAMN10397929, study PRJNA504765) | marine sediment metagenome | isolation source: marine sediment core GS08_GC12, 126 cmbsf | place: Arctic Ocean: Gakkel Ridge, Loki's castle | collected 2008
GAGGTGATACAGGGCTTGATAGATAAGGGGTATGCCTATCCAGCGGGAGGTAGCGTCTACTTCAGGGTGAGGAGTGTTCCAGATTATGGGAAATTGGCTAACCGCAGTCTGGAGTCTATGATGGCTGGAGCCCGCATTGAGGTTGAGGAGGAAAAGGAGCACCCTATGGATTTTACCCTGTGGAAGGCATCCAAGCCGGGTGAGCCGTTTTGGGAAAGCCCGTGGGGAAACGGTAGGCCGGGCTGGCATATTGAGTGCAGTGCCATGTCCCTCAAATACCTGGGGGATACCCTTGATATTCATGGCGGTGGGCAGGACCTGGTCTTTCCCCATCATGAGAATGAGATAGCCCAGTCAGAGAGCTTTACCGGGGTAAAACCGTTTGTTAAATACTGGCTGCATAATGGTTTAGTGCAGCTTGGCGAGGAGAAGATGAGCAAATCCTTAGGCAACCTGATAACGATAAAGGAGGCGCTGGAGAAGTATAGCCCTGATGCCATTCGTCTCTTTATCTTAAGCCCCCACTACCGCAGCCCCCTTACCTATTCTGAGGAGGGACTGGAAGCGGCAGAAGGGGGGACAGAGAGGTTACTGAGGGTGATGTCGAGAGATGACCCCACTGGTGGTGTAGGAAAGGCTCTTGATGCTGAGCCTTACCGTAAACAGTTTATTGAGGCGATGGATGATGATTTCAACACTGCCCAAGCACTAGCTTTTTTATTTGATTTAGCCAGACAAATAAATCAGGCTGGCGATTCCGGTCTTAGTTTCTTGAAAGCTAAAAGTGTTCTTTCAGAACTTGCGTGTAATGTTCTCGGCTTAAAGCTTGACCCCTTTGAATTCATTAGAGAACCAAATAAAGAGATTGAACCTATTGTTAATCTTCTCGTTGAGGCTCGCCATAGTCTTAGAAGAGTCAAACAATTTAAGCTTGCTGATGAAATTCGGGTGGCACTGGACAAGCTAGATATAATCCTTGAGGATGCTCACGGGGAAACGACCATAATATGGAAGCGTACCAGCAAATCGACTACTCCAGATATTAAGTCTCTTGTTAACCTCCTTGTTGAAGCTCACCCCCTGCTAAGGGAAGCCGAACAGTGGCAGCTTGCCGATGAAATACGGACTAAACTGGCTGAGCTAGGCATAGCCCCTGGAGGATACGCCTAATGGCACGGAGTGGAAACGCAAGCGATAACCTGAAGGAGAGTAAAAGAGAGGCTTCGCCTCTCTTACATAACCGATTCCCCCTCCCTTTATAAGGGAGGGGGATAAAGGGGGTGGGTTGCTAAAAATAAAGGGTGAGGGGTTGGAAAATAAATCCAAACTGAAGGAAACGGTGCTCAAATATTTGGCGGAGCACTATACCATGACTATAGCCACCGCTGAGGGCGGGACTCCCTGGGCAGCGGCGGTATTCTACGCCAACGACGGGTTTACCCTCTACTTCCTGTCTGACCCGGATAGCCGTCACTCAAAGGACATTGTCATGAATCCCATGGTTGGCATTACCGTGAATGAAGATTACCACGATTGGAGACAAATAAAGGGCGTTCAGATGGAGGGTAAAGCCGAGCTAGTTTCCACCGAAGATGAAACAGCAAAGGCAGTGGCTACCTACGTTGAAAAGTATCCCTTCACCGCACCCTACTTAAAATTAATGTCTTCACCATTCCCTGGCATAATAAAACACTTAGACAAACTGCTCAGCAAATTACCGTTTACTCCTGGCCTACCGACCACATTTAATGTTAAATTCTACAAAGCAACGGCGACCAGGGTTCGTTTCATTGACAACGAAAAGGGCTTTGCTCATCATGAAGAGTTCACGCTTTAGCAATAGCCTGTGGAGGTGAAAAATGTGGCAAAATATAGCCTTTATTCTGATTGGTCTGGGTATATTAGCCTTAATCGGTTGGGGGGTTCAAGACTTCTTTAGGGCTAGTGACATTCCACTACTTATCAGGATAGCTGTTGGTGCTATTAGCGTCGGGGTATTAGTGCTTATTGGTATCGCCATCAAAGACAGGCTCAAAAAGGCTAAAACAGAGGATTTTAAGGAGGTAGAAAAGTGATTATTACCACCTCAGCACAGATAGAGGGAAAGACAATTGCTAAAACTATTGGTCTGGTCAAGGGCAGCACCATTCGGGCGAGGCATATGGGCAGGGATATTATGGCCGGGTTGCGGGGCATCGTGGGTGGTGAGATAACTGAATACACCAAAATGATGGCTGAGTCCAGGGAGCAAGCTATTCAGCGAATGGTGGAGGATGCCGAGAAGCAAGGGGCTAATGCCATCGTCGGTATGAGATTTACCACCTCAATGATAATGTCGGGTGCGTCTGAGATACTTGCCTATGGAACTGGTGTGGTGCTGGAGTAATTAATAGCATAGGGCTCACCGCTGCTTTGTTAGTCCTGACCAGAGGGAACGCAAAAATTTTAGCTTAATCCATCCCACAGGTAGCTCTAGCTCTATTTTCTCGCTCACTGGAAACATATTTATCCTGTCCACCTCAGCTTTTAAGCGGGGCAGCTCTTCTTCAGGGTTACCCTTAGCCAGTATCTGGTCAATACGATGCGCCATCTCCGAAGCGGCTTCAATGCGCCGCTCCCCTGCCTCAGCCATCTCTTTTGATATAATCCCATATTTTGCTTTTAATCGGTTAAGGCGCCGAATGGCTTCATAGGCAGTGTCTACAATTTGCTGGCGTGTCATCCACTCGGTCTCATAATTTAGGGAATACTTCCAGCTTGGGGCTAGTAGCGCCTGGCGGTGCTCCTCCAGTGTCCGAAACAGGATGCGGTAGCCATAGCGCTGTGGTTGCTCACGGCCAAGACTACCCGGGTCAAGGAAAGGCGACAGTGGAGCAATAAAAAGGAAAAGCCTTTTATCCCCCTTAAACTTCTGGAGCAAGAAGCCGCAGTAATCAATGGTATCCATTACCGACTGTGGCGTCTGCTTCGGCAGCCCAATCATAAAGAACACATCCAGTCGCCCACAGCCAGCATCAAGGGCATCGCTTATTGTTTGTTCCAAGGCTTCAGTGGAATAATTCCGGCCAGCAGCTCTCCTTACTTCAGGGTCGTGAGATTCAGGAGAAATCTCCAGACAAAAGTTGGGACAGGATAGGCTCAACTGGTGCAAAAAGTCTCTTGAGGCAGGAGAGAACAGTTCAAGGATAAATTGATTCTTCACCCTATCCTTCTGAAGCAGGTGCAAAAGCTCATAAGCATAGTCCTCTCCTGGTTGGCGCAGGTCTCCCAAGATAAAGATAGGACCGTTGCTGAAGCGCTCAATTTGTCTTACATCCTGAGCCACCGATTGCGGGGAGCGAAAGACAGCTTTTTCTCGATTATAGAATTGTCGGAAGGCAGCAGCCGAGCCACCACAGATAACACAATTATGGGTGCAGCCACGGCAGGTAAGCACAGCAGCGATAGGATAGCGAAGCCAGTCCTTAAAGGGAGCATAGCTAGCCAGGTCACGGTATCTGATAACTGAACGTATGACATTATCGTAATAATTTATAAAAACATTGCTGAGGTCAGCGGGGATGTAAGAGAAGGTGTTTTCCTGTGTCCTACCTTGGCTATCTCGCCAAACAAGGTTGGGCACTGCTTCAGGCTGCCTACTATTTATTACGCAATCCATTAGCTGTCGGAGGGGTTCTTCTGTAGAGTCGCCCCTCAACACATAGTCTATCTCAGGGTACTGGATTAGCTCCTGGTAGTAATAAGAGGCGGAAAGCCCGCCTACTACCACCTTCGCCTCAGGATGGCATCTTTTCACCAGCTTTGCCACCTCAATAGCACCATGAGCATGCACCAGCCAGTGTAAATCGATACCAAAGACTGGTGCCCTCAGACGCTTTATCAATGCCTCAGCATCAAAGTTTCTATCATTTAGCATGCGCACTGCCAGGTTAACAATGCGCACCCGATAGCCAGCGCGCTCCAGATATTCAGCAATGCTGGTAAAGCCGATGGGATACATCTCGAAAATGGGAGAGGAGGGAATCAGGTCGCTAACCGGTCCGTAAAGAATCGTTTTTTGGCGAAAGTCATATACGCTGGGCGGATGAAGCAGAATCAGGTCAGATTGAGACATCTAGACTGACTCCTTTCTCTGCACTTGCCGCTGAAACGCAGCGGGTTTCTACTTAACAGCTACGTGAATACCGATAGCTCCCAAAAACAGTGGGCGAAAGGATACCTGGCGGAAGCCAGCCGTACCCAGAATTTCCTGAAGTTCCTCAGCAGTATAAAATCGAGCCGCTGATTCAGCCAGATAATTATAGGCGCCTCTATTGCCGGAAAGTAGGTATCCCAGTCTGAAGACGAACCAGCGCAGATACCGATGGAAAAGTTCCCGTATTAGCTTCATTTTCGGTTGACTGGTTTCCACGATAACGTATCTGCCACCGGCACTTAGTACCCTCAATACCTCGGCTATATGCCGTCGCGCCAACGGATTTTTGTAGGTTAGGTTGCGGAAGGCGAAAGAGATGCCGACACAATCAAAGTATCCATCAGGAAAGGGAAGGTTAGCAGCATCACCATAGATAAACGAAATCTTTCTCCCCCTGGCTAAACGCTCTGTCTTTTTTACCGCTATTTCAAGCATGGGCTGGCTATAATCAATCCCGGTCAATTCCACATCGTTCCCAGCCAGCCGGGCTAAATTAATAGCCAGGTCACCGGTGCCACAGCACAGGTCAAGCACTTTCCCTAATGGTGAAGCTAAACACTCTCTGGCTGCCTTAAGCCGCCACCGCCTATCCAGACCCCAGGTTATGATATGGTTAATTAGGTCGTAGCGACGGGGTACCGCACTGAACATGCCATGAAGAGGCTTGTTCTGAATCGTCCTTGTCGGCATAATCACTCATCCTCTCGTGATATCTACCTAGAAAATCGTGGCCAGAATATAGCCAATGCCTAAGAGCAGCTGAGTTAACAGGACAACCAGAACATTATTTGCCATAGCTGGCACCAGTCTACTCATCTCTTGAGGCTTCAGGGCACCTTGAATAGCCTTTATCGCCAGGGGAAGAGTTAGTAAAGCTATTAAAGAGAAGGGTGGCATTAGCCCTGCCACTACACCACCGATTATCCATAAATAAACTATCACGGTCAGGACTGAATAGACTATACTTGCCTTTGCCTTTCCCATAACGATGGGCAGGGTTTTTCTGCCCGCTTTCCTATCGGCTTCGGTGTCAGGGAATTCGTTTAATAGGAGCAGGTTATGCACCAAGATACCAGATGGTATGGCTGCCACCACAGCAGGAAGAGTGTAGGCAGCCGTCTGAACAAAATACACCCCCAGAATCGGCAAAGTTCCTAGCCCTAGCCCAGCAGCCCACTCTGGCCATCTTGTCTTGAGTATGAAGGGTGTGTAAAGGACAATGCATACCGCAGCTATTAAAAGTAAAGGCAGCAGGAGCCAGCCTCTAGAAACCACGAAATAAACACCTATAGGTACTGCTAGCAAGAGAGAGACCACTCCGAACCATAATACCTGCCTTGGTTTGAGGAGACCAGCAGGGAGCATGCCACCGCCCCCACTAAAAGGGGTTCTGGTAACCTCCAGGTCTATCCCACTCTTATAGTCAAAGTAGTCATTAAGCACATTGACACTGATATGAGCTAGAAGCAGCCCAACGAAAGCCAACAGTGCATAACCAAGATGAAAGGCACCATCATACCAGGCAATGCAGGTGCCAAGGAACGCTAGTACCACCGAAAGAAGCAAGAACTGGGGTCTGGTCTCCATAAACCATACTTTCAGCTTCATGACTTCTACCTCTCTTCCTTATGAGCCATCGCTACATGCTTCTGCCAGCATCTCTCCTGCACATAAACGGCACATCTAGCACAGTAGTAGATATGAGCTCTGGCTTCTTTTCCACGAACAGGACATTTCATTGATTACCTCCTTGTCTAACTCTTACCTCATCACCCACCTCAGCATTAAGAAGGGTGCAGGCGCTACCCCCTTTTAAGGCTATCTCCAAATATCCGCTGCTGCCAATGAGAGCTAGTAGTCCCCTGCCCTCAGCATAGGTGTGGCTTAACCCAGAGATGGAGTGACTGCTGACCTCAATAGTTATCGCTTGTTTTGTCTGGGTTAGGTCATCACTCCTAACATCAGTAATAAGATTACCAAAGCTATCAATGTGAAGGATATGCCCCACTAGCGTGCCATCTGGTGCCTGATAGGGATGGGAGAGCGGTAACGCAGTAAGCGAGGTTGCTCTTTCGCCGAAGTCTATCGGTGGGAAGCCTAAAGAAAGCCGGGCAGCTACCGGGGCAAAGATGTCACGTCCGTGGAAGGTAGGGCTAACTGGGGAACGCCAGAACTGAGGCTTAGTGATAGCCACAGCCTCCAGTCCTAGCTCTAGCTCGATTTGTTGTAGGTTGTTTATCAACCTCACCCCCTCGGTCCCCCTCTCCTTCAAAGGAGAGGGGGAAGAATAGTTTGTAAAGGGGCTCCGCCCCTTCAAACTTCCCTTGATAAATTGCTGGATAACATAGCTCAAAACGCCATTATCGGGAGCAATAAAGTCAGCCAATGGTGTTCTCAGGATAATAGCTCTTCGCTCAGTGCCAACCCCGGGGTCAACTACCACTACATGGATTGTTTTCTGAGGGAAGAATCGATATGTTGTCCCCAAGACAAAGGCGGCTTGGGGGATATTCTGAGGTTTGATATTATGGCAAATATCAATCAACTTTGCCTCAGGATTGATACTGAGTATCACCCCTTTTATGGCAGCTACATAGGCATCAGTCAAACCGAAATCAGTGGTCAAGGTTATTATAGCACCCATAATTCTTGGTTAGCTAACTCTGAGGGCGATTATGGCAATAATGATAAATAGAACCACCAAGGCAATGGTAAGTTGAAACAATGTCTTTTCCACACCTCGCTTAGTCCGATAGACGGTACCAGGCTGACCAAAGATACCCCCTAGCCCTCCACCCCTGACCTGAAACAGAATAACTAGTATCAGGGTTACAGACAACACAATCTGAGCCACACTAAGGTAGGTTTGCACCTTATCCTTCCTCAAGCTTTTTCTTTAATAGTTCGTTTACAAGCTTCGGGTTAGCACGACCTCTGGTGGCCTTCATTACCTGGCCGACAAGGAAAGTCAGAGATTGTGTCTTCCCTGCTTTATAATCAGCCACTGCTTGAACATTAGCTTGAATCACCTGACTGACTACCTCTTTGACCTGCTCAGTATCACTGATTTGTCGAAATCCTCGCTGGCTAATGATGTCAGCAGCCTGTTTTCCGGTAGTAAATATCTCCTCAAACACGAGCTTGCCGCTGGCGCCACTGATACTATCTTTTTGTATCAAATCCAGCAATTGGCAAAGCTGCTCGGGGCTAACCCGAGAGTCACTTATCTCGGTGCTAGTGGCATTGAGCAGCCGGCTGAACTCGCCCAAAAGCCAGTTAGTCACCACCTTAGCCCTTTTGGGCAGTGACAGGCTTTGAACCGCCTCTGTCTTCAGGCACGCTTCAAAGTAGTCAGCCATTGCCTTAGAACGGGTAAGCAGGTTGGCATTGTAGAGCGGTAAGCTGTATTCAGCGACAAATCGGTCACGTCTAGCTTCAGGTAGCTCAGGCAGCCTTGACTTTATTTCCTCCGCCCAGTCCCGGTCTAAGACCAGTGGGGGGAGGTCTGGCTCAGGGAAGTAGCGGTAGTCATGAGCATACTCTTTGCTGCGTTGTGATACTGTTTTCCCCATCTCCTCCACCCACCCCCTGGTTTCCTGAATAAGCTTCCTGCCTTCAGCTACAGCCTTCCTCAGTCGTTTGGCTTCATGTTCCATAGCCCGGTAGACCGCCTTAAAGCTATTCATATTCTTAACTTCAACCTTAGCCAGAGACTCCGGGCTGTTCTCAGGACGGATGCTGATATTAGCATCGCACCTGAAGCTCCCCTCTTCCATATTCCCCGTAGATACCCCCAGATACTGGAGTATGCTACGCAGTTTTATCAGGTATCGTCTTGCCTCTTCCGGGGAGCGCAGGTCAGGCTCACCAACAATCTCCATCAGCGGCACCCCAGCCCGATTAACGTCCACCAGACTATAAGATTCTCCATCAGAGGAGGCGCGGTGTATTAGCTTGGCTACATCCTCCTCAAGGTGAACGCGAGTTATGCCTATTTCCTTCTTTTTGCTATCAACCTCAATGGTGAGCCAGCCATGATGCCCGAAGGGGGCATCATACTGCGAAATCTGATAGCCTTTCATCAGGTCAGGGTAAGGGTAGTTCTTACGGTCAAACTTGGTATAATCGGAGATAGTGCAGCTTAGTGCCAAGGCAGTCATTACGGTGTATTCCACTGCTTGCTGATTGATGGTAGGCAGAACTCCAGGCATACCCAGGCACACCGGGCAAACATGGGTATTGGGTGGGGCATCAGCATAGTTGGCACTGCAGCGACAGAACATCTTGCTCTTGGTCAGTAGTTGAGCATGAACCTCTAGCCCGATAATAGTCTCATAGTTCATAGCCTATTTCACCTTTATCGCCCAATTTAGTATAAACAATGTTGTCGTGACTGGCAAATATATCAAACATCGTCAGGTATCGGTAGAAATGACCCCAGCCGCTTTAGGGCTTTTCCAGCCTAATCCCTCTAAGTAAGACACGTTGGCAGTTATTGCCCAATCTACAAAGAAGGGAGATTGACTTTCGGGCAAGGGATAACCTCCTTGTGGACTTTTAGCTCTCTCAGCTCAAACTTATCTTAATGTAGTCTATCTGATACTAAAGGCAAAGTCAAAGTATGCCACCCTTAATAAAAGATATCGGATATGCTATAATTTCTACTGTAAAGAGGGGGATATAGCTCAGCAGGGAGAGCGCTGCGTTCGCATCGCAGAGGTCGGGGGTTCGAATCCCCCTATCTCCACTTTTTATGGCAGGTCAACTTATAGGTGGAAGATAATGAACAAAATTTTTGGGAAAACCTTCCAGCCGAAGAAAATCATCGATAATCCATCGGATGAGACCCTTCGCGAGTGGGCGTTACAGCATGGTGGGGTCATCACTGAGTTCGGCAATCTCTCAGTGACCACTAGGGTACGCAATAGAATGGCGAAGTTGACCGAGGTGATAATGGATAAGCCCGAACCAGATGACTTGGAGCTCATCTCTAAGGTTCTGGACTATCTGAAGAGCAAGGAGATGATTCAGCTTGACAGGGTTATGTGCATGACGTCAGACTTTAAAAAAAGCTGCCGACTATATGTTACCGCTGAGTATGCGCGGCTGCCCTTGATGTGGGGCAATACCCTGTTCCCGCCAGAAGGGAAAGAGCCTGATTTTGTATCTATCGCAGTACCGGAGTGGGAGGAAAAGAAGGTTCTCGTCTTTCCCGAGATGGGATTGACTATCGTTCTGGGCAGCGACTACAAAGGAGAACAGAAGAAGGCTATGCTCCGTCAGGTCATGTACTGGGCCAAGAAGGAGGGGAGTCTGGGGCTTCATGCAGCTAGCAAAATATTGAGGGTGTTCAGGGGAAACCAACTGAGAGATTTTGGGGTTTTGTTATTTGGTCTAAGTGGGACAGGGAAGACCTCCCTTTCCTGCCACTCCCATTGGTTGGGCTTCCCGGAGACGGTAGTGATTCGCCAGGATGATGTAGTCATATTGAAGCGGGATGGTAGTACCGTGGGCACTGAGGACTCCTTCTACATAAAAACAGAAGGTCTAGAACCTAGCTCTCAACCCCTGCTCTATGCGGCAGCTTTGAGCCCAAGGGCTATATTGGAGAATGTTTTCGTGGAACCAGAAACAGGGAAGGTAGATTTCGTTGATACCACCCTGACCTCCAATGGTCGGGCAATGGTTAAGAGGAAAGACATTGCCTTTACTGACAACCAAGTAGATATGGGGCAGGTCAACTTCATACTATTTATTACCAGGCGGCATGATATTCTACCCCCTGTAGTCCGCCTTACTCCAGAATGGGCTGCGGCAGCTTTCATGTTGGGTGAGTCGATAGAGACTTCGGCGGGTGACCCGACGGAAGCCGGTAAAGCACTAAGAGTAGTAGGGACAAACCCCTTTATTATTGGCTCTCACGCCGAAGAAGGAAACATGTTATTAAGCATTTTGAGGGAAAACCCTGATATCCAATGCTTTATCCTGAACACAGGAAACGTAGGAGGTATGGTTAGGGGGCAAAAGATCACCGTCAGAGACTCGATAAAGATAGTGGAGATGATAGCCAGAGACAAAATTAGGTGGCAGAGGGACAGTTTCTGGGGCTATGATGTACCCTCGGAAATCCCCGGAGTAGAACTGGACCGCTTCGACCCGAAGAATTATTATAGTGACGAACAGATAGAGCAACTATCTCAGGATTTGAAGAGAGAAAGACTGACCTGGCTTTCGCAGTTCCCCGCTTTGAATCAGGACATCTTGACTGCCATCAAGCCATAACATCAAGAGCGGAGGCATGCCCCTGTAGCTCAGAGGATAGAGCAGCGGTTTCCTAAACCGCGTGTCGTGCGTTCGAGTCGCACCAGGGGTACCACCTGGCTAAGCCTAGAGAGCGCAATGCTTACTTTCCTCGGGCAGCCCGTCTAAGGCACTTAAGACATTCATGGCATGGTCAATAGCTGTCCCGGAATAGACCTTTCTCATCTTTGCCCTGGTGAGCTCTTCAAACTTCTCCCAGGCTGAAGGTATGGCATTATCTCCTGCCTTATCCGGCTTTAGCTGATATCGTCTGAGAAAGGGACTCGCCCAGGCTATTTATAATCTCAGCGTCATAACGCTCAATATTCCCCTCATCACAGAGCTTGGCCAACTCCGGGTCTATGGGCAACTGTCCTAAAAACGGAGCCTGAGCTGCCTGTGCCATTTCCTCTCCCCGGCTTTTGCCGAAGAGTTCAATCCTTTTATCTATCTCAGGTACATATAAGTAGCTCATATTCTCCACCACCCCCAGGATAGATTTTCCCATTTTTTGAGCCATGTTTACTGCTTTTTTGACAATCATCGTGGTCAAGTCCTGAGGAGTGGAAACGATGATTACCCCTGATACCGGGAGCATTTGCATCACGGTAAGAGGGACATCAGCCGTGCCCGGCGGCAGGTCTACAATCAGGTAGTCAAGCTTACCCCAGAGTACCTCTTCCCAGAATTGAGTAACCGCCTTGCCGATAAGCGGTCCCCGCCAGATAACAGCATCATCCTCACTGGGCAAAAAAAGGTTGATGGACATGACCACTATCCCTGACTTTGATAGCACTGGCAGTATTCCGCTATCACTGCCGGTGGGACGAGCAGTGATGCCAAACATCTTGGGGATGCTGGAACCGGTGATATCAGCATCCAGAATGCCTACCTCATAGCCCCGACGCTTCAGGGCAACTGCGATAAGGCTAGCCACCAGCGACTTGCCCACGCCCCCCTTGCCACTCATTACGGCAATGATGTGGCTAATCTTGTTTAGCTCTGCCGGCTTAGCCTGACTAAATTCTACCTCTACTTCATTTACCTCAGGTAGCTTCTCTACCACTGCTTTTGCCTTGGTTTTAATCCAGTCCTGAGCCCCGCTACTTAGAGCTGCTGAAGCCAGAGCAATCTTAACTTTCTGGTCAGACACAGTGACCTCACGAATCAGATTCAACCCCTCCAGGCTCCTCATAACACCGGGAACCAGCACTTCATTTAGGCTTTCTCTTATCTGCCCCTCAGTCGCCATAGGTTATCCTCCATTCTTGAATCATTCACATATATTATCCCCTGTAGCCAATGCGCCATTCAAGTTTACTCTCTCCGTATTCCGGCTACCACATTCAGGGCTACGAGTTGCCAAGCCCAGGGAGGACTACTATTGCTTCCTTATTCGGCACGCCAGAGCTCTCAGCTCCGGGTAACCAGTAACCGGGTCGCCAGGCTCCAGCTCAGTTAACACATTGGCATTCGCCTCGCCCCCCCAACCGTGGAGGACACTGACCACCTGAGGCATCATATCTTCAGTGGTTCTCACCTTGATTTTTATCTGCCCCCTTTTTGTTTCTAGGATTACGATATCGCTATCACCAACGCCATACCCCCTGGCTGTAGCAGGGTGAATCTCAACTATCGGCTCAGGTGCTAGCTGTTTGAGTTGAGGCACACTCCTCATCTGGTAGTGGGTGTATTCTGGAATTCTGGCACCAGTAACCAGAATTAGAGGATACTCGTTTGCCAGTTCAGGGAAGCTAGTCGGGCTTTGGCTAGGCTCCTTATAAACGGGTATTGGGTCATATCCAGCGTCAGCCAATGTTTGGGAATAGAGTTCAATCTTGCCCGAAGGCGTCCTGATTTGTTTTGGTGCATTTATATCATAGCATCTGCTGCCGAACCATATCCCTTCAGGGTGTTCCTCTGCCAATTGCTTTAAGGTTATTCCACTGGCTTTCAGGAAGTTGTCAATGACCTCCTCGTCACTGTTCCAGGGAAAGTAATCCCCGTATCCCATCCTTCTGCCCAGCTCTGAATAGAACTTCCAGTCAGGCCAGGATTCCCCTAGTGGCTCTATTAGTTTCTTACTGAGTAGAACATATGGTATTCCGGCGGTTAGCCCGTAGTTATAGCCCAACCCAAGCCTCTCCATAAATGAGCAGGCAGGCAGCACAATATCAGCAAGCTCAGCAGTCTCAGTCATAAACAGGTCCATAACCACCAGCATATCTAGCTTCTTGAATGCCTCCTTGACCTTATAACAATCTGGCCAAGAAGCGGTCGGGTTACCTCCGCTAACAATCATCACTTTAATCGGATACGGCTTTTCAGTAAGTATCACATCAAGAAGAAGCATTTGTTGCCCATAGGGAGACCTCATGTTCCACAGCCGGTGGAAGATGGGATAAGCATCGGCTCCGATTGGTTCTTCATCCACAGGAACTCTGAGGTCAGTGAGACGCATGAATGGGTTTGTCGCCCACCCACCGGGCACATCATAGTTTCCAGTTATGGCATGCAGGATAGCCAAGGCGCGGTTATTCTGAAAGCCATTTATGTGCTGGTCTAGACAATTGATGCCCTGGATTATAGAGGCAGACCTGGCACCAGCGAATATCCGACTAATATTCCTGATGTCAGCAGCCGAAATCCCACATATTGCTGCTACCTTCTCCGGAGGATAGTCTCTAACATGCTCGACTAGCCTATCAAAACCAGTGGTATGCTTTTCCACAAATTCCTTATTGTAAATGCCTTCTGATATGATGACATTCATCATACCCAAAGCCAGAGCACAGTCAGTCCCAGGTCTTAGCTGGATATGAATGCCCCTTTTTGCCAGTGGTATCCGCTTAGGGTCGATAACAATTAGTCTTAGCCCTCTGTCTAGGGCTTGATAAATCTTACTAGCCAGGGGTGGCTCTGAAGCATCAGGGTTATGACCCCACAGAATAATGCATTCTGAGTTTTCAGGATCCTCCAGAGGGTAGGTGCCGAATGTCAGCAGACGAGCCATGATGCGAGAACGAAAGCAGTGAGCTTCTACAGAAAAATAGTTCGGCGTGCCATAAGCACCACGAAACCTCTGAGCGAAGGCAGATATCTCAATGTTCTCCGCCCCTGTGGACCCCACAGAAAGGGCTAGGGCATGAGCACCGTATTCACTCTTAATTCGTTGCAGCTTATTGGCTATAGTATCCAGTGCTTCATCCCATGAAATTCGGCTCCAGCCACCGTCTCTCTTTTTCATCGGGTATTTCAAACGGTCAGGTGAATAAACATAATCCGACAGGTACTCGCCTCTAGGGCACAAGACACCCCGGTTTAGGGGATGTTCTGTCATGCCCTCTACCTTAATGAGCTTACCATCTTTGACATAGGCATTTATGCCACACACCATGAAGCACAACATACAAACAGTCTTAAAGCTCTTAGTTTCACTTGATGAATCTCCCATGATTACCTTCCTACACTGAATACTTATTTGCGCTTGGGCCAATCTTTACCTAGACGATTCCCCAATCCCTATAGCCTTGTTGAATAATAGATAAATATTCCTTTGAAGGCTGTGTTTCTTCTGATTGCCCAGCTTTGATATAGGTTATTGCTTCAACAGGCTCACCATCTTCATCAAATACCGTAACCTTTAGTCTGTTGTAGCTGCCAGGATAACCTTCATAGCTATCCAATCGTCTTAAATCTCTTTCGGAAACTTCATAAATAGCTCCAGGAACCCTCTCTCCCCTAAACAGCTTGATGCTGGCGACTCCACCTCGCCACTGCCTAGACCAGCCGACAAACACCAGCTTGTAGTTAGGAAGGGTAGCTATAAACTTGGGCTTGCTGTCTGGGCAGCGTTCTAGCATCTGCTTACGATTGAGATTGAAGCCATAGGCGAAGTAATACACTGATTCTCCTCAATATGGATATTAGCTTCGATTAAGAGTTTTGTCAACATAACCGACGGGGACAAAGTCTTGATACAACCTATCACCTATGATAAAATAGGCATCAGGGTCAACTTGACTTCTCAGGGGGCTAAATGCGACAAGAGAAAGAATGGGAACCTAAACTAATCGGTTTCCTGTGCAAATGGTGTAGCTATGCCGGTGCCGATTTAGCCGGGACCAGCCGCAAGAAATACCCAGCCAATATAAGGATAATAAAGATCCCATGCTCGGGAAGAGTGGATCCCCTCTTCATCCTTAAGGCATTGCGGATGGGTTTTGATGGGATGCTGATTTCAGGTTGTCACCCCGGTGACTGTCACTATCAAACGGGAAACTACCGTGCCCGTAGAAGAATAGCCATAACCAAGAAGTTCCTCGAATATATAGGCATTGACCCACAGCGGATTCAGGCTAGCTGGGTTTCAGCTTCAGAGGCAGGGAAGTTCGCCGAGGTAGTCTCTGAGGTGACCCAAGGACTAAAAGAAATCGGTCCCAACCAATTGTTTAGCGATGAAAGATAGTGATATGGAACAGAGGTTAAGGCATGAGGCTAAGGCTCTGCTGGAGCAAGGGAAGGTTGACCATATTATTGGCTTTGAACCTGGAAGTCTAAAATTTACTACTACCCCTTTAATAACCAGCGAAAAAGACGATATTGACCGCTTGGTAATTAACCCCTTTATTGTGAATAACCTTAGTGTTTTTCTAACTGAGGTGAAGGGACGGGTCGGTATAGCAG
>SDBU01005472.1_pt1 | contig 15180 bp, 16 predicted proteins | sample 2277071 | NCBI WGS metagenome assembly SDBU01 (sample SAMN10397929, study PRJNA504765) | marine sediment metagenome | isolation source: marine sediment core GS08_GC12, 126 cmbsf | place: Arctic Ocean: Gakkel Ridge, Loki's castle | collected 2008
GACATGCCCAAACCCGCCGCGCAAGGTATTCCCCATGTACGGCGGCACTCGTAGGGCGTCTATGACACGAAAGACAAATTCGTATTTGGCTAATTGAAAATTCATGGTTTCCTGTCTCGTTTTCCCGCCACGATTCTCGGGATGGCTTCAAACTGTTTATAGGGATTTGCTGCGACGCTGACTTTGGGCAAATTATCACCAAACTACAAAGATAATAGTTCTTTTCTCTTTAGCACGGGCAAGAGTATTGTAAAATCTTAAACCGACGGAACTTCCACCAATTCTCCTACAACAAAGGGATTTGCGCGCTGCTCTTCGATAGTCCTTCTGTCGATTAAAGCGACTTCCTTTGCGTTTATCAAATCTGCCAAACACTTTATGGCGTCTTGAAGCGCTGTCGTGCCTCCCACCAAGTTCACAATGTTTTCATTCCCCGCCCCATTTCTACTCGCTAATTCGCGTGCGAGCTTCCTTCCCTCATCGAAGCCTGTAAAGACATCCTCAATCGTGTGATACTCCAGCGTGAAATTCGGATGATAACGTTTCGCTTCCTCCACCACCTTGTTTAGATTTACCGCCGCCTGCTCACTGGTAATAACGACGACATGGTCAGGCAAGGTTTTGACGATAGCGGAAAATAAACTGCCATAGGACATACCTAAAGGCGAAAATAGAACTCTCATTTCAATTGACACCTCATTGTTCAGCTAAAGTGGTTCGGTGATGGGTTTGTCTTCCCAGAATATTTGCACGAATACACCGATGAAGAGCGCTAGCGGGAAGTATAGAAGGATAACCGGAGGATATACAACATGAACTAAATTCTTAAAAACAGACACGTTCAAGAGACCAAACAACACCGGAGCGTGAATCTCTTTCGGGAGATGACGCAGGAAATGTTCCTGTGTGAAATCAATACTTTCTCCTCGGAAAGCCACTTTATCAATGAGAATTGGACCGAATAGACTGCAAAAAACTAATCCGACTATGAGCGATTCGATACATCCTAAGAACAAAACGGCTCTTGAGCGTTTAAGGGCTTCGTTCTTATTCTTGATGACATTGTTGACCTCGACGTATAGATAAATCCGGCAAGCTAAAAGGGAAACTATGACAATTTGTGAGAACTCAAGCCATGTAATATTGAGGCAAAACTTCCACATATCACCTGTCATCAATAGTGGTAGATAACCGACTATAATTCCACCTGACAGACGGGGAATCATTTTTTTGAACCAATAGATCTCACGTCTCCGATAAAAGCGATATAAAGAATATACAAAGGATAGAGTTAAAGCGAGGAATAGAAAGGAAAGCAATCCCTTTGCAGTAGTTACGAATAATGGTTTATTAAATGCGCCTAAGACAAACGATAAGAGTATAATAACTCCCCAAAACAATTTGTTGGATGCTATGTTTAGAATCTTTCTGCCAATATTCCATAACCATTGTTTTTTTGAGGTATTGTCTTTAGATGTTCTTGGATTATCTAAATCTCGCTGTGCATTTATAAGTTTGTTAGCATCTTTAAGAGCGTAACGTCTTAAAAACCAATCTGTTAGATCGTTTATCATCCCCCTGAATTTTTCCTTCATTTTAGGGTCGCAAGGATTCCAGAATTCATATAATCCCAGTTTTGTATCAAGTGTAGCATGTTGGGGGTGGTTTGTCGATTTCTGTTCGTTCCATAACACTTTAGCGATTTCAATTTCAGGGTCCCGTTCTCCACCTTTTTCTTCATCAAGAAGTCGAATTTCTGTGAAAATCTCTATCCACCACTTGCATACCAGATGGACATACTCAATAAAATCGTCTCTTTCTATGCAGTAACGGGCTATCGTTTTTTCTCTGCAAAAATTCATTAAATCATAAAGCGTGGAAACATCTTCTTCATGCAAATCTTTCCTTTGCATTCTTATTCTTATCAAGTTAAAAAGTGCCAGGCTAAAGAACACTGCTTCATCGCTATCACCTTCTATAAATTCGGGATTATTGAGCATTGAGTGGGCATCGTGCAGAAAATGGCGCAAAAATAATCGGCCAGGAAATGGTAACTTCTCACCCTCTTCTTCTACAAGTGGGGGATTTTCCCAAAAGTTATCCAGAGCAACACACACAGCCAAAAAAGCAGTAACATCTTGGCAATTAAAGTTAAGATCAACGGTAGGCGTTCCATCGTAATAAAATATCAATTGAGAATTGGAAAATCGAATTTCCACCAGTTCATGGTATTTCCAACGATAGATACTTCTATCTGCTTGAAAATCAAAATACTTCATGTCACAATCTCCATCAGGTTTTTATAAAGTAGGCTTTATCTGATATGTCTTGCTGGTGGAGTAAACCCCGGATGCTATTGACAACTCCATCAATGCCAGATTCAGAAGTTTCATCTATTCTGCGGGTATTTACATCAATATCTCTATTGACAACATCATCAATGCTAGGTTCAAAGATTTCAAGTGTTCTGCGGGTGTTCGCATCAATATCTCCATATTTATTTAAATCAGCGGTAATTTTCTTTGTAAGAGTTCGCAGATTTAAGAAAGGGAGTTTCACCAACTGCGCGCTTGAAGGGTGGAGAATTTTGTCACGATTACGGTTCCGCCGTATGTAACTCAATTCACTTCCATGTTCCTCTATCGTTTGCCGTTCTCTATCATTGGTAATAGCCACATGGAAAAGCATTTTCGCTCCATAGAATTGCGCTGCTACCGACAGTATGCCAGCCATCGATTTTCGTCCACCCGCCAAACTCACATAAACATCATAATCCGCTTCATGATACTTGTTGATTTGCTGACATGCTGTTGCTAAAAATTGGTCGCATGCTTTAGGATAATCCATATCCGGGTAGTCAATGCAGATAGGGATGTATTCGATTTCATCCCCGTAATTTTGTTCGAATTCCTCAATTAGTATATTCGTGAACCCTTCTGGAATCACTTCGCCGGAGCGAGGTTCTTTATAGGCAATATCTTTGCCAAGTGTAGAGAGAGTCACCACTTTTTCAAGAGAAAGGTTTTCCGCCAGTTTTTTTTGTAGCGCATCAACAGCGGAGGTTACGACGCCCGGTCCCATACCCAGTGATGAGATTAAAACACTCTTGCGTTCCTCTGACATGATTGTGTTCCTTTCGGTTGTAGAATTAAACCTTTTTTAACTTGCTGTATCGAGTAAATTGTATAACGCCTTTCCGAAGGTAATTGTATGCCAATATCTGGAGACTGTCTCCACCTCCCACGCTTTTTGGATATGTCAATTTACGCGGAATTCTCACCTCAATGAATTTTCCAACAGATGGGTTATATTCGCCCCATAATAAAAGTTGGGTTCTTTTGACAGTCCACTTTTCATTCGCCAGTTCTAAATTTTGCAAAAGTGACTTATCTTCAGAAAGTGCGACGAGATGAAAAGCATCATCGCGTTTTTTCCATCTCACTTCGATGTTTTTGTCGAAAGTTCTGCCTTTTTCGAGAAGGCATTCGGCATTGGGAATGCCGGCAATAAATTTTATATGCTCTACATTTTGATGTATTGTAAAAACTTCCGTAGGCGGTTTCTGATTCACAAATTTCTGAGCCAACACAACATGGAGTTCGACTTCGTTTTCCGCCACGCAGGTAGCGATAAATCCGCACTTTTTAGCTTTTGCGCTTGGGGGACTTGAATTGGATATCGTCATTGTTTACCCTCACTTGCCGGTGCGTTAGATGTTTTCTCGGCTTCCTTCTTTCGGTAGATAAAATACCAGTTTAAGTATCCCAGGTATAAACGTGCCAGACGCCACCAAATTTCATTATGTCTCCGTAGGTCATTCGCGGCATCAACCTCTCGCGCAATTATGCTGGCATTGACTTTTTCATTTCCACCTTGCAGTTTTTCTAATTCACAAATCAACGCATCTCCGAAACAAATCGTATTTCCTTCTGATTTGGATGCCCATTTTGTATTCTCTTTTGAACGACCAATCTGATATTGGATAAACGCTTCAATAACTTCAACGGATTTGGTGTTCGCTGCGACGTTGAGCACGTTTCTGATCTGATTTTCTTCCATGTCATGTTTTTTCTTATATATTTTATACCTGTCTATCAGTTTTTGAGCACCTTCTACCAAGTCTCCTTCGTAAATGTCGAGTTGTCGTCGTAGTTGAAGTTGAAATATTTCACTCATGAACAATACACCTCCTGATGAAATTCATCGCAAACGATAATTTGCCCCAATCCTTCCTCCCGTTTTTCCCCGATGCTGTTGAGTTGCAATCGCGCAAGCAGTTCGTATAGCGGTTCGATATCCGGGGTCAAAAAGAGGAAAACGCTACCTTTTTCTAGCACCGCCTCTTTCTCCTTCAGCAGCTTCCAAGCGAACGACCAACCGCCTCTCTCGGACATCCGCGAGTAGTGGCGTTTCAGACAAATATTAACATCTGGTAAACATAAAAGCTCCTTGAGTTTTTCGGATGTCAATATCGGGGAACTTCTGCCAAATTCATCCAGTAAGATAGCGTCTGATTGGAAACCGATGGTAAAGTACCATCCTTCAAGGGAACTTTGCTCTTGACAAAATACCTGATACGATTCAACGACTTCATCAATCTTTGCATTAAACGCTAAAATTCTTGCTTTGATTTCATCAGCGGAATCCAGGTTATAATCTTGAATATTGGTGATTATCTTTCCAAAGCCCCTTGACCCACCGCCGCCTAACCTGCTTTGGTTAAGTTGTTTGAGATGTTGTTCGATTTCCTCTACAAGATTATCATCCGAGATGGTCACAATACCAGAAAACTTAGTATCTGGGGAGATTGCTGCCACCGAATAGAGCATTTCCTCCTCAACCACATTCCGCTGGCGATTGATGGCGGATTTGGTGACGCGTTGTGTACGACATTTATACTGTTGGTAGCTACGAAGGCAACTTCCTTTGGAACACTTAAATTTTGTTTTGTAAAACTCATTAGTGTTAGGTTTACAGTCTGATGGGGTGCGTTCTGACAACCGTGAGGGAGTAGCATCATAATAACCTGCGAACGGTTCGACACGCTCTCCGCACTTTGGACATCGGGGCTGAAAGGCGAAAGGCAATTGCTCAAAAACTAATTCAGCAATGAGAGTATCAAAAACCCCATGCGGTGGTTCCTTTGTCTCATCCTCAAGCTCATCATATCCCGTGCAAAATCCATCCTCATATTTGCAACTCACCGCTGTCATTGGTAAAACAAGTGGAACATCAGGAGCATTCAAGGAGGTCTTAGGGTAAAAATTCCCGAAGCAGATGGTGTCCTGCGATTCGACGAAAAGTTTATCAAAAAGCACCTTATTGCTTTTCATCAGTAACTTCGCAAAAGCACCACGGACAACGGAGCCAGGGATATAATCCAACGTCTCCAGGAAATGTCCGTAAGGCTTCTTGCTACCGATATTTAGAGGAGACATTGCTGTAATATCAACTTTAAGTGTTTTTCCCATTTATCCATCCTTTCATGGCATCGGCAATCTCTTCGTCTGTCAAGTCGGGATTTCTCAAATCGCAAGAAACAGCCGACCAACCCAAGCCTCTCGATTTGCTATTGCCAAAAGCTCTGATATTTTTAAGTCCGGTGAGCATGAGCGCAATCTGCTTGTTGTCTTTCAGATAACCGTTAATATTACCCTTGAATTTCGCTTTTGCATTTGGCGGTGATGTTTCCGTGTAAAACAACTTATCCTCTTCTACAACCCCTCGGCTGCGTGAGATAGCGATGCCTGGTCTGACGCTCGTATTGTGTTTTTTCCATACATCATCATCCCAAACCAAGTCGGCAAATTCTAAGGGACTTTCGCTCCAGGGTGAACCAAAGATTTCGCAGATGGGACAATATATTCCTTCCCTATTTTCCCTATTATCTTCCTTCTTTTCCCGCTTCTCGTGAATCCAAAAATAATGGGGACACATTGATGCAGGGTTGGGGGATTGGCAGATGAGAACAGTCAATGTTTTTAAAATCTGTTCGCATCCCATGCGCAATTTGCCTTTGAGCGCAGAGCCGGGAATCAACAAATTGCCGTCATGATTTCTTAGGGTTAATCGGTCAATTCCCAACGTGCTCGCCGACACGCCAGAGCCAATGCACAACGCTGTTTGCACTTCGACTGTAACTTTTATCTCGACTTTCATTATAAAAACTCCCAACGTCTAAACAAATTGATAAATCTCTAACAAATCAACAAAATAAGTGAAAAATTCTTGGAATGGCAACTCTCCCTGCGATTTTACCCACGGCGCGCAGGCTTGTTCTATTTCCCAGCATGTCATAAAATCCTGAAGCAATTTGGTGTGCGTTTCCTTATGCCGATACAATTGGTATAAGAACCTTAACGTTGAATGCGGTCGAGCGTGCTGTTGTAACGACTGGACTAATCCGTAAAGCTGCGAAGTGGGATAATCTTCAGCCTTGAACTTCTCAATCCATTCCAGCAAATTGCGTAACTTTGATAAGCGATATGGCCGCGCGGTCAAGGATAGTTTTTCGCGAACATCACTTCCCTCTTCTGGGATTTTTCGTTCCATAAATTTCGAACGATAGTCTGTGATTTGAGAGGAAAGAGTATTTTGAGCAGCCATCACCATAAAATCAATTGCACCCTCACACGCGTTTCGCGATTCCTTTTTGGCGCTCTTTTGCAATTGGCTCGCAAGGTCAAACAGGTAATAAACGGGGTAATTTTCAGAAGCAATCACCACCCCAGCGGACATCGTAATTTTTTCATCTTGCATCTCACGACCAAATCGCTCACAGATTTCTAAAGCTGTCCACATCGCATGATGCCCAGGCACAATTAAGACCAAATCATCACCACCGACCGAAATAACCTCGAAGCTATGGGTGTATAATTTCAAGTGGTCATGTTCTTTCTCAGCTTGTCGTGTAGCCAATTGTTCATCGTCCGTTGGACAGACAACCTGAATCCGCTGGCGATTGCCCTTTTCGTATTTACTCTTATCCGAAGGAGAAACGGGTTTAATTCCTCTCTGGACAATCGTTCCGAATACAGCCTCTTGCGTCGCGTTATCCATCTTTCGAGAAAAATCTTTGTACTCCGAGGGTGTCGGCAAACGTTCCAAAGTTTTTCCAACGCTATCGCCATCGGCATAGATAATCCCCACAAACCCAGAGGGACGGGAACGGTCGCCGATTTCCTTTAAATCTCTGGGCGGGGCGATGCGCATCGGCAACTCAAAATAATACTTTGAGGACTCGCAAGCTCTGTTTCGGAAATAATCGTTCAAATTTTTGTTGACGATTCTGCCTTTTTCTTTTCGCCCTACGTCGCGTTTTGCATAACAAACTTTGCAGAGATAGGCTTCGTCATCTTCTATTGTATCCTGAATGGCAGCCGGTCTCAATTCGCAAGAAGCACACGCCCTTATAAAATGTCCTGCCTCAAAATACGGAATGAAGCCTTTTTGATGCTTCGCCGCTTTCATATCAGCAGTCATCTGCCTGACCAATTCGCCAAAGCCCTTCGTTTCGCAGAATTTATCCCAAAGTATTTTCGTATCATCTGTCTCTTTTTCTAAGCCGTAATAATTTATCATCAGCCGCTTGCGCTGTTCATCCGCATTTGCCCACTGTTGCTGAAACTGGTCGAAGGTGAATTGGTCTGCGCGCAAACCAAAACGGTATTCGCAGAGATGAAATGGTCGAGTGACGGTTGTAATCGTCGCAACCTTCGTTCTATCCAGATACAGCCGCTCAATCTCTTTGCCAGTGCGCTCTGCCCAACAGGTCGGAACGATAGCAAGAAGCCCGCCTCCCGAACTGTAGATGAGACACTCTTGCGGAGGCTGGCAATCTTTACCGGTAAAGATTTTCTTCACCAGCGTTTCCTGATTCAATTCATCCAAAATGATGCTTGCGCCTCGGACTTCCGGCAATTTCGCCGATTCAAACACATAAGATTTGACTCTATCGGTATCCGCTGACAGCAACGAAACCGGCATACCGACACCCAGTTCAGATTCAAATGCCACAAGCTCATTGATTAATTGCTGTCTTGCCTCTGCATTTAGTCTTTCGTCAGCGTTTCGCGGATTTTCATCTGCAAGTTGTCGGGCGCGGTTACAAATCTTGGGAAGGTATTGTTCGACGGTAGTTGTTTCGCAAGAAACGAAATCCTTCCCCTCGTGCATGAGTTGTATCGCGATACACACCGCGAAACCAAAAGCGATGCCTTCGCTACACCGATTGATATAATCATTATGGATTTTATCTTGAATTTGCTTACAAGTCATACTTTTACTCTCCAATGTTGGTAATCCTCATTTACCGATTATTTTTCCTTTCTATAGCCGCTTTCAACGCCGCCTCCATTGCCGTCATGCCGCGTTGCGTCGGCGCCTTTTGTGCTTTCTCCATTGTGCTTCTTTCGGTATCATCGCCCTGCTGCAGCACATCCTTCATGCTGAGTTCAATGCGATTTCGTTTAGTATCTACCCGCAAGACTTTCACATTCACGTTGTCTCCCTCCGAGACCAACTCAGAAGGGTCGCGCACATATCCGTGTGCAAGTTCAGAAACATGCACCAAGCCATCTCTCCCGATGTCAATGTCAATGAAAACGCCGAAAGGTCTGATATTCTTCACTGTGCCCTGCAAAATCATACCGGGTTGCAAATCTGCGAGATTTTGAGGTTTCGTTCCAACAGCCGCTGATGGCTGAACCGAAGTTGGCTTTTCTTCCCTGGTGGTATGAGGGTCTTTCTTAACCCGATTGGCGGTCGGTCTTACACTCACACGCGGTTGCCTTGTTAGTCTTGGAGCAACCAGATGGTAACGCATCAAACGAACCGCCCAACCCAAAATCTCAGCCATTTGTTCTGGGTTGTTTTGATGGGGTTTAAGATACTTTTCGCAAACCTTCTGGATATTACGGTAATAGTCGATGGTACGTGCGCTTCGGACAACCGCCATGCCATCCCAGATGACCGTTCGCAGAAAAGTGAAAAGCTGCTCTCCGTCTTGATGTGCCTCCAAATAATGCATAACCTTGGCGGTCTCGTTTGGGTCAGTTTCACTGCGGACGAGTTCCTGAGCGATTTGATTTGCAGTTTGAAAATGCTGTGGCTGCATGTTATTCTCCTTCCCCTGGTAAGGTATAATAGGTACCTTTACCTGTTCCTTTTCTGACTAGCTTCTTTGCTTCGACAAGCAAAGACAATTCCTTGTTTGCTATGTAACGGCTGACCTCAAAAAGTTCTTGATAATTTCTATTTGTAATGCACCTATCTTTATCGATATATTCTAATACTTTTCTTTCCCTTGCCAGGAGGAGCCAATCACGGGCGTCAGAATCTCTTGGTTTAAAAGAAAGTTCCAACTGAAAGTCCTTTATCGCTTCATCATACGATTCTTGTTCCATACGGCGTTTTCCCCGATTAAGATGCGCGCCCTTAAAACTCGAATCAATCTTAAGACAATCCGAATAGGCCTCAATCGCCTGTTCATTATATCCCAGACTATTGGGATGTTTATCATAACATTGCCCAATAAAATAAAACACTCCTGCCTCAATGAATCCTAACTTGGACGCTGCCCTGAAATCATTAATTGCCCACTCCAGGTAATCTCCGGAATCTTCCGATGTGTCTGAAAGATTATTGAGTTTCTCTCCGCTTTCATAATAAAACTTTGCCCGTTGCTCTTTGATACTTTGCGAGCCCTGTAGTAAATAAGAGTGTAATCGGATGAAAAATTCGTCGAAATAGCCCGCTATACCATTGAGGAGTGTAAACATGTCCCCTTTGTCCTCCCTAACATTATCAGCAAGACTGCCAAATGCCGGTTCATTTGGATTGACATACCAAATCTCACCTCCCACTTTGTGAAAGCAACGATAAAAATCTGAATCTTGCATGCTGTAGCCGACAATAATTGCATCATCTTCGAGTAACTCTTCAATAGCTTGTTGAAGTTCTTTCGAGAATTCAAAAATCTCTTTGAGACGGAATTGAAAGATACGGGCGTATAAATCACCATGAAGTTTAAGGATTTTTACACGGGGTTCTTGGTACCTCTTTAAGTTGGTTAGGATATGTTCCTCGCGTTGGTATCCGTTAATCAGAACAGTAAAATCCTTCGGGTATACCATGTTGATGGATTGTAAGGAGCTCTCAAGAATAATGTCAAAATTCGTTGTCAAAATGACGTTGAAGTATCCTGCCTGAATCAATTCCGCTAGACAGATATAACCGGGTGAGAGTTTATCACCTTCTACGTGACGTCGCAAAACGTTGTAGCGTCTTTGGTTATTGGGATTGTCTCTGAGAAACTTCCAAAATAGTTTTAGCTTCTCACCCTCAGATAGTTCATCCGGATTTTGGGTACGATAGCCATCCAGTATATGATAACGCCTCAAGACATCTTCAACAATCTCCCGACCTGAACTACACCCTGAGGAGACAGAAGCGCCTGCACCCAAAATGAGAAAAAAGGGGGGTTCTTTGTGCCTCGCCCTATCTTTCATATGTTCCGTCAATTCCGCTATAAGATACAAAGATTGAATGTCATCCATACAGGATTTCCTCAATTATCAGCGGTTAATAATTCCTATCCGGACACTGCCGCTGTTCGTCGAGTTTTAATATCTCTGCCAATTGTTGTAATTGGTCCTTTAGCACAATTTTCTCTTTCTCTGCTGCGGTGAGATATTTGGACATATCGATGGCAGTCGATTCAAGGTCGTATTGCAGATAAGCTTGCTCAATATCTTCAAGTATCTGGGATTCGGTGATGGTGATTTCAAGCGTGCCGCAACAAGCGGGTTTCGCGCCGCCGAGTTTGGGGTGAAATTCGGGTTTTCCCAGTCCCAAAGCTATCAGCAACAGTCCCAATTCGCCTTCGGTGAGGTTATCAAAAGAGACTTTGAAATCCAACTTGGCATCGACAGGGCAGATTTCTATCGGCACGTTACCCTGGGCGAGATTTCCGTGTTGATAAAATTTCCGTCCCTTGACGTTTCTATTGTCATCAAAATAGCGTCCTTCACGAGTTCGGGGAGAATAGAGCGCGGGAATTGTCGCGATGTCGGTGGTATATCCTTGTTGTAAAAGGGCGTCGCTAAAACGGACTCGTCCGAGATAATCCATCGCGCCGAACATTCGGCAGGCGACGCAAAGGGATTCTTTTTTGTTGCAAGCAACACTTTTATTTGGCAACTGATTAGTACGAAGACGAGTTATCCGAACACAGGAGGGTGAGATTGCTTCGACGATGCTGCGGATAGCGCCTTTCAACGAGGAGCCGGGGATAATCGGACGACCGTTATGGCTGGTGTGCGCTTTGACTAAGGGAAAATCGCGTCGGCCGGTCAACTCCATCATTCCCGAAGCGACATGCACAGGCGACAGGGCGGTGATTTCTCCTTTTAATTCGCCGCTGACTTTACACGTTCCATAGGCGTCATGTCCTTCAGGATGGCGGCGGTGCTCATCGCTCATCGCCTCGATTTTGACAAATTCATACGGCTTGGGCAAAGGTGGTTGCCTGCCATAGCTTCTTCTCATTGTTCTCTCCTTTCTCTTATTATCCCACGCAACAACCGTCAGGATTGCGCGGCTAAATTTAAACGAGGCGTCCAAGCTCAAGGACTTAGTAAACGTACAAAACCTGCTTGCTCAAAGTGGTGGTCAGTGGTCAGCGCCTCAGCTATGCCGCGCTGCTGCATCAGCAAGAAACTTACAGCGTCGCATAAAGACCATGTTTTATCCAAGCGCTTTCGCAGGAACTCAAAGGCGGATTGATGTAAGCCCTCATCAACGTAGACAACTTCGACCAGAGGGTTTTGTTGTAGTTTTTCGACAAAAGCGAACACTGGCGCTCGTGGATGTCCACGCACCGTTGCTAACGGAATGAACTCGACGAGGACGTAACTATGAAAAGCCGCTTCGCCTCTACGCTTCGCTCCGAGAACTAACCGATGCGTAGCGCTGTGGAAGAATGTAACTGCATCTTGGTGTTGCTTTGCGCCTGCATCAAAAAAAGCCAACAGTCCAGACGTATCAAGCAACATTATGCCTCCTCCTCGTGTGTATCCCCGTATGCCCGCGCCAGATCAGCATCAATGCGTTCATTGTCCGCGGCATTCGGGTCACCGCTATTCACACATCCTGCAAAAGTCATCAGTTCTGCCATTGCCGCTTCTCGTTCCTGTTCAGATAAAACCGGTCGTTGCGCTAAAGGTCGTAATCGAGCTAATATCCACTCGTCTAATGGCTGTCTGACAACCGCCGCTGACTTTGCCAGCGGTTCATAAATCTCATCGGGGAGTTCTAAGATTAATTGGCGTCCCATCTTTGTCACCTCCATAATTTGTTTGTAGCTTCTCGGACAGTTTCAAGCGCTCTTTCACTCAGCGCAAACAACTTTTCCCCACTGTTTAACGCAATCTGTCCATAGTTTATAAATTGGTTGCTCTTTATCCATCCCCTTCAACTCGGCGGACATGCTTCCCCAATCATCCGTTTCATATTTGACATCCTCTACAATAACAGAATCATCTTTCCGAAATCCGTAGCCATTTGTTTCGCAGGGAAGCGCTCCGACACCGTAGACAATCCCATTTTCGATACTCCAAAATGTTCCAGATGGATATCGCACCAGTACAGAATCCACATCCGCCTTGACCCGTCCCAAACCGCGAGATTTGGCGAAGCCGATGGAGATACGCTGCATCTGTAAGTCGCGTAATGCAAGCGCAAGTAGACCTAATTGGGAGGTGGTGAAGTTTTTTATGTAAATTTCAGTTTTGAAAGTTCCTTGTGTGGCAACTTCAAATTGAAATAGGGCACCCGGTAATACTGAGCCGTAAATTCTATCAATGGCTGTGCCGCTCCGTGCCTCCGTTACCACTTTATCCACTTCTACTGGATAGGCGTCTGTAATCTGGACATGACTTGCAAGAGCGGTGTTTCCATACATCTGACAAACAAAACACGAACATTTGTAGATTTCAGCCCCCCGGCTGGTTTTCTTTTCTTTCGCAATCTTTTCGATTTGGAGTTTGTTTTCCTTTTTTTCAAAATACTTGTTGCACGAAAAATCGCTCTGTCCTTTTTTATCCCCTTCCGCAAGTGGATTGCAACTGAGAAGCAAGGTCTCTTTTCTCTTATTTCGTCTTTCCTTGGTATCCACAGTCCGCGCGATGCGCTCGCAATGGCTGCGTATGATTCCCTTCAGACTACTCCCTGGCAAGTAAATTGTTTCCTTACCATCATAATTGGTCCGCACAAACTCCATGTCTGGTCTTGTAGGGTCAGCGCCACTCCCACCAGCTTTAATCAAAATCGGTCCATCAGGTTCGATGACTAAATTGATAATAGCCTCATTAATGAGTTGTTTATGCATCTACTTGCCCTCCTTCCTTTTTAATTGCTTTAGTTTGCAGATGAAAGCGTCTACCCAAATATCAATCAGGGACTTGTCATTTTCATATTTATCTTCGATATTTTGGCTCACATCCTCCCCTCTCAGATATTTGATGAATTGTTCAGCATCTCCGTTGGCTGCAAAATATTTTCGTTCTGTCCAATCTATCTGCACCCGTCCTAATCCACGACTACGAGCGCCACCGATGGCAATCTCGCCTCGTTTAAACGGCAGCAGGCCAAGCATCAACATCCCCAATTGCCAATCCGTAGCATTCTCGGCGACAATCTCACAGAGAAATCGTGTATCGACTGGCACCACCTCGTAACTGTAGAGTTTTCCTTCGCCGGCGGTTTCTGTTTCCCGGTCAATGGCAACGCCATCTCGCAGTTGATATTGACTAAACCATATAGTTTCATCGACTAACAAGTCCTTGACCAGAACATGCGAGGCCAACCAGGGCGAACCGAACAATTGGCAGACAAGGCATGTGTTCTGGCATACCAGTTTGGTAAGATAGTCGCCCTGCCGTTTGTACCATTTAGATTTCTCCTTCTTAGCTTTGCTTTCAGCTCTCTCTTTTAACTCCTTCATTCCCACAACAATAATATCCCCATCCCGTTCGATGCCTTTGCTGGGAATGCACCATTCATCTTCATCAACGGGATTGCAAGCGCCATATCGACCTGGGATTTGCGCGCGGATGTATTGCTCAATGCGGGAGCGCAAAATACCTTTGAAACTGGAGCCGGGAATGTAGGGTTTATCAAACGCGTCCTTGACGACGGGCAAATCAGTGCCGACTGGCTCAATAGAGCGGCCTGCTCCGATGCGCAGAGCAGTTTTTAAAAACAACTCTCCCGAAAGAAACAGACGATTCTGAAATTGGTCAAACACTTTCGCACACCCCCTTCCTGTCTACCACTTTATCCCAACATTTTGGGTCAGATTTATTCATTTTGTCACAGTAATAGAACGCACGGTTGAGATAGCCAAGATATTGTCCCATCAGAATAACGTATCCTTCTTCGCACAGTCGTTTCTTATCAGCAGTCCCACCGCGTTCTTCAATTTCCTCAAACGCAACTTCAGCAGCCTGCTGGGCCCCTTTCGCAACAACGTCCTCCTCAATATCTCGAATAACCCGTTCTCCGAAACCATTGTACTGCCACTGTTTACCACTGCTGCTGCGACCAATCTGATAGCGAATGAAATTGGTCACAACTTCCACCCTTTTGCTCTCCGCTGCGACGTTCACAACATTGCGGAGTTGATTTTCTCTCATATCACTTATTCTGCCATCTTCAGGCTTCAGCAAAACAACAGCTTCCGCAGCCCCCTGTATAATCGCATCTAGTTGTTGATTGATACCTTCTTTTAAGGCCAATCCCTGTAAAATCCGGAATGATTTTTGTTTTTTTTTCTCTATATTCATTTGCCTTGTTCCTTTTTACTAAAGCTCGTGACTTATAGACACATAAAGTATAACCAGTTATTGACTCAAGTTTCAATCCCCTTCTCATCAGGGCATCCATTCCAACTTGTCATTTGGGCATCTGGAGCGGTAAAAAACTGCGTTTCAATCTTGACAATAATAGGAATTTATCACCCCCGATTCTCGGGATGTTCCATCTGTGGGCTGTAGCGGTAGTTGGATTTTCACAGTTGTCCCTTTATCAATTTGGCTTTGAATAAACATATTCCCGCCGTGCAGTAGGATAAGCCGCCGAGCTACTGCTAATCCTATGCCTTTCCCCCTGATGGACTTATGC
>SDBU01005473.1_pt1 | contig 15178 bp, 10 predicted proteins | sample 2277071 | NCBI WGS metagenome assembly SDBU01 (sample SAMN10397929, study PRJNA504765) | marine sediment metagenome | isolation source: marine sediment core GS08_GC12, 126 cmbsf | place: Arctic Ocean: Gakkel Ridge, Loki's castle | collected 2008
CTGTTGTCATGCCAATGATTGTCCGGTTCGTTGGGAATGCAGTCCCAACAAGAAGGGGCGCACGATCCAGAGAGGGGAGCATACAGCAGCGGTGTCGCGACAACGCCCGCTGGGTGGTAACCCCGATGCGTCGTCGATTACTACCGCGAAATTTAATGATTGTCTGACCATCCCCTAACACTATCCTAACAAACGAACTGTTATATCCGACCAAGATGCAGCGCGTATCTTATGATGAGTAGGAAAAAGAGAGAACACAATACCAAAACCTGGAGGGACAATGAGAATGTTCCTTAATGTGGCAGCCCTGGTGCTGCTGATTGGGCCGAGTTACGCCCTGGCTGGAAACTGGTGGGAGACTATCAAAATGAAGGGTGACCTTCGCTATCGTCACGAAATGATTGACATCGAGGGCAAGGATGACCGGCACCGTCATCGTATTCGCGCTCGAATCGGCATTACCGGGGAGGTATCTCCATACACCACGGTTGGTATTCAGCTGGCCACCGGTTCCGATGATCCGGTGTCGACCAATCAGACTCTCGACGATGCTTTCAGCACCAAACAGGTCGGTATCGATCTGGCCTATTTCGTGGCATACCATGACGCCACACCCGGCCTCACCGTGAGGGGCGGCAAGTTCAGGAACCCGTTTTTCAAACCTGGTAGTTCCGAGTTGGTTTGGGACTCGGACTGGAATCCGGAGGGCGGTGCGGTCACTTTTGAGCGCGATGTGGACCGGTTCAGCGTCATGCTCATGGGTTGCGGTTTGTGGATCGATGAACGTTCCTCCGGTGACGACTCGTACATCGCCGCTGGTCAGGCGGTGGGCCGCTTTCACTTCAACGAGAAGAAATCCGGTCTCGCATTCGGTGGCTGTTATTTCAATTACGCCAACACGGAAGGCTTTGAACCATTCTACGATCCTGATGACCCTTTGGGCAATTCGACGGCACCGGTAGTTGACGACGAAGGAGACACCATGAGCTACGTATACGCTACCGATTATGATCTCCTCGAACTGTTTGTCGAAGCGACCCACACGTTTGACAACATACCGGTTACGGTGATGGTGGACTACGTCACCAACAAGGCCGCCGACAGTCTGGGATCGGGCTGGCTGGTGGGTTTCAAGGCCGGCAAGACGAAGATGCCGGGTTCATGGGAAGCGCGCTACACCTACCGCAACTTGGAAAAGGATGCCGTGCTGGGTTTGTTTACCGATTCAGATTTCCGCGGCGGTGGAACCGATGCCAAGGGGCATGAATTCGGCGGCGCCGTTCAACTGGCCAGGCACACGACCGTCAAGATGACCTACTTCATAAATGAGATCGGACTCCAGGGGGATGAAACCGTGGATTTCAAAAGGTTGCAGCTTGACCTTCAATTGAAGTTCTGATGAATGACGCCGGTTAGTGCGACGCTGACGCCCTGGATAATTTCTTGACATCCGATCACGATCCGACTAAAGTATGTCCAACCGATAATAAGAGGAGGAAACTTGTGTATAGGATAATCGTGATCGGGCTTGAGGCGTCTCTCCTGGTTCTGTTTCTAGCTGGTATCGGTTTTTGTACAGATACCCTACCAAGGTCAGCAGGGCGACGCCTATTAGACTTGCCGCTGCAATGATCCAGCCGGTGTATTCCTCGGGTACAATGTCCATCATTACTCCCAGATATTGCATCAACATAGGCTGTTGCCAAAGCGTGGGCAACGTCAAAAAAGGGCTGTCGCGAAACCGCATTGGGGCAGACGAGGGCGTCTGCCGCCCACAAAACTCACCGCTGATTATTATCTCAGTTTCTTGCCCCGCGTAGAGGGCGGCCTTGCGTCGCCTTAATGGAAGCTCCCTCGACTGCGCTCAGGGTGAGGTTGGTGGCTGCCTGAGTGGCGTGCGCCTGCCGTGTCGCAGATACCAGTTACCCCAACCAAAAAAGCCGAACCCGTTGAAGGGTCCGGCTTTTTTGGTTTCACTATCATGCGAAGACGCGGCCCAATCGCATGCGAGCGGAAAACATCTCCTGACCCGGCTGGAAACATCTTCCAATCCGATGCTTGACCAAGCCCTGCCAAGGGAGTTGGTCGCATTGCTAATGCCATCATCCACAGATAGTTATCCCCGACATCGCATCACTCGGCACCTCCCTTGCAAGTGATCCCGGCGATGACGTCGGCGGTTGGTCGACGTTCCATGGAAGGAAAGATGTCTCGCAAGGAAGGTATGCATGTTCAAGAGAATTCTCTTTTTTATCGCCCTGATGATCGTATTGGTGGCGTTGAACTGGTTTCAGGATCTCGTCGCCCAGGATCTCGGCAGTCTCACTGAAGAACAGAAAACGAAGCTCTTAGAGAAATACCGCCTACAGGCAGTATCTAAAGGTGAGACCGGTTACTATCAAACCCCTGTAGAAGTAGATGGATCGTCGTCGCTACCGCCAAAGGCAGGTGATTCCAAACTGTCACTTGACCCTGCGCCTGCACCGGCCAAGTTGCCACAGCACGAACTCAGACCGTTCGGTATCGAGTTTTTTGCGCAGTCTACCGAGACGGACCCGCCGGCCGATATCGCGTCGCTGGATGACTACGTTCTTGGCCCCGGTGACAACCTGATCATCTTTCTCTGGGGCCGTGTAGAAAAGGAATACAACCTTACTGTCGATCGAGAAGGAAAGCTGTTCATCCCCACCGTGGGTGAGTTGACAGTGTGGGGCTTAACGCTCGAGCAGTTCACGCAACGGGCGCAGAAGCGTTTTGCTGCCGTTTATTCAGACTTTGAACTGACTTGTTCGCTGGGCCGGATTCGTTCCATCCGCATTTTCATAACGGGCGAAGTGCAGCGACCGGGCGCCTACACCGTATCATCACTGGTGTCGCTGTTCAATGCTTTGTCATTGGCCGGCGGTCCCAACGAGCGCGGCTCGATGCGTCTTATCAAATTGATGAAGAAGGGACAACCCAAAGCCACCGTCGATCTCTACCGACTCCTTCTGGAAGGGGACAACTCCACCGACATTCGTCTGGAGAGCGGTGACGTGATCTTTGTGCCGGTGGCCGGCGCCCGCGTGGCTATCGAAGGTGAGATCAAGCGGCCCGGCATATACGAACTCAAGGGAGGCGAAACCGCCGGCGACCTCTTAGCACTGGCCGGCAGTCCCACCGCGCAGGCTTACCTTGATCACATTTTACTCGAGCGAGTGTCGGACTATGACCATTGGGAAGTGCTCAATCTCAACCTGAACCCGAAGGCTCCGGATGGAGGAACCGACGTTACTCTGAAAGACGGCGATCATCTCAAGATCAACTCCATCTTCCAGGCCAGGAAAAACCTGGTGGCGCTGTTCGGACTGGTTAAGCATCCCGGTTACTATGAGCGCAACGATTCCACCCGCGTCTCGGATATCGTCGATCAATCTCAGTTGCAGCCATACGATGTGTACTACGAACGGGCCGACCTCTACCGGCGTCACCGCGATCGGCGGGTCGAGGTAATCCCTCTGGACCTGAAGAAGATTCTACAGGGAGATCACACGGCTGATATCCTGCTGTGCGATCACGATTCCATCCATGTCTATTCCATCGATGATGTGCGCCATCGTCGTCGCGTCTATATCGAGGGGGAAGTCAACCGCCCCGGCTGGTATCCTCTTTACGATGGTATGTCGGCCGCTGACCTGGTGTTTCTGGCACGATCGTATACGCGATCGGCCAACCTCGTTCAGGCTGAGTTGGCTCGCATTGATGAAAACGGCGAAGTATCGCTGGAGTATTTTCCGCTTGACGACTCCGCATCACAAACGGTCACTTTAAGAGAAGACGATCACTTGTTCATCCGGTCGATCCCGCAATGGCAGCAGGAACGTTCCATCACCATCAGGGGTGAGGTTCTGTACCCCGGCGAGTACGTGCTTCGCGAACGGGGCGAGACCCTGTGTCAATTGCTGGCGCGGGCCGGTGGTTTCACACCGGAAGCTTTTCCCAAAGGGCTGGTCCTGGAGCGAGCCTCCATTGAGGGTGACCTGAGGCGGGCCAATCTGCCCCGTTTGCTGGCCAATTCACAACCATTGGTCATCGACAGCCTCGGCCGAACGAAAAAGCAGGTCGAAGTCGACTACGACCCAGCCGCGATGAACCGGATCATCATAGACACCGACAAGCTCAATGATCCTACTAACTGTGAGTCGAGCATTGCCCTGAAACCGAATGATCGCATCTACGTGCCGACCGTTCCATCCGGGGTGCCGGTAATCGGCGCCGTTGGCTCCAACGGCACTATCGGCTTTGACCCGGGACGCAAAGCTAAGTTCTACATCAAGCGCGCCGGCGACTTTACACGCCGAGCTGACAAGAAAGAGGTTCGCATTGTTCGCGCCGGGGGTGAGGTTATCTCCGGCGGTGTCCTCGGCAAACGGATTGAGGTGGGTGATATGATTCTCGTGCCCACCAGGATAAAAGAGGACCGTAACTGGGGCAAGACGGTCACCACCTGGTTATCGGCCGCCACCGGTGTGCTTACCTCAGTCTTCATAATCAGCAAGCTATAGGAAACTGCCAGCTAAAGATATCACGCATCTCATCTTACCTTCCTAATGGCCGTCGACTCTGAAATCGAGGAGTCGGCGGCCTGATTTTTCAGGCAGAAAGGATTGCCGTCAAACCCGGAAGATACCGCCCGAACGACCGTTCGATTTCCCCTCCGCGCCGCCCCCCGGGCGATATCCGCCCCTGTTACCCGCTGTACGGTATAGACTTGCCTTCAGTGTTCAGAATCTATACAACCCGGCATAGACCTTGCAATACTCACCGGTGACGAAAACTCATTCTGCCCTGTTGAGTCATGGAAGACAAGAAACACAGACACGAATCACATTCGCCGCTTCTCGCCGAAACCCCGAGACCGACCGGTCTCCGGCGTTTTCAGTCCTTCCCAACGCTCCCTGAGAACCTTGGCTCTTCAGACCACCAACGACTGCCTTCTGATCGTGAAAACATGCCCACGATCATCTGTGGAAAGGATAGCCAGCTATGAAAGCCCATTTACCGACCGATATCACCCCGCAGGACCAGTTGACGGTGATGATCGCACGCAAACAAGTGACTGCTCGTTCGACTATCCTGCCGTTTGCCGACCATGTCGATCTGCTGAGCGACCTCTTTTCTGTCTTGGGTTGTCCCGCTTCGCGGTTGGTCGCGGCCGGTCACGTAACTCCGGAGGTGGCGCAGGCTGCCGACCGGGCGCGGATCGAGCTTGAGGAGCAACTGACGCCGTCCCCCTTCGTCGGCGATCCGAAGCTGGTGAAACAGGCGGTTTCATCCCCTCGCGATATTGTTTATTTAGCCAACCCCAACCGCGTCACCGGCGCCACCTATTCGCTTTCGGAAATGGAGAGTATAGCGAGCGCCGTGCCTGAGGGCGCCCTGGTTGTCGATGAGCATTTCTTCGATTACTTCGGTGTGACGGCCTTTCCCCTCACCGAGATGCACTCGAACGTGTTTTGTCTGCGCTCATTTACAGCCGCGTTTTCGATCAACTCCGCAGATTCCGGGTTTGTTCTGGGCAGTTCGTCGGGGATCGAGAAAATCGCACAAGTCCATCGCGGGTATGTTTTCTCCCGGACTCTTGGTCGCACCGTCGAGGCAGTGTTAGCCAACGACGAAGCGGTGGCTCTGAGGGTGCGGGAGGTGCATGACGAGTCGCTGCGGATCACCGAGGCTCTTGATGCTTACGGCCTGCAATGTCGTCTCAGCCCCACCGATTTCGTCCTGATGCGAGTAACCGATCCCAGGGAATTCGGCAACGCTTTGGCCCGCGATAAGATCGCTATCGAGAATCTTGACGGCTACCCCGAGATGAAAAACTACGTCCGATATCGGATCGAGTCACCGCTCAACAATGACCAGTTGATTCGATCCATCGAGCGCATGAACCCGAAAAACTATTACATGAAGGCACCTGATGGCCGGATGGCACGGTCGCACCATGCCCCGGAGTCGACGGTACCATCGGAGCTTCAAAAGCAGCTTTCCTCAAGCCGTAAGGCGGGGGGCATAGGTGATGGTCAAGTAACGAATCGTCTTACGGAGAAGGTAACCACGGACGAGTAGTGATTAAATAGGACTGGCGTAATCGGGACCGCCCGGCCAAGATGGTTGATGCCGGGAAGTGATGAGTACTAAAGCAGGACATGACAGAGTCGATAATTGTCTTAAGGGACAAAAGGCCAATCAAAGGGGACATTCACCCAAAGGGCGGGCTGCTGTTATGATCGGCAACACGGCATTATCATCCGAAATCGACATAACCTCCGGCGCGGTCATTCCCAGGAGGTCAAAGGGGTCCGCAGAGGGGGCGCGATGAGACGATTCACCAGGAAGACGCTGCTTTCGATTCACGGACAGCATGGCGCGGCTGTGATTTCATCGCTGGCCCTGCTGGTCGCGCTTATCCTCACCGACCATACCGGAAGTTACGCCTGGGAGATGGTCGCGGCACTGGTTCTCATCCGCACGGTTTATCGAATAACTCGAGGACCGTTGCCCGTCTTATCACCAGTGACAGTGCGCAAGCGGCTTCAGCGGGTCTTAGTGGACGAGGTTTATATAGTCCTGGCTTTGGCCGCCGCTGCCTTCGTGATGAACTGGCCGGTGGGCAATCTGGTCTTGGGCGGTTACCTGGTAGTCAATCTACTCTTGCAGACAGCCGGATTGATGGTATCACGATTGACCATGGTCTACCTGCGCCGGTTAACCTCCAACCACACTGAAGGCGGCTTACAAAAACAGGTCATAATAGTCGGAACCGGTCGCAAGGCGCAAGCACTGGCCGACCGCATTCTTGATTCGCCTGACATCGACACTCTATTACTCGGCTTTCTCGACTATCACAAAGATTACCTTTGGCGCTACCGTGATCTTCCGCTGATCGGACATCCGGACACGTTGCGACAGTTGATCGCTACCTGCCAGGTCGATGCCTTGATCGTGGCGGTGGACCTGGAAGATATGCCACGCGCCCGCGGCTTGTTTGAACTGGCCGAGCAGATGGGGGTCACCATCTGTTATATGCCGGAGCCGTTCGAACCGAAATTTGCTCGGATGCGTCCCGGCTATCTTTGCGGGCTGCCGACGATGGTCTACCGTGCCATTCCGGAAAATCAGCCATCGCTGATGGTCAAGGCGATTATCGATCGCCTCGGTGGTCTGGTGGGTTTGCTGTTGGCGGCGCCTCTTATGCTTGTTACGGCGATGGCTATCAAACTTGAGAGCCGAGGGCCGGTTTTTTTCAAACAGGTACGCTCCGGTCTAAACGGCAAGACGTTTAAGCTCTACAAATTCCGAACCATGTGCGCCGACGCCGAACATAAGAAAGATGCATTGACGAATCGCAATGAAATGAACGGTCCGGTTTTCAAGATAGCCGACGATCCCCGCGTTACACGGATAGGCCGTTTCCTGAGGAAGTACTCAATCGATGAGGTTCCGCAGTTCATCAATGTCCTGCGCGGTGATATGTCACTGGTGGGGCCGCGTCCGCCGCTGCCGAAGGAAGTCTCCGAGTTCGATCCGTGGCAACATCGAAAACTCTCGGTCAAACCGGGCGTGACCTGTCTATGGCAGGTGAATGGACGCAACCAGATCGACTTCGATGACTGGATGCGTCTTGACCTTGAATATATCGATAACTGGTCACTCTGGCTCGACGCCAAGATCCTGGCCAGAACTATACCGGCTGTTATCAAAGGCTCCGGTTCCTGAAATGTCAACCGCCCTCACGGTAGAGGATACGTTGCGGGCAACGATGTTAACAAGAGGCATAGGATGCTATTATGAATCGATCAATAATCCGCAGGATCTTACTGCTGCTGCTGTTTCTTGCTTTCGCGACCGGCAGTGTTGTCGCCGGACTGCTGCCGTTGGGCAGCCCGGAATACCAGTTCCTCTACGAAAACCTTCAGCGCCTCGACGTTCGCAGTTTCGACCGCTACGATTTCCAGTTGGGGCCATATCAACTCGACCGCGATGGTTTCTATGTCGGTCCCTTTGAATCATTGCGCGATATTCCGGCCGGGAGCCTGCGTATATTCGGGTTTGCCGGTGAAGATTTCCGGACGGCCAAGGAGTCCTCGGCCAGTGGGTTTGAATCATTGCGGGTTGGTCTGGCCGCGCAGCCAAACGACAAACTGTTCGTCTACGGCAATTTCGTCCTGGACGAAGCCCGGGCCAAAGATAATACCTACACCGGCAAGAAATGGCGCGGCTTCGCCGGCGGCGTCGAAAACGCCTTTGTACACTATCGGACTCGGCGCTGGCAGTTGATGGTGGGACGTTTCGCTTCGTTCTGGGGAATGCCCAACTCGATGGTGCTTTCGTCCCGAGTCAGTCTGGACGGTTTCGCCTACAGTTTCCAGTGGGGAAGACTCACCTTGTCATATCGCCTGGCCAGATTGGACGGACTTAACCCGGACAAAGACAGCACCGACCAGTTCGAGAACCGCTACTTCGCCGGGCACCGTCTTGATCTGCACCTGAGTCGTCGGCTACGGGTCGGCTGCTTCGAGACGGTTGTTTTTGGCGGACCGGGGCGACAGGTCGATTTCTACTATCTCAACCCGCTGATATTCTTCCACGGGTCGCAACTCAACGAGGGAACCAACGACAACAGCCTCATCGGATTTGACTTTGCCTTCAAAGCCAGGCTCGGATTGAAACTCTACGGTCAGTTGATGATCGATGATTTCCAGATCGACAGCAGGGATCAAAGCGATCAGGAACCTGATGAAATCGCCTATATCCTCGGTGGCCACTGGGTTGATTTGACACCCTCGGTTGACCTCAAGATAGAGTACAGCCGTGTCTCCAACAGGACTTTCAATCAGATGTACCCGCGCAATCGGTATCTGTACCGAGGGGAACTGCTTGGCGGCGCTCTGGGGAATGACTACGATCAGTGGCAGGTCAGGGTCAATCGCTGGTTCGGTAATGAGTTGAAAGCATCAGTGTTATTCGAGCGACGGCGGCAGGGCGAGGGCGCCGTCACCGATGAGTGGAGCATGCCCTGGTTGGAGGTCGACGGCGATTATCATGAGGCCTTCCCCAGCGGCGTGGTCGAAACCTGCAACCGGGTGGCGGTCGGTTTCACCGGTTTCATCAAGAACAACTTCTTCGTAGATATAGAAACAGGCATCGACTGGCTGAGCAACTACCGGCATGTTGACGGCGAGCGGACAAGTTTGCCGTATGCGCGGATACGTCTGTCGACGTTCCTGTTTTCAACTATCGGCATTGAGTAGTTGGCTCTGACGAGGCAGACGGGGAGAGGCTGTCATAAGTTCGTTTCGCCGGGTCCTGAGATCGACGCAGTCGGGATTGTGACCCGGCGATCCTCTATAAGCCGTTGCTGGGCATGCACGCAATCAACCGGTGGTTCACACGCCCTCCTCCGGATGTCGAAGGAACCACCGGAACTGCAGCTTTTGAGACAGCCTCCTTGCCCTGGGTTTAGAGTACGCGCTCACAGTAAGCTGTGGGGCACCCTGGCAATCAAACTCAGTGGGCCACACAACAGATTCCTGGTTGAGAGGTTTAATTCTTGACAGCAGGTTATCCTGCCGTTATGTTGACCCATGCCGCTTGAAAAACAACAGGTTGAGCAGTTTTCCCGGCTCACCCGTTTGAAGCTTTCCCTATCAGAAGTCGAGCCTCTCACATTCGAGTTAACTCGAATCCTCGGTGGCATCGAAACTCTCAGACGGATTCAGTTATGAGCACTGTAGTCACAGCGGTAGTACCGGCCCGGCTGGACTCCAGTCGATTCCCCGGAAAAGTGCTCCACCGTTATCGAGGACAGCCGCTCATAAAGTATCTGCTGGACGATCTGCGTGGTTCTCGACAGATCGATCGTCTGGTGGTGGCCACCGACAGCCTTGAGGTGAGGGCAGCACTGGCCGATCACGATGTCGATGTGATCATGACCTCACGGCGTCATCGGACCGGATCGGACCGCGCTGCCGAGGTGATGCGCAAAATCGGCGGTGACATTATTGTCAATATCCAGGGGGACAATTTCGGGTTGAACGGCCGGCTGCTTGACCGGGTGATCAGTCGGATGAAACGAAGCCGCACTATCCAGTACGCTACCCTCGGTCGGAGATTGACCGACGACGAGGAGTTGTTCGATCCCAACGTCGTCAAGCTGGTAGCCGACAAGAACGACCGGGTACTATGGTTCTCACGCTACCCGCTGCCGTACTTGCAGCGCGCCGGTCGCAACCGCCGCGTCGATCAGTGGCCGTTCATCGGTCATATCGGTGTTTACTTCTTTCGTCGCGCCGCCCTCGCCAGATTTGCGTCGTGGAAGAGGACAAAACTGGAGAAGGCGGAATCGTTGGAGCAATTACGCATCCTCGAAAACGGCGGGCAGATCCACCTGTTCAAGACGCGATTGCGCACGATCTCGGTGGACACCCGGAGCGATTTGAAAAAGCTGCACGATCTATATAGTTGAGGTGACAGATGAGCAAGAGGACGAAGTTCATATTCGTGACGGGTGGTGTCGTTTCGGCGTTGGGCAAAGGCATCGCTGCATCGTCGATCGGCCTCCTGCTGCAACGGCGGGGACTAAAGGTGCGCAACCTCAAGCTCGATCCATACTTGAACGTCGACCCGGGCACTATGAACCCGTTCCAGCACGGTGAGGTGTTCGTTCTCGACGATGGCAGCGAAACCGATCTCGATCTGGGGCACTATGAAAGGTTCCTTGACCAGTCGCTGACGAAGCAGAACAACGTCACCACCGGCCAGGTCTATCATACTATTATCACGCGCGAGCGACGCGGCGACTATCTGGGCGCTACGGTGCAGGTGATTCCGCACGTTACCGAGGAGATCAAGAGCCGCATCAAGAAACTGGAGCGGATCGGCGATGAAGAGCCGTGCGATGTTGTCATTGCCGAGATCGGCGGCACCGTCGGTGATATCGAATCGCTGCCGTTTCTGGAAGCGATCCGTCAGATGGGTCAGGAAGAGGGACCTCAGAACACCATGTTCGTGCATGTCACCCTGGTGCCTTATATCGAAACAGCCGGCGAATTCAAAACCAAGCCAACCCAGCACTCGGTACGCGAGTTACGCGCTATCGGTATACAGCCGAACATGCTGTTGTGCCGTTCGGCCAAACCGATCTCCGAAAGCCTGCGTCAGAAGATAAGTCTCTTTTGCTCGGTGACACCACGGTCGGTTATTTCGGCCAAAGATGTGAGCACTATCTATGATGTCCCGCTGGAATTTCACACCCAGGAACTGGACGACATCATCTGCAAGCATTTCGGCTGGGAAACCGGAGAACCGGACCTTGAGGACTGGACGGAGATGGTCGAGAAGATCCACCAGCCTCGCCATCGCCTTAAGATCGGGATTTGCGGGAAGTACGTGAACCTGAAGGATGCGTACAAGTCGATCATCGAGGCGTTTGTCCATGCCGGTGTGCACAGTGAAGCCGAGGTCGATTTGATCTGGACCTCATCCGAAGATATCAAGCAGCACGGGGCCGAGAAATTCTTGCACGATATCGACGGCCTGTTGATACCGGGGGGGTTCGGTGAACGGGGGGTGGAAGGCAAGATCGAGTCGATTCGCTACGTGCGTGAGAAGAACATCCCGTTTCTCGGCATTTGCCTCGGCATGCAGTGCGCCGTGATCGAGTACGCCCGCAATGTCTGCGGTCTCGAGGACGCCCATAGTTACGAGTTCTACCGTGATCTGAAACATCCCGTGATCCATCTTATGGCTGATCAGGAAGGCGTCACCGAACTGGGTGGCACCATGCGTCTCGGCGCCTACCCCTGCGTGCTGGCCGAGGGTTCCCGCTCGGCGGTGGCTTATGGTAAAGAGGAAATATCGGAGCGGCATCGGCATCGCTACGAGGTCAACAACGCCTATCGCGAGATGCTTCTCGAGGCCGGGCTGAACCTGTGTGGGTTGTCACCGGACGAACGGTTGGTCGAGATTGTCGAGGTGCCGAGCCATCGCTGGTTTGTCGGCGTGCAGTTCCATCCGGAGTTGAAATCGCGTCCGACCAAGCCACATCCGCTGTTTCGTGATTTCGTCAAGGCGGCGGTGGAATACCACTATGACCAGCAGGACAAAGCCACCGGTAATCCCGGCGAGACGGTGGACGTTTCCGAAAGCAACGGCTGAACAGAACAGACTACGTTTTCGTCTGGAACACGGCTTGACCGTGTCGCCCTTCGACTCCGCTCAGGGTGACGTTTGGATGCGCTCAGGGTGACGTTTGGATGCGGTCAGGGTGACGTTTGGATGCGGTCAGGGTGACGTAGTGATGCGCGCGTAGCGCAACAGACCCATTTATGAGCGGCTTGCTTGTGCCCCCCCTAAAACACCTCCGCGGAGAACTTGTAGATTTCGGCCAGTCTGTCTCTGTAGGCATTCCTGGGCAGGCCGGCCTTCAGGCAGGTTTGCTCGAGAAACTCAATGGTGTCCCAGCCATGTTCGGCAGCCACCTGCGGCAAGAGCAGACCAGAGTTGAATTCGAGCTTGATCATCAGTCCATCACGACCGACCTTGATGTCTTCAAAATCATGCACCCGCTCCAGCGGCGTCAGCACCGATATCTCAGTTTCGATCTGATCGATTTCGACCGCTGTCAACTGCGGAAAACGTGAGTCGTCGAACGCCGCCGCCTGGGCCATCTCGGCCACTGCTTCATGTAGGGGCTGACGCGCCCTGATCTGACCGATACATCCGCGCAACTGGCCATCGATTGTGATGGTCACAAACACTCCCCGCTTCTTGTCAGGCAAGCCGACAGAGGGCGGTGCGTATCGTTCCTCCCGCAGCCGCGTCTCGATGGCCTCACGGGCGATCTGGTGCAACTTGAGGCGGTCCTCATCGGATACATCCTGTGAAGGACCCTTGGCCGCCGGTTCGCCGATCAGCGGCGAGCGGGTAACAGTCGGTTCCTTGCCGGTGATGGCCGCGGCCAGGTATCCGACGACATTTTCGAAGTCGCCGGTAGACTCGCCGGAGGTAGTGTAGTCGGTGAAGGCAACCTCGGTGCCGCCCAGTCGTTTCGATGCCATCATCACAGCCGCCATCGGCCCGCCGCCACAAGCTTCACCCTGGCCGGAACTGAGCGTTTCCTGCAGCAACACCGGGTCATACCTGTCAACGGCGTCCTGCACCCTGGCGTCCAACCGTCGCGCCTGTTTCTCCGCATGAAAGTGTGACAGATCGGTCGACGCCACCAACAAACTGTTGGTGCCGGTCAAAGCCGCCGCCAGGACCTCGCCCAAAGCCCGAACAGTGTCCTCCTCCTGGTCCCCCATCACAATCGCTACCAATCTGAAATGGCCCAACACCACCTGCAAAAACGGCAGTTGGACCTCCAGGGCGTGTTCGCCGCGGGTGGCGCCGGTCGCGTGACCTTTGCGCGAAAGATACACGGCGGGATGGATACCGGCTACTTGGGCTGACAACTCCCGGTCAATCTCTACCACTCCCAGTGGCGTCTCGTAGCCGCCGCCGTCGTATACCGAGGCGCCCTGAAAGAAAACGGTGTGCGATGGCGAGATCACCACCACCGTGTCGTACTGATGACCCTCAAGGAGTTTGTAGGCTCGCGTTGCCAGCCGGCCGGAGTATGGGTAGCCGGCGTGGGGTGCAATCAGACCGATGGGATAACCGCCGATGCGTGGTTTATCAACCTCGGCGAAAAAACCGGCGATTGTCTTGGCCAACTCACCCGGGGCGGCGGGATAAAACATCCCCGCCACAGCCGGTTTTCTGATATCGCTGTCGGCAGCACTCATGGTCGTTCCTTTCCTGTAACTCCACCTCTGCCCACGATAACAGCGGTTCAGCAGTTTGTCAAATGATTGCTCCCCGGTGAGACTATTCCTGTGATCGCTGCTACCGATCAAGAGCTGGATGTTCTCTCGGAGAAGTCGATTTGGCGGCCTTAAGTTAACACGGAAGATTCCGTTACTAAGAGTGTATGGAAATAAATCCGCCCAAACGAATTTACCAGTACGAAATACTCGATCTGGTCGGTCAGGGTAAGAATGGCGCTCTGTGCAAGGGTCGCGATTCTGCAACTGGGTCAACGGTGGCAGTGAAGCTGCTGCATCCGCATGTGTCGGCCGATGCTGAGTTTCAGACACGTTGTCTGTCGCAGTTGAAAGCAGCCTGTGGCCTCAGCCATCCCGGTATTGCGACCTTATACGATATCATTGAACACGAGGACCAGATAGTTCTGGTGTCTGAATTCATTGACGGCGCCTCTCTTGACAGCACGCTGCAGTCAGGCCCGATGCCACTGCAGGACTTCCTTAACATCGCCGACCAGGTGACGCGCGGTCTGGATCATCTGCACACCAATGGGCTGATCCACGGCAACATTCAGCCGTCGAACATCATGATCACATCCGATGGTCGAGTCAAACTCACCGACTACGGGTTGCCTCGAAGGTTGACCGACAGCAACCTCGCGGTGAAAGGCTTTCGGCCCGGCACGGCTGTCTACGCCTCCCCGGAGGAAGCGCAGGAGGAGCGACCTACTAGCGCCTCCGACTTGTTTTCGCTTGGAATCGTCTTCTATGAAATGCTGGGCGGCAAGCCGCCCTTTCCGGGCGACAGTGTCGAGGAACTGTTGCGCCAGATTTTCAACTATCGTCCCGACTTCGCCCTGATCAGCCGCTATCACGTACCCGGCGAGATCGTTCTTCTGCTCAAACGACTGCTGAGCGTCAAGAAGGATGAACGTTGTACCGATGTCTCAGAACTCCGGGCCACCCTGGAAGCTGAGCACACGCTGCGGCGGGAGCTGTCGGAACGTAGCGAGACCGGCCCGAAACCCCAATCAGCTCACAAATATCTGCTGCTTTCCCTGCTGGCGGTGTTGATGGTTCTGTTGTGGAGCATCATTGCCGAGTACCGGTAGGGTTCTGTCCCAGGATTACATTCATACTGTCTTGTGCCAGGCGGGTCTTCAGACCCGGCGGGAAACCGCTTTGTGACACAGCCTGGAAGAAACCCGGGGCAGAGAGGCTGTCTCAAAACTCTGTAGTTGATTTGGAGTAATCATGTTCTTAGTCTGTTGGTAGTTATCAGACTTAAGGAGTATCATGACCAGAGAGATTCGCGCCGATTACAGCCAGACGTT
>SDBU01005474.1_pt1 | contig 15177 bp, 13 predicted proteins | sample 2277071 | NCBI WGS metagenome assembly SDBU01 (sample SAMN10397929, study PRJNA504765) | marine sediment metagenome | isolation source: marine sediment core GS08_GC12, 126 cmbsf | place: Arctic Ocean: Gakkel Ridge, Loki's castle | collected 2008
AAAATCAGTTTTTTCAATTGAAAGTTAGTATGTCAAATAATGAAATCCAGTGTTTATGCGGTTTAATAGGATTTGCCGGGGTGTTGAATACAGGCTAAGACATACAACAGCTTCGAGAGTGCGACGCTGGCCGAGTTGCTCCGCATCATGAGTTCCATCCCTATGGACATCGAGGGAGACGCCTTCGGTAGGATCTACGAGTATTTCCTGGGGCACTTCGCCATGAGCGAGGGACGGAAGGGCGGTGAGTTCTTCACGCCCACCGCCATCGTCAAGCTCATAGTCTCCATCATGGAGCCCTTCCAGGGGCGCATATTCGACCCGGCCTGCGGCTCAGGTGGCATGTTTGTCCAGAGTGCCCGTTTTGTGACTGAGCATAAGGCCAAGTCTGGCGGCGACCTGAGCATCCACGGCCAGGAGCGAGTATCTGAGACGGTGCGACTGGCAAGGATGAACCTAGCAGTTCACGGACTGGACGGAGATATACGACAGGGCAATACCTATTATGAGGACTTGCACACCAGCACGTCTGGCGGCGGCAAGTTCGACTTCGTGATGGCCAATCCACCTTTCAACGTGGACAGAGTGGATAAGGATCGCCTCAAGGATGACCCGCGCTTCCCCCTGGGATTACCGCGGCCAGATAACGCCAACTATCTCTGGATCCAAATATTCTACAGCGCACTGAATGACAACGGTCGGGCTGGCTTCGTCATGGCAAACTCCGCATCTGATGCCAGAGCCTCAGAGATGGAACTCCGCAAGAAGCTCATAGAGGAGAGGGCCGTAGATGTGATGGTGGCGGTCGGCCCCAACTTCTTCTATACTGTGACGCTGCCCTGCACCCTCTGGTTCCTGGATAAGGGCAAGAAGGAAACCGAACGCGCCGACCAGGTCCTCTTCATCGACGCCCGTCACATTTACAATCAGATCGACCGCGCCCATCGGGAATGGACACCGGATCAGGTGGAGTTTCTGGCCAATATCGCCCGGCTCTATCGCGGCGAGGAGGCAGAGAACCTGCATGATAGCGCGGAACTAATGAACGAACGCTTCCCAGATGGTGAATATGCTGATGTGCCGGGGCTGTGCAAGGTGGCAACCATCGGGGAAATCGAGGTTCAGGGCTTCAGCCTCAATCCTGGTCGCTATGTGGGTGTGGCAGAGCGCGCCGAAGATGATTTCGACTTCGCCGAACGGCTGGAGGAACTGAACGAGGAACTGGAGGTACTCAACAGCGAGGCGCGGGAACTGGAAGAGCGGATTGCGGAAAATGTGATGAACTTGTTGGAGGGAGGCGCGGAATGAGTATTGTCCGCCAGACATTGGGAGACATATGTGATGCTGGAGGTGGCGAGATCAAGACTGGCCCCTTTGGTTCACAACTTCATCAATCAGACTATGTGGATGAGGGCACACCTGTTGTGATGCCCAAGAATATAGTCTTGGGGAAGGTAGAGGTCGCTGATATAGCCCGTATTGGAAGCGCAGATGTCGAGCGTCTTAGTCGGCATAGGCTCAGAGTTGGGGATATTGTCTATGGTCGGAGGGGAGACATTGGGCGGAGGGCATTCATTACCGAGAAGGAGGCAGACTGGCTTTGCGGTACTGGGTCTATGCGGATCAGACTTGGCGATGGCCCTGTATCCCCATTGTTCTTGCATTACTACTTGGGTGATGAGCAGGTCATTGGCTGGATTCGCAATCAGGCAGTTGGCGCAACCATGCCTAATCTAAACACATCGATCCTGCGTAGCGTTCCTATTTCCTATCCTATGTTCCCTACTCAGTATAAAATCGCCTCGATCCTTTCAGCCTACGACGACCTAATAGAGAACAACCTGCGGCGGATCCGGATCCTGGAGGAGATGGCGCAGAACCTCTATCGCGAGTGGTTCGTTAAGTTCCGCTTCACTGGCCATGAAAACGTCTGCTTCGTCGACTCCCCACTGGGCAGCATTCCGGAGGGGTGGGAAGTTCAGCCGGTAGAGGAGCTGCTCGCCAAACATATTGGTGGCGGCTGGGGAAAAGAAGAGCCTGACGAAAAACACATCCTTCCAGCGCATGTCATCCGCGGGACCGATATACCCAAAGTCAAGCAATTTGAGGTTGGGGCGGTGCCCTTTCGCTACCATACTGAGTCAAATCTGAAGTCGCGGAAGCTTAAGGCTGACGATCTCATATTTGAGGTATCTGGTGGTGGGAAGGAGCAACCTGTCGGCCGAATCATGCGCGTGTCAGAGCGACTTCTTGAGGCATTTCCGGGTGATATAATCTGCGCGAGCTTCTGTAAGCGGATGAGTCCTGCGAGAGAGAAGATACACCCAGAGGTCCTAGCGCTTCATCTACAAGCTCTCTATGAAAGCCCTCGCATCAACAAGTACCAGGTTCAGTCAACAGGCATCAAGAACCTGAAATTTAGCGTCTTCCTTGAACAGGAACTTGTCGTTGTTCCGACAAGCGAAATCCAAAGTGCAATCAGTGAGGTATTGGAGCCGCTTTGCGAGCAACGAGATTGTCTCGCTAAGCAGTCAGTGAACGCACGGCGTACCCGCGACCTACTTCTGCCCAGGCTCATCTCTGGCGAGCTTGACGTCTCGGAACTGGACATCACCGTTGAGGAGAATGATACCTTATGAAAGCCACAGAAACCTCACTGTTCATATTCATGCAGAAGTCTGCCCAGTTTATCATCCCCATCTACCAGCGCACCTATAGCTGGACGACCAAAGAGTGCGAACAACTCTGGGAGGATATTCTGCGAGTTGGCCGGAACCATGATGTTGACGGTCACTTCATCGGCTCTGTGGTGTATGTAGAGCAGGGCCTCTATAGTCATTCAGCAATTACACAGCTTCTGGTCATTGATGGTCAACAACGATTAACCACAGTTTCGCTTATAATTGCCGCTCTCAGTCGCGCTATCAGTGATAGGCCAGTAATTGATGGCTTCACACCTAGTAAACTGACGAACTATTATCTGCTCAATGCCGAGGAAGAGGGAGAACTGCGCTACAAACTGCTCTTAACCCGATCTGACCGGGAAATGCTGAAAAAGATCGTATCCAACAAGACGCTACAAGAAGGGGACTCAGGACATTTAGTGCAGAACTTCCGTTTCTATGAAGACAAGATGAAAGGCGACGATAACCTGCTACAGGTAGTATGTCGGGGTCTGAGTAAGCTCATTATTATAGACATCTCTCTTAATCGTGATCATGATAATCCGCAGCTTATTTTCGAGAGCCTTAACTCCACAGGGATGGATCTTAGCCAGGCAGACCTAATACGCAACTATGTCTTGATGGGTTTAGAGCCGAAGGTACAGCAGCAGCTCTATGAAGACCACTGGTTTCCCCTTGAGCAGGCATTTAGCCAAAGTGAGCGCACAAAGCTGTTTGACCGCTTCATGCGCGATTACCTGACAGTTAAGACTGATACGATTCCACGGATCAGCGAGGTCTATGAAGCATTCAAACGCTATACGCGATCTTTGAGTACGTCCATCGAGGAGATCGTCGCTGACGTCCGCCGCTACGGGGAGTATTATAATGCATTCGCGCAAGAGCGGGAACAGGATAGAGGTTTACGGGAGGCCTTTCAAGACATCAACACGCTCAAGGTTGATGTGGCCTATCCCTTTCTTCTGGAACTCTATCACGACTACCGCGAAGACATTCTGAAACGGGATGAATTACTGGAATGTGTGCGACTTGTGGAGAGTTATGTCTTCCGTCGGGCAGTCTGTGAGATTCCCACCCAGTCACTCAATAAGACCTTCGCCAATCTCGGACGGGAGCTGAAAAAAGACCGATACCTGGAGAGCTTGAGGGCAGCTTTGCTGCTGAAGACCACATACCGGCGATACCCAGACAACGCGGAGTTCAAAAGCGGACTGCAGACTCGCGATATGTACAATATGCGCAATCGCAATTATTGGCTTCGGCGGCTGGAGAACTACCAACGCAAGGAACGCGTAAACGTCGAGGAATATACCATCGAGCACATCATGCCTCAGAACGAGAACCTATCAGCGGCATGGCAGGATGCGCTGGGCGATAACTGGCAGGAGGCGCACAAAAACTACCTGCATAACCTGGGGAATCTTACCCTGACCGGATACAACCCGGAACTGAGCGACAAGCCTTTCTTGGAAAAAAGAGATATGGAAGGCGGATTCGCTCATAGCCCGCTACGATTGAATCAAGGGCTTGGTCAAGTTGAGCGTTGGGGCAAAGAGGCGATTCTGTCGCGGGCTGAGAAGCTATCTGCTCTGGCGATTGAGGTGTGGGTAAGTCCGGTTCTTTCAAACGAAGTGCTTGCACAGTATCAGCCCAAGGTTGAGAAGACCGCCTACACGCTGGCGGATCATCCAAGACTTGAAAGTGGTCCCATTCACGATATGTTCCAGCATCTCCGCAACCAGATTCTTGGTTTGGACAACTCGGTGGCGGAAGTAATCCGGCAACAGTATATAGCCTACAAACTGGATACTAACTTTGTCTATGTAGTGCCTCAGGCAAATCGCCTTCGGTTATCCCTCAATATGCACTTCGATGAGATTCGGGATCCCAAGAATGTGTGTAAGGATGTCAGGATTATTGGTGATTCGGATAATGGCGATGTGGAGATGGGACTCAATACTTTGGAGGAACTGCCCTATGTGATGAAACTTGTCCAGCAGGCCTTCGAGAAACAGGTGGAGGGCTAGATTTGAGCGGCTATTCAGAGAATGAATTGGTGGAGCAACCAGCCATTGCTCTGCTGGAGGAGTTGGGCTGGGAGTATTTCAATCAGGATGCCGACTTTCTGGGTCGCGAGAATAATGCTCAGGTGGTGTTGACTAACCGGCTGCGCCCTGCGCTGGAAAGGCTAAACCCGGATGCCCCGGCTGAAGCCATCGATCAGGCCATCGAAGAACTGACTAGCGACCGTTCGCGCATGAGCATGGTCGCCGCCAACCGCGAGATATACAATCTGCTCAAGAATGGCGCACGTCCCAAGGTGGCAGATCAAGAAGGCAACGGCGAGAAGGTGGAACCGGTGCGGGTGATTGACTGGGATGAACCGGGCAATAACGACTTCCTCCTCTGTTCGCAGCTCTGGGTCACCGGCGAGATGCATACCCGCCGGACGGATCTGGTGGGATTCGTCAACGGTCTGCCGCTGGTCTTCATGGAACTCAAGGCTACGCATCGCCGACTGAAGACAGCCTATACCAACAACCTCACCGACTACAAGGACACCATACCGCATCTATTCTGGCACAATGGTCTGATCATCCTATCCAATGGCACTCAGAGCCGTGTGGGCAGCATCACGGCCGGCTGGGAACACTTCGCCGAGTGGAAGAAGGTGAGTAGTGAGTCAGAGGAAGGGCGCGTCTCGCTGGAGACCATGCTGCGCTGTACGTGCGAACCTGGGCGGCTACTGGATCTTGTGGAGAACTTCACACTGTTTCAGGAGGCCCCGGGTGGATTGATCAAGCTGGTAGGCAAGAACCATCAATATCTGGGCGTCAACAACTGCCTGGATGCGTTGGCAGGGATCAAGGAACGCGAGGGCAGGTTAGGGGTATTCTGGCATACCCAGGGCAGCGGCAAGAGCATCTCCATGATATTCTTTGCTCAGAAGGTTCTGCGAAAGGCTCCGGGCAACTGGACATTCGTCATCGTAACCGACCGTAAGGAACTGGACGGTCAGATCTATAAGAACTTCGCATCAGCGGGCGTGGTCACCGAAGATCAAGCCCAGGCAAGGGACAGCAAGCATCTGCGTCAACTCCTAACTGAGGATCATCGCTACGTCTTCACTCTTATCCACAAATTCCGTACCAAATTAGGGGAAAAACATCCGGTACTCTCAGAGCGGGACGACATCATAGTCATAACAGACGAGGCCCATCGCAGCCAGTACGACACACTGGCGCTCAATATGCGCACTGCTCTGCCCAACGCTTCATTCCTCGCCTTTACTGGTACGCCACTTATCATAGGTGAGGAGAAGACACGCCAGGTTTTCGGCGAGTATGTCAGCGTATACGATTTCCAGCAGTCAGTGGCGGACGGGGCTACGGTGCCCCTGTATTACGAGAACAGAATTCCTGAGTTACAACTCACCAATGAAAACCTCAACGAGGATATGGAGCGGCTTCTGGAGGAGGCGGAACTGGACGAGGCCCAGGAGCGGAAGCTGGAGCGGGAGTTCGCTCGTGAATATCACCTGATCATCCGTGACGATCGTCTGGAAGCGGTGGCAAAGGACATTGTGGAACACTTCACCGGCCGAGGATTCCAGGGTAAGGCGATGGTAATCTGCGTTGATAAGGCCACGGCAGTGCGGATGTATGACAAGGTGCAGAATCATTGGGGGCGAAAGCTGGAGGCATTGCAGGAAAGTCTCACTGATGCCATTAAGGATGAGCGAGAGGGGCTTGAGGCGCTGATTGCCCAGATGGAAGAGACTGACATGGCGGTGGTGGTCTCCCCTGGACAGAACGAGATACGCGAGATGAAGGATAAGAAACTGGACATCCGACCGCATCGCAAGCGCATGGTGGAGGAGGACCTGGACAAAAAGTTCAAAGACCCGGATGATCCCTTCCGGCTGGTCTTCGTCTGCGCTATGTGGATGACCGGCTTCGACGTGCCCAGTTGCTCAACACTCTATCTGGACAAGCCCATGCGCAACCATACGCTGATGCAGACTATAGCGAGGGCGAACCGTGTCTATCCCGGCAAAGTGAGCGGCTTGATAGTTGACTATGCCGGAGTCTTCCGAAATCTGGAACGGGCGCTGGCCATCTATGGCGTCGGTGGTGGAGATGGAGGAGATGGCCAGAAACCAGTGGAGGATAAGGAGGCATTAGCCACGGCGTTGCGGTTAGCTCTGGCGGAGACACAGGATTTCTGTCGCGAGCACGGGGCGGACATCGAGGCTATCAAGAACTCCCAGGGCTTCCAGAGAATTGGTCTGCTGGGTGATGCGGTGGAGGCGCTTGTAGTCAGCGAAGCGGTCAAGCGGCGCTATCTGGATCTGGCCGCCAATGTTCAGCGTCTCTACAAAGCCGTGCTCCCCGATCCGTCGGCACGAGAATTTGCCGCGACAGCAGCGCCGATCTATGTAATAGCTGAGAAGATACGCACTCTGACCCCACCTGCGGATATATCAGAGGTCATGCAGCAGGTCGAGGATCTTCTGGATCGCTCCATCGCAACCGAGGGATATATTATCCGCGAGGATCATGACGATGAATACCTCTTAGACTTGAGCGGCATTGACTTTGATGCGCTGAAGGAACGCTTTGAGGGTGGAAGGAAACGCACCTTGACTGAACGGCTGAGGGGATCAGTTACCTCAAAGCTCCATAGGATGGTACGGTTCAACCGTACTCGGACAGACTACCTGGAGCTATTCCAGCAGATGATCGACGCCTACAATGCGGGAAGCCTCAATGTGGAAGAGTTCTTCCAGCAGCTAATGGAATTCGCTCAGAGTCTAAACGAGGAGGAACAACGGGCCGTCAGCGAGCAAATCAGCGAGGAGGAACTGGCGCTGTTTGACCTTCTGACAAAGCCTGAGATAGAACTCACGGCACAGGAACGGGCAGAAGTAAAGAAAACCGCCCGTGAGCTTCTGGAGACACTTAAACATGGGAAGCTGGTACTGGACTGGCGGAAGCGTCAACAGGCACGCGCTGAGGTACGTGTCACCATAGAGAAGGTGCTGGATGATGGATTGCCAGGGGCGTACACGCCGGACGTCTTCGAGATGAAGACTGCCGCCATATTTCAGCACGTCTACGATAGCTACTACGGTGCGGGTAGAAGTGTTTATGCTGCTGTAGCGTGAAAGCAGATTGGGGCGGAAGGACGAAATGACGGATATAGAACCGAACAAGCTGGGACCTAGTCCACCATTGTATTACAGGCTTGGTTTACCTGGGAACATTAGGCCTTTCTTCAACTACATGCCACAGGAAACTATGTTAGCTCTGGACGCGGTTCACTATATGGCAGTCCGGGATATTGCTCCATTGAATGAAGTTATTGATACTGTGAAAATTTTCAATATCATATTCCATATGTCCGAATCATATATCAGCATCACAGGAGAATATCTCGTCCCTTATTTCATTCGACAAGGTATCCGAAATAAGAAGGATCTGAATAGTGCGATTCTGGCTCATAGGCTCAAAGGAGAAGAATTAAGGGCAGGGCTTGACGGAAGCCTCTCCGATCATAGAATTGGTAGAAAGATTAGTATATATTATGATGGGGAGTTGCCACAATCAGTGATATCAAAAGTCCACAGGGCTAATGTGTTGCGCTACCCAAGTTTGCAGTCCGTTATAGACTTTCTGGAGACAAAATCAGCAATTGCTGAAGTTAGTACTGTCTTGCCTATCTTGTGTATACTCGCGGGGCAAATAGATAGAGCTATTGAGCTTTACGAAAGAAAAACTGATATGAAAACATCCGATCGCTATAACCTTGGCACTATTTACCTTATCGAAAAGCAGGATTTTCCAGAGGCACGGAAGTGGCTCGAGGCGCAGGGGCTTTTGGAGGCGTACTATAATAGGGGAATGACGTACTTATACGAAGAGAATTGGGGAGAAGCAGGCGAATGCTTTGGGCTTTGTGAAATGGCGCTGGCCTCCAGAGACAGATCAAAAATGAGGGGTAACCCGACTGTCTTTGCAAGGGATGTCGCAATACAGCGTTCCTTCAATAATCTGGGATTATGCTTCTATTACAATCAAGATGGTTGGAGAGAAGCAATGTACTGCTTTGATACAGCTACATCCTTAGGATATTCAACGGGTTATAGCGATGGATTATCAAACCGGCTATGCTTAGTAGAGGAGCTACTGGACCTCATCCAGCCGGTCAAGCAAGTACAAAAAAAGGAAAAGTTCCACGATATTATTGGGGGATCTGATGTAATGCAGAATGTATACAAAATGATCAAGAAAGCTGCTCGCAATGATCACAATATTTTGATAACCGGTGATACTGGAACGGGGAAGGGGTTGGTGGCAAAAGCCATTCATGATGAGATCGATCAAAAGGAGAGACCCTTTATAATACTGGATTGTACTACTATACCGAAGGATATTGCGGAGAGTGAGCTTTTTGGGCACGAAAAAGGGGCGTTTACTGATGCAACTGAGCAGAGGGTTGGCAAATTCCAGCTAGCCGATGGGGGCACGCTGTTTATTGATGAGATAGGTGAACTAAGTCTAGATTTGCAGACTAAATTGCTCCGAGTTATTCAAAATAAGGAATTCGAAAGAGTTGGTGGAAGTGAAACTATAAAAGTCGATGTAAAAATCATATTGGCAACCAAAAAAGATTTGGAAGAAGAAGTAAAAGCTGGTAGATTTCGCGAGGACCTTTATTATCGGATCAAGGTTATCCAAATACCCCTACCGCCATTGAGCGAGAGAAAGGAAGATATTCCAGAATTAATTGAGCATTTCTTGGATTCTAGCTCAACATCCACCAGGAGAATGCAAGTCTCCTCAACCGTTCAGAGGCTATTAGAAGGTTTCAAGTGGAACGGCAATATTCGCGAATTAGAGGGTATCATAGAAGGAACTGCGGCTATGGCTGACGGGGATGTAATTCAAGTTTCTGATATACCTGACAATATTTACGACGAGATGAGAAAAGATATAAGAAAAAACGCGGAAGTAGAGAAGCAAGATATAATGGATTCTCTTGAGAAAAACAATGAGAATATTGCCGCAGTTTCCAGAGATCTAGGAATAAGTCGGCAAGCTGTTTATAGAAGGATTAAGAAATATAAGATAGTTCGCAAAGCATCCAAGTCTGGCAAATAATCTGTCCGCTAACGCAAAAGCGGACACAAAGCGGACACTTACTGTAAACGTAGACACCATAAGCCCTGAGACGATTCCCACACTATATCTGTCCGATTTCATGTGTCCGGGCGGACACTGAATCACAGATTTAACTCACAACTTTATCCCAACCATTATTCGTATAAACCCTTGAAAATACTATGTTTATAGGCATGGCGTAAAGACCTCTATAAATATCACAAAGCTGGCACGCATCCTGCGTTAGGTGTGGAGTGTATCTACAGTACCAACTACGTCATTACAAAATAAAGGATGTGAAAACTATGGCAGATATTGATTTCAGCATTGCTGAAGCCTCAAAGCGTAGTGGCCTTAGTCCACGGCAGATCCGATACCTTGAGAAGCAGGGATGGATCGAACCTGGGTACATCAAGATTGGCAGCACCCGACAGCGGCGATTCTCGATCCAATTGATTAAGCGATTGTCTGAGATCGCCAGGCTTCGTGCAGAGGGTTTTGAATTGAGTGCAGCGGTTGCACGGATTGGTGGATGATGAAGCATAGAGTGAGAAAGGACAGTCTCCAAAAGGCTACAGGTGAAACCAGTAAAGCGGCAAGGTTCGCGCCCCTTCGCCGCCCGCAGGCTGGGAGTCTTCCGCTCCTTGCGCTCCCAGCCGCCCCCCATTTTCTGCAAGGAGTGAGAGGAAGAGAAAACGAGAAAGAACACACCAACTGCAAGGAGTGGATGGCATGGCCTCACAGAAGGAATATATCCAACTAATTGATGGTCTCTTCAAGGGACGTAGAGACGCCTATGGCGCTCTCAACGGATGCTGCATTAAAAAGCCACTCACCGACACTGAGATCCGCCAACATATAAAGGGAATTGAGCGACGCGGAGTATACCCACTAAGTCCAGATATTATGGATGGCTCCGGCGTGTTCTGGGGCTGCGCAGATATAGACGATGGCGACCTAAATAAAGCGCAGGAAGTCCAGGAGAACCTGAATCATATCGGTATACCAGCGTATATCGAACGAAGCAAATCGAAAGGCTTCCATGTCTGGATATTCTTTTCTGAGCCAATACCAGCAAAAATCACTAGGGCAATTCTGGCCTATGCGGTTGAGGACCATGGGTATGAGATTTTCCCTAAGCAGACAGCGATTGCTCCTGGGGGCTACGGAAATTATGTCAACTTACCGTTTTTCGGCGCTGATGCTAAAGAGGGGCGAACGGTATTCCTCGATCCTGAGTCAGGATACAAAGCATTCCCAGAGCAGAACGAATTCCTGAAATCTATCCAGAAGACCACGCCGCGAGCCGTGGAAGCCCTAATGAACGACGGCGAGATCGAGATCGAAGATGGCGAGGTGTTACCAGAGGAAAGCCATGTAGAGAAGAGGGAATACACCGGCGGAAACGCTCAGAAGGTTCTGGAAGAATGCGGTTTTATTCAGCACTGCAAACATGAAGCAGTAAAGCTCAGTGAGCCTGCGTGGTATGCCATGATCTGCAACCTTGCAATGCTGGAATACGGTCCAGAATTGATTCACCAATTATCCGAACCATTCCACAGTTACTCAGTTGATGAAACCAACAGGAAAATCCAACATGCTCTTGATGTTGATATGCCACATAGCTGCAATAGTATCAAAGCTGAAATATTCAACTGTGAACGCGACTGCGGGGTCAAGTGTCCTATCCAAAAGGGCCGGGGTCCGGGAGAGAATCCAGTGGAAGACCAGCCAGAGGCAAAGCCAAAGATCAGCGGTTCTAGTCCTTACTTTGAGGGGAGTACTTTCATCCCGCTGTTCCTGGGTGATGCTCTGATGAAGGACTATTCATTTGTCACATCTACTGGGAAGATTTACTTGTATACGGATGGGGTATACGAGCCTATCGATCGAAGCGTGATAGCGAAACACTGTCGGAATCGCTTGAACAAATATGCCAGGACAAATCGAGTGGCTGAAGTGATGGCGCATATCAGCGACATGACCTATGTGGAGGCCGATGCCCTGAACAACTACCCACACTTGATCAATCTGAAAAATGGGATGCTGGATTGGGAGTCGGGGGAATTGATTGATCACGCTCCTGATTATTTGTCAACCATGAGGATCCCGGTGGAGTATCATGTCAATGCTGACCAAGAACCGGTCAGGGATCTTCTGTCTCAGTGGGTTGGGGATGGTGATGTGCCAACGCTGCAGGAATATGTGGGCTATTGTCTGCTTCCAGATACACGATACGAAAAGGCTCTGATGCTGACCGGAAGTGGCGCAAACGGCAAGAGCTGTTTCATAGATTGGGTAGGGTATCTGATAGGGGAAAACAACACGAGCCAGGTAACGCTTCAAGAATTGAGTGCCCACAAATTTAAACGTGCTCAAATTTTCGGTAAGCTGCTCAATACGTTTGCAGATCTTGACAGTCAAAGTCTGGCTTCTGCAAGCTACTTCAAAGTTGTGGTCTCGGGCGATCGGATGGAAGCGGAACGTAAGGGGCGGGACCCGTTCAGCTTTAGACCGTTTGCGAAACTGATCTATTCTGCTAACGATATCCCAACGTCGCCGGATAATACTTACGCCTATTTCAGGCGGTGGATCATAGTAGATTTCCCAAACATGTTCACAAAAGGGACGAACGCTGATGAGGACCTGATGGCAAAACTCACGACTGACGCGATGTTGTCGGGACTATTCAGTTTTGCGCTTGATGGACTCAGGCGGCTTCGTGATAAGCGCTGCTTTACAATAAGTAAGAGTGCGGAGGGGCGGTTGTCGGACTACCAGAAAGCTAATGATCCCGTCTCAAGCTTTCTTGATGAGTGCTGCGGGACTGTTATTGGATCAAAGGTGAAGCGACAGGATCTCTTCCAGGAATTTATATCATATTGCCGGGAGCAGGAATACAAGGCAGTGAACAACAGGCAGTTCTACAACAGAATACGCTCCCATAGGATCATAGAGAAGCGCATTGATGGCGCAGACTACTTTGCAGACATAGCGATTGCAGGGCGATTGGAGACCGCGTCTGGGGAAACTGCCGATAGCCAGCAGAAACTTGATATTGGTTAAGGGAAGGTTTAGGGGAAGGTTAAGGGAAGGACAAAATGGGGTTAGACACGGGTAATAACTGGGGTTGGAAAAAAGGGAGACATTCGTGAATACCTTATATGAAATCCATACGCATTATATTATTTTATTATATTTATTATTTTATATTCTTATTCAATTTGACCTTAAGAATATGGAAAGCTTCCCTTATTTCCAAATACAGTCATACCAAGCGTATAGGTTAATTTTCTGCTTCCCTTTTGTTTCCCTTAAAACGCCCTTTACTTCCCTTAATTGCTGATGAAGGGGAAAAGGTGGTGTTCTGTTTGAAGTGAGGAGGCGAAGCGACACAAAATGTATGAAGCAAGCGCACCCGAAATCTTGTACGTGGCGGGTAGTTCCATGGACTCCCGTGGAAGACGTGTTCTGGTTCAGGAAGGAGTGGTCGAGAACGTGATCTATCGGGAGGATGGGGTAACTGAGGCCGACGTTAAGCTGCTTGGGATAACTGAGAAAGACAAGGGGTATATCGAGAAGTGGTTTGCAGGGAGGTAGGGCTGTCACAATGGACGTAAAATGTGGCACAGAAGAGGGTAAAAATGAAGGTGGTTAAACCATGAACGATGATGAATACGCGCAGCAGACTGACCGGGTGCTTGGCCGTGGCCGCTGACATACGAGCTGTACCTGGCAGCGTGGAGGTGACGAAAGCAGCGCTGAAGCACTGGAAGGGACAGCTATTGGGAATGTGGACTTTGTTGTCGAGACATGCTATCATAAGCGTACTAAGCACAGGGAAGCGTGGCAAGGCGCATACAGCGAAGAACAGGTGGGGCGATATGGCTGAGTATAGGCTAGTGGCATAGGGACTGCAAGGAGGTTGCTACCCTTGCCCCTTCCGAACCTCGCGCGCGCGCGACGCTTCAGAAACGAGTTAAGACATGAAGAACCAACAGCACCATAGCACAGAGATACTGTACGTGAGCGCATCCAGCCTTGATAACAAGGGACGTCGTGTGGTTGTGTGGACGGTATGGTCCAGAACATTTTATGGCCAGAGGACGGCGTGACAGACGTGGATATGAGACTGCTGGGGATAACATCGAATGACAAGACTGATATTGAGACATTTTTCGAGGGGATATCGCGGCGTATGCGTTGCGAGTAGCGTAGTGCCACATGCCCTGCCTTATCCCTTGCGCACGCGAAGCAGGTGATCCGAATGACTCTGAGGAAGATTCTGATCTGGGTTTTATTTAGTCTGACGCTCAAGACAGGATGATCTGGCTCAATAAGACCACGTTTGTCATTAACTGAAGGAGGCAGATTTTTTTTTAAGCCACTCCAGTTCCATCTTGAGGCGACCGATCTGTTCATATAATTCTGACTCCTGAATAACCTGTAACTTGCGCTTCCCATTGGGCTGGAATACGGTTTTTCCCTTTTCCAGAAGTTGTTTTTTCCAATCGCTGATCTGAGTGGGATGAAGACTTAATTCACTGGACAACTGATTGATAGTCTGTTGCTCCTTTGCTGCCTCTAAAGCTACTCTGAACTTGAATTCCGGACTATGACGTCTGCGTTTTACTGACATATGTTTCCTCCACAAGTTTTGGGTGTGAGATATTATACCTCAAATCCACCTTAACCTGTGGTCTAGTTTTTGGGGGTAAGTATATCACCGATACGACGATCCAGACACTGCCATGCTTGGGTCAGTGCACTAGCTTTGTATCATCCTTTTGCTGTCGCTGAAAAAATAAAGCTTGCGATTGACATTTAAGAAACGGCATGGTAGAATGTCAGAAGATTTAAATTTGCTCATAATCTCCTTTGGAATTATTAGGCAAAAGGTATAGTTTAAATGAATGAGATAAGAGATCCTGTGCATGGTTTTATAACGCCATCGGATACCGAGTTAAAAATCATCAACTCTACTCTATTCCAGAGACTGAGAAGAATTAAGCAGTTGGCAATGGCTTATTTAGTTTATCCAGGTGCTAACCATACTCGATTTGATCATTCTCTTGGGGTCTACCATATAGCTTCCTCAATGGCCAAGAAGCTTTTATCTAAGAAGGATGAGCAGGAAAGAAGAATTGTTAGATTAGCTGCCTTGCTGCACGATGTGGGACACGGACCTTTTTCACACGTTTCTGAGGATATTTTAGACAAATATTCCAATGACTTGGCTTTCGTGTAAATATTGAGGACAGAAACTGAATTATGTGTTATCCTTCCTCCTGTGTATGAGAACCCCATCTTCATCCTACAGGAGGTAGGCC
>SDBU01005475.1_pt1 | contig 15175 bp, 11 predicted proteins | sample 2277071 | NCBI WGS metagenome assembly SDBU01 (sample SAMN10397929, study PRJNA504765) | marine sediment metagenome | isolation source: marine sediment core GS08_GC12, 126 cmbsf | place: Arctic Ocean: Gakkel Ridge, Loki's castle | collected 2008
TTCAATTTTTCATATTTGTTCATCATTTTTTCCCTATAACTTTTTTTAGAGAAAATATTAATAAAATTAAAATTTTAATTAAACAAGAAGTCTATTACATAAACCTTGCTTAGAGAAAAGATAATGAAGGGCTGTTTTTCCCATTTTATCTTTCATCATGACATAAGATTTTAGATATTTTGGATCCACTTCATCTAAAAGAAAACTAACACACTCCTCAGATATGCCATGAATCACAGCTAAATGTAGAGCTGTTTTGCCATCAACATCTTGAATGTGTATGAGTTTTTGTTTATCTTCAGATACAATATTTCTGATTATTACTTCCAACAATTTCACATCTGATCGGATTGCAGCATAATGTAGAGGAGTTTGATTTAGATTATCTAACTTTTGAAGTGCCATAGATCTTGCACATTTATTTGGAAGCAACTGTGAGAACAATATCTCAAATGTTTCAACATCCAAAATGCTCACCCCAAGATGAAAAATTGTTTGGCCTAAAAAGTCTTCATAAAAAGCTAAATTAGATTTATCCTTTTCAGATAAAATCTGATCTAAAAGCAACTTTACTATCTTATTATTGCCTGTCTCAATTGCATAGTGAATGTGAGATCTTTTGTATTGATCTATACCCGTTACTAAAAAAGCTTTATCTTCATCTTGTAGAGAAGAAAATATAATTTTAATTAAATCTTCATTTTGATTTGCTATCGCCCATTTAAAAACGCTCCATCCTCTATTATCCTGCATGTTTAGGGCTGATAATCTATCTTCTGGTTTTATTTGATTTAAGATAACTTTGACAATATTGCTATCTCCTAATATTACAGCCCAATGAAAAGCTGTTAAATTATTTGCATCTCTTTTTTGAATTAAACAATTTATTACTATTTTTGATCTATGAGATAGCATTTCTTCTATAGTTTTTACATCTTTTTTAAAAACAGCAATGTGAAATCTACTAAAATCTGTAAAATTGTCACATTCTTGAATCCATCTATTATCTATCCAATGGTTAGAATCAGTTCCATACTTTGGTACCCATCCTTTAAATATCCAATTGTTAGAATCAGGTTCATACTTTAGTGCCCATCTCTTATCTAGCCAATGGTTAAAATCAGTTTTAGCTAGACTATAATTTATTTTTGCTTTTTCAGGATTTAATCGAAGCATATCGATATTTGGAGAAAATTTTAATACTTTGCTTGTTGCAATAGTTGAAGTAACTTTTCTTCTAGATCTCAAATCACATAATACAGGAAAAGCATTAGAATCTAATCTCAAATCGGAAGGTTCTTTGATATAACCATTTAATAGTAATAATCTTTTATATGTTTCAAATTGTTTTAATCTTGCTCCATCTTCAATTTCTACAATATCTTTTTCTTCTAAAGACTTAAGAGAATCTAAGTTTTTTTTTATCGATGATAATGCTGGTTTACAAGAACTTGCTCTTTCAATTAAATCCCCATCGAAAGAAGCAGTTCTTTCTTCAATGCCTTGATCTTCTAAAACATGATTGCAAGAGCTGGGTCTTATGTACAAACCATTTGATGAACTAAAAGTTAATGCCATTTATATCCTCTTTTATTATTAAAAATAATTAATTATAATTATCTTAATTGCTTAATAATTATATTAAAAATTATATATAAAAATCTATAATTAAAATTATTACTATATTATTTTTTACATGGACTGTTCATAGTCTTGCAAAATATATTCTTTAGCTTTTTCTATGGAGATCTCTTTGAGATTTAAAGAACGAAAATTTGACTCTTTTTTGAACCAAGTAAACTGTCTTTTGACATATTTTTTAGAAGCTTTTTTAAATTCATCTATAAAGGTAATTCTATCATCCAAGGTTTTATTAGAATTAAGATATTTTAAACACTGTCTATAACCTATTGCTTGAGATGCCGAGTAATTACTTTCAAGACCTTTTTCAGCTAGTTTTTCTACCTCATCTATAAAACCATTTTCAATCATCTGATCACATCTTTTATCTACAAGTTTATAAATATCTTCTTTGGGATAATATAAAAACCATAGTCTATAATTATAAAGAGGTTTTTGATTCACATCAGGCTTTGGAATATCACTTACCTTTTTTTTCGTTATACTCATAATCTCTAGTGCTCTAACTATTTTATGTTTATCTCTATGGGTGATTGTTTTTGCATATTCAGGATCTAACATTTGCACTCTTTCATATAGTTCTTCTGCTCCTAATTTCTCTAACTGCTCTTCTATTTTTTTTCTAATTTCTTGATTAGATGGAGGGCCTAGAGGAGGACCATATAAAAATGCGTGTATATAAAAGCCGCTACCTCCTACAACTATTGGAACTTTTCCTTTAAATAGAATCTGTCTACAAGCTCTATGAGCTGCTCTATAAAATTCTGAGACGTTAAAACTCTCATGAATATCTTTGATATCTAATAAATGATGAATGACATTTTTTTGTTCATCTTTATTTGCTTTTGCAGTTCCGATATCCATGCCTTTATATACTTGCATGGAATCTGCTGAAATAATTTCACCGCCTAGAATTTCAGCTATTGAAATAGAAAGAGCCGTTTTACCAACAGCTGTTGGACCTGCTATTACTATTACCTTTTTTTTAGAGATTTCATTTTGATTTTTTTTTCTAAGTGGCAGATAAAGCTCAGAGACTTGATCTTGAATATCCTCTGTATTATAAAAAATGCTCACAGATTTTTCTCTAAAATAGCCTCTTTTTCATTTTTATAAATATCTAAAATTTTATCAAAACCTGTTAGTTTTATAATATCCATAACATCTTCTGTAACAGAAAAAATAGATAATCTTTTTTTGTTTTCTTTATATTTTTTTGTAAAAGAAAGTAAAACTCTAAGTCCAGCACTCGATAAATAATCGATATTTGAAAAATCTAATAAAGTTGTATTATGACCTTCTTTTAACAAAACATTTAATCTATTTTGAAGTAGAGAAGATGATGAAGCATCTAATCTCCCAAGAAGTCTTAAAATAATTATCCTATCGATTTCTTCTGCTTTAATTTCTAATCCTAAAACCATTTAAAGTCCTATTTGTTAAACTATAATTAGATTTACAAAAAATAAAATTTTTAACCAGTCTAAAAATCTATATTTTATTATTTTTTAAAAATCGATTCTATATCCCAAATGAACTTCATTTGACATTCTTTGATGAGTAGAAAAACTCGCTGCATAAGATACATTTAAAATTGAGCAATTATGAAACCGAAAATCTAAAGCCGTTTTTAAACGAATGGTATTATCTGGATTTGGTTTTATACTAACGCTTCTTTCAGTAGAAGATCCCTCTAGTTTAGCATCAAAAGTTGTTTTGTTTCTTAAAACATCTGCAATATAGCTTATTTCTATTTGCGGAATAATCGCTCCAAAAGATACTAAAAAGGTATTTGAAAAATGAACTCCTATCAAAGCTTCTAAGACATGGCTTTTTTGAGCTTTTATATCTAAACGATTTAATATCTCTTCTTTTTCTACATAAGAATTAATTTGGTTATAAAAATAGCGAAGAGCCAAACTTGGAATCAAAGCCATATTGTTAAATCTACAAATATAAGCTCCTTTTGTTTGCGTAGATAAAGAAAACCCATCAGGCGAAGCGTCATTTATTTTACTACGATTAAGGAAACGATCCATTTCAAAATCTACTAAAGATCCACTAATAGCGCCTTCTACAAAAAAATTATCCCATAGTTTTTGAATATATGCACTTAATATGTAATTATTTGAAGTTGTTTTTATTACGTGATCATCTGATTCTGACCAAGAACGAAGATAATCAAAAAATCCACCGATCACAATATCGCTTTTTGTCCAATAATCAAATCCCACTAAAGCTCCAGACAAAGAAAAGGGCCCTCCTTGTGTGTATGTACTAGTCTTAAAATGACCATGTAAATAGTTAGCTAAAAAATATGGCCTAGCTCCTTTTTTATGACATGGACATAAGTTTTGATAATATCTCAAAATACTTTGATCAAATAGTATATTTGATTGGAGGCGATTTGCTTGATTAATTAAATTATTACTAGAAAACGTAGTAATAGTAGCAGTCGGTATAGTAGTACTATCTGCAGAGAACAAAAGCTGAACCAAATTTGTGGTATAAGAAACTGCTAGAGTTCCTCCATCGAGTTCACCTGGATTAGTAACAGTAAATGTTGAAAATTCTCCTGTTCTACCACCTGCTGCATCTAAAACAGTATAGACTTGATCAGTAGAATAATCCCCACCTTGAGCTGTAACTTCTAGAGTAGCTGAGTTATTAATAGTAGCTGCACCTGTAATATCAACTTTAGAAGCATTTCCAGAGGGCTCTATTTCAATTTGCAGAGTAGACCCTGAATTTTGAGTATAAGCTCCAGCGACTGTAATAGTACCTATTGAATTTCCCGGATCTAGAATTCCATTGAGGGTTGTAACACTTACAGTGCCTGTTCCTTTTAGAGTAGCTCCCGCAGCAACTGTAGTTGCAGAAGATGTTGCAATAGATCCATTAACAACTAAGGTTCCAACGCTAACAGTAGTTGCACCTGTATAAGTATTTGTAGCGGTTATATTATATGTGCCTAATCCATTTTTTGTAACAGCACCTGCCCCACTGATCTCAGCTGCAATTGTTTTATTTTCTGCTGCTCCGGGATTTAGAGTAAGGGTTGTTGAACTCATTAAATATACTCCATCACCTTCACCAATTCCAGGTCCAGCTGGTATACTTCCTCCACTGCCCAAAGCTCCACCGAATGTAGATTGATTTGAAGTAATATCAGAGTTAAATGAAAGCGTTCCTCCAGTTCTTAAAAAAACAGCGCCACCAAATCCAGCGCCACCACCGCCTCCGCCGCCAGATAGAGTTCCACCATCTCCTGCAGCTCCGTTTCCTCCTCCAGTTCCACCAGTTCCTCCAGAGGAAGCAGTTCCACCTGCGCCGCCGCCACCGCCGCCGCCGCCGCCAAAACCAGTGCTAACATTTCCATCTCCACCTGCACCAATTCTTCCACCACCACCGCCGCCGGCAAAAAGTCCATCTCCACCTGTAGTAGAACCTGAGCCACCGCCACCACCAAAATCTGCTGTTGCATCTGAGCCAGGAGCAGCTACACCACCAGCTCCTCCTCCAGTTCCAGGCGTTTGGCCCGCTGCATCGGAATATAAGCCGCCACCACCTCCGCCTCCTGCAACATTATTATCAGCCCCATCTCCCCCAAGACCGCCGCCGCCGCCGCCATTATCAATACCAAGACCAAAAGCATTTCCATCGCCTCCGTTTCCACCTTGAGCAGAACAACCATCAAAAGTCAAATCCGTCAAAGTTACAGTTGCTCCCGTATTTACAAAAACACCTCCACCAGCTCCCATTCCTCCGCCACCTCCAGCTTGAGTTTGTCCATCACCACCATCTCCACGGGCAGAAGAACAATCTTTTATACTCAATTTGAAAATAGAAACCGTGCCATTTGTAATAACAAAACCAGGGGTAGGATCTGTAACACCTTCTATTATCACTGTGCCAGCTACATTTGTTCTTCCATCGATAATTAAATCATCTACAATAGATGGCAAAGCTGAATCTAGACCAATCGTTAAAGAGCCAGCTCCAAGACTAAACTCAATTGTTTCGCCAGCAGCAGGAGGACCAGTTAAAGCAGCTCGTAGCGTTCCTGCTCCACTATCTGCATTACTCGTTACAGTTATTAAAGAAAAACTTTTGTTGATACATAAAAACGCTAAAATGATAAATGATAATTTTTTCATTATATTCTTAATTCATCTCTTTTTTCAAAATACCTATAAAAAATAGCTATTTCTCTCCTAATTCTTAGATATACTTAATTAAATAATTTTACAAACATTAAATTGATATAGATAAAAAGTGCGATAAAAAAGCTCTATTTTTAAATCTTTTAAAAAATAAATTAATAATATAAAGTATTTTATTTTTATAAATGGAGAGATCTTATGTTTAAAAAATTACTATTTTTCATGTTTTTTTCTTTTTTTACTTCGTTATATGCTCAGGAAACTTGGAATTTTCCTCCGAGTTCTATATCTGCTGAAACCCAAGATGCTCTTGGAGCTCAAATAACTATTAATGCAAATGATAAAGCAATTGCAAGTTGGCAAAGATTCGATGGATCGAATTATATAATCCAAACTAAATATTCATCTAATGGAGGGAGTTCCTGGAGCTCATCTGCAACCAATTTATCTTCATCAGGACAAGATGCTGGATCTTCTAGGATTGTCATGAATAACACTAAAGCGGTTGCTCTTTGGCAAAGACATGATGGATCAAATTATATAATTCAAACAAAATACTCCTCTGATGTGGGAGTGACTTGGAATGAAGTAGCAACCAATTTATCTCAAGCGGGTCAAAGTAGCTATTTACCTGAAATTACTATGAACAGTTCATCTAAAGCTATTGCAATTTGGAAAAGATATAATGGATCAAATTATATAATTCAAAGTAAATACTCCACAGATGGAGGAGAAAATTGGAATGTAACTGCAACTGACTTATCTCTAGTTGGACAAGATAGCTATGTACCTAAAGTTGTAATAAATGATTCTGACAAAGCCATTGCAATATGGGGCAGATACGATGGATCTAACTTTATAGTCCAAATAAAATACTCAATAGATGGTGGAACTAATTGGAATGCATCCCCAATTGATCTATCCGCATCGGGAGAAAATGTAGGAGATTGTCAAATAGCATTAAATAACTCAAATGAAGCTATTGCAATATGGACTAGATATGATGGATCTAATTACATAGTCCAAACAAAATACTCAACAGATGGTGGAGCTACTTGGAGCCCATCAGCTAGTAATTTATCTGAAGCCGGAGAAGATAGTAGACAATCTCAAATCGCTATTAATAATTTAAGCAAAGCCATTGCTATCTGGGAAAGGTTCGATGGAAATAATTTGATAGCTCAAACTAAAAATTCTTCGGATAGTGGAGCTTCTTGGAGTTTAGTGGCAACTGATTTAACTTTGCCAGGAAGAAAAAGTTACAATCCTACTATAACATTAACAGATTCTAATGATGCTATAGCTATTTGGAAAAGATACTCTGGCTATTGTTGGATAATTCAAACAAAAGATTCATCTGATGGTGGGAGCACATGGACTTCATCTGCTACAGATCTATCAACCGCAGGACAAGATGCATATCAACCTGAAATATCCATAAACTCATCAGGGCAAGCAATTGTGATTTGGCCGAGATATGATGGATCTAACTGGATAATTCAAACGATCAATAATTTAACTGCAGCATATCTAGAATCTTTAAGAGACCATTCTGAAACAAATTGATTTTTTTATATCTGAGCCCTCCTCCTTCAGGAGGAGGGCCCAACTAAAATTCTTATTGATCTATGTTTCTATTGGTCTATGTTATTAATCGATAGTACTGATCGATATTATTGATCAATAAAAGCAAGCTTTGAGATTCTAAGATCTATAGTTTTTGGATTAAATCTAACAATATCTAAAGTCGTTTCAAAATTAGAAGCTTGATTTTCATAATCTTTTATAATTTTTTTTCTAAGTGATGCATAATTTGAGATCTGCTCTAAAAAGTTAGTGTTAGAGAGTCTTAAAATCTTTGGGAAAACAAACTGAGTCTTTTTTAGTTTTTTGTTTATAGTTACCATTTCATCTATTTGCAAAACTATCTCTCTTTTGCCGTAGCTTTGTAAATATGCTCTTGAAGTATCTAACATAGCTATTTTTACAAGATCTGAAAACCCACTAGCTTTTAATTTATTTAAAATATCTAAAGCGAGTTTTGCCTCTTTTGTATCAATTTTTTCAAAACCTTTAAACTCATCTAAATTTAGAAAAATTTTGCAAAAGTTTTGATCTTTAAAAAAGGGATCTTTTGGGAAAATATAGCCATCTTTATCGATTAGAGTATTTTCAAAATCATAAAGCTCTGCTTTCGGCTCTCTAAGAGTATAATCTACAAAAACACAATCTGGTTTCATTTTTTTAACTTGAGCATCAACAATTATTGGGCTTTTAAGTAGTTTTTTTGTAGCTTCATTTTCATCAAATGTAAAAATATTTGTTGGTTTATCAAAAGATAGATCTATAAGCTCTGCTAAATAATTTACATCTAAATTTACATTTTTTTTATTTTGATAGATTGTTTTGATGTTATATTTTTCTGCTATAAATTTTGTTTGTCTATATTTTTTAATTTTTGTGATCACAACATAGTTAAATCCAGAAATTATAAGAGTTGAAAATATTATCCAAAAAAAGGCTCTTGATTTAGTTAGTTTTTTACTCATATTTTTTAACTTTTATTATTTTTCAAATATCTTATTTTTTCTTTTTCTGTGTAGAGCTAAGATCACAAACTGATCTATCATCTTTTTTCTGTCTAAACCAACTAACTCAAGCATTTTTGCAAAGGTGCTATTATTAGATGAAAAGCCAGGAACTGGATTTATTTCAGAAAAATAAATTTTTTCATTTTTATCTATAAAAAAATCGATTCTTGCAAAGCCATTTAATTTTAGGGCTAAATATACCTTTTTGGAAAGTTTTTTAATCTCCTCTACCATATCATTATCTAAATCAATTGGAATTTTTGCTTTTACAACCTTTTTTTTATATTTATTTTCAAAATCGAAAAATTCACCAGAAGTTAGCATCTCAGCTATTTCTCCGATTTCAATATAGTCATTGCCGATTACAGCAGTATGAACTTCTCTAGCATTAATTTTCTCTTCGATAATAAAAGATGAATCATGTTTAAAAACTTTTTCAATTGCATCTTTTAAATCCTTTTTATCCTCTACAACTTCAATTCCCAAACTAGAGCCTAGATGATTTGGTTTTAAAATTATTGGAAATTTAAAATTTTTCTCTATTTTTGCTAAAATCTCATTTTTATTTTCTCTATACTCAATTTGATTGATTTCTAAAAAATCTAAGGTATCAATTCCATTTGCTTTTAGAATTGTTTTAGAAAAGGCTTTATCCATAGCAACAGGAGATGTGAAATAATCTGAACCAACATAAGCAATATTTAAAGTCTGTAAAAATGCTGAGATCATTCCATCTTCACCCATAGGACCGTGCAGGACAGGAAAACAAACATCTAAAGAGGTAAGCTCTTTTAAGATTTTTTTAGAAACAATTCCATCTTTTTTTGATACTTTAATAGCTCTTATATCCGTATCTGACTTTGCATCTAAAATATCATTTTCTTGAATCCAGTAACCATCTTTTAAAATTTTAAAATATTTTAGATCGTATAAAGATCTATCAAAACCTAATATATAATTTTTTGTAGATTTAATTGAGATATCATGCTCGTTAGATTGTCCGCCATATATAACACCGAGTTTTAATTTTTTTGAGAATTTTTTTTGAAAATTTTTTGAAATCTTTCTGATTTTTGAAGAAATATCACCAGCTCCTAGAGTAACAACAACATCGAAAGGATTTAAATTTTTTAGTAGATATTTTTCTAAATTTTTATCTTTAATATGTTTTACATCTACATCTTGTTTTTTTATTAGATCAACTAAAAGCTTTTCATTGATATTTTTAATGGGTTTTTCTGAAGCGCTGTAGATATCTGTAATTACTAACTCATCTGCATCTGTGAAACACTTTGTAAAATCATCTAAAAGATCTTTTATCCTTGAATATCTATGTGGCTGAAAAATAGCAATTAGTCTTCTTTCTTTAATCGAAGATCTAAGGGCTGATAGAGTAGTTTTGATTTCAGTAGGGTGGTGAGCATAATCATCAAAAAATTCTATTTTTTGATGATCTAAAATCTTTTCTAATCTTCTTTTTACCCCTGAAAAGCTTATAAAAGCCTTTCTTATTACTTTTTCATCTATTTTTAGCTGATATGCTAAACCAAAACAAGATAGAGCATTTAAAACGCTATGAGTTCCTATTTGATTTATTATTATGTCTATAAAAATTTTATCAAAAAATTTGATATCAAAAATAGTTTGAAAATTTTTAATTCTGATATTTGTAGCTCTTAAGTTAGCTTCTTTGGAAAATCCATAAGAGATTCCTTTTGGATTTAATTTTTTTAAATTTTTATCATCTATGCACCAGAGTAAATAACTTTTATCTTCGATTTTATCAAAAAATTTTATAAATGCTTTTTTCAAATTATCAAAATTTTTCCAGTAATTTAGATGTTCTTCTTCTAAATTTGTAACAATAGCTCCAAATGCTTTTTTAGAAATGTTTATAAAAGAGCCATCGCTCTCATCTGCTTCTGCAATAAAATATTTACCTTTTCCCAAATGAGCATTTGTATTTTTTGAGTTTAAAATACCTCCTATTACAAAAGAAGGATCTAACTTATTTTCTAAAAAGATTTCTGTTAATAAAGATGTTGTTGTTGTTTTACCATGTGTTCCTGTGATTAATATAGGTTTTGAATTTTTCATTAGCTGATCTAAAAGATCAGATCTATGTAAAATTTTTAGATTTAAATTTTTTGCTTCTAAAAATTCTTGATTTTTTTTATCGATGGCAGAAGAAATAACAACTATGTCTGTAGAAGAAATATTCTCTTTTTTATGACCTATTTCAATTTTAGCTCCTATTTTTTTTAGTTCATCTATAACAGAGCTTTTTTTGATATCTGAACCTTTAACGATATTTTTTTTTTGCAAAAGTATTTTGGCAATAGCGCTCATACCAATTCCGCCAATTCCGATGAAATGATATGATTTTTTGACTTTAGTTTTTTGCAACATCTATTACAATATTTTCTATATCTTTTATATTTTTTATGCTTTGTATAGCTTTAAATTTTTGAATATTTTCTTTAAAAAGACAAAGCTTTTTTTTGTCATTTTTTAAATATGATAAAATCTGATCTAAAAGAGTAGTTTTAGATAAATAATCTTCTTCAATGATCAAAGCTGATTTTACGATATTTTTCATGAAGAGAGCATTTTTAAGTTGGTGTGAGTCCTTTGCTCTTTTAAAAGGCACTAAAATAGAGGGTTTTTCAAAATAGATAAGCTCTGATATCGATGCAGCGCCTGATCTTGAAATCACAAGATCTGAGAGGCAATAAAATTTGAAAAAATCTTTTTCAAAATTACTAACATAGGAAGTTATATTTAATTTATCATAGAAATTTTTAAATTTTTCTTTGTTTTGATCATTTCCAATGATATGAATTATTTGGAATTTTTTATCTTGCTTTTGAAGATCTTCTATAGTCATTTGAAAATTCTTATTAATAATTTCAGATCCTTGAGATCCTCCAAAAATTAAAATTGTAAAATTTTGTTTTTTAAGAGCTATATTCCTTGGAAAATTTTCTTTTAATTTATAATTTTCTATCCAAGGAAGAGGTTTTACCAAAACTTCATTTTTTAATTTATTTTCTCTTTCAAACTGCAAGCATAAAAATTTTGCTTTTTTCGCAAAAAATTTATTTACTTTTCCAAGTATGATATTTGAATCAAAAAGCACAATTTTTTTTCTTAAAATAGTGCTTGCTAAAATAACTGGAAAGGTATGATAACTTCCAAAACCAACAACTACATCAGGTTTATATTTTAATATTAATTTTATGCTTTTAAAAAAACCTATAAAAATTTTAAAAAAAGCGAATATAATAGTTTTTTTTGTGATTGGTGCAGATAAAACATCTAGATATTTAAATTTATCTTTTGGAAAAATTTCTCTATTCTCTAACCCATAAGCAGCAAAAAATATATCAACCCCGCTTTTTTCTAGCTTCTTAGCTAATTGAATAGCTGGAATTAAATGGCCTGCTGTGCCAGATGCGCTAATTAGAGCTTTGATCTTTTTTTTGTGCATTTTTTAACTTTTTTATCTTTTTCAATGCTAAGCAGTAAAAATATAGCAATGATATTAACCATCAAAGAGGTTCCTCCCTGAGAAAAAAAAGGAAGAGTCACTCCTTTGCTAGGAAGCAATCCAGAGACTACCCCTAAATTTAAAAACGCTTGAAATGATATCAAAAATGTTAAAATACATGCTAAATAAAATCCTTTTTTATCTTTAGATTTCATCGCAATTGAAAATCCTGAGTAAGTAACGCACATATATAATGAGATTAAAATAGCTATTCCCAAAAAACCTACTTCTTCTGCATAAATCGCAGCTATATAATCACTTCTTGCCTCCGGAAGATAATCTAATTTTTGTAAGCTCTCACCCAAACCTCTTCCCAAAACTTTTCCAGAACCCACTGCTATTTTAGCTTGGTAAGGTTGATGTCCTCTTCCTTTTAAATCCTTTTCTGGATGTAAATATATAGTAATTCTATTTCTAACATGATTCATGTTATATGCTGCAAAAGTAGCTAAGCAAATTATAACTAAAAGAGGAGTAGCCCAATAAAAGAAGCGTATCTTTGTTAAAAAAAATGTAACCACTAAAGTTGTTAAAATTATTACAGTAGTTCCTGTATCTGGCTCGATTAATATAAGTGTAATGGGCACTAAAGAGATTAAAATTACCATTAAAAAAGCATTGAAATCTAAATTTTTTTTTCTTTTTGTTATTTCACTTATAAAATACATAGGAATAATAAACTTTGCTATCTCTGATGGTTGCAAACCTAAACCTGAAAAGCCTATCCATCTTTTAGCTCCATTTATAGTTTGACCAATTTTTGGAACGAAAACTAATAGAAGAAGAATAGTGCATCCCAAAAGAAGATAAGGGCTACTTTGAATGATTTTATGATAGCCTATTTGCCATACAACAAAACCGATCACTATTGCAATTAGACCAAAAATTAGTTGTTTTACTAAAGCAAAATGAGTGCTAACTTCCAATGATCTTGATAAAACTTCAGCAGATGTGGTATTAAATACCATCAAAAGGCCCGAAAAAAAAATACATGTTGTACTAACGATAAGAAGAAGAGTGGTTTTATTCATTATTATCTAATTCTTAATTTATCCCCTGGCTTTAGTCTTCTTGCTTTTTTCTCATCTAAATTATTTAACTTTAAAAGCTCATGTGGCTTCATTGAATGTTTTATAGCAATTGTATAGGGGTTATCCCCAACTTTTACTATGTAAAACTCATGACTTTCAAATGCTTTTCTCTCTTCTAGCTTTAAAGTTGGAGTAGTATTTATTTTTTGGATCTGAGCATTTGTAGGTATCAAAAGTTTTTGTCCGATTCTTAAAAAGCTATTTGGTAGATTATTTAAATTTGTAATATCTGATATTTTTATATGATTTGCTCTAGCTAATCTCTCTAAAGAATCGCCACTTCTAACGGTTATTTCAAAAACATTTTCTAAAATTTTTTCATCTGTTTTTTCATGAAGAGCTTTTGCAATTTCTGGAAGTTTATATACAATTTTTTCAACTTCATTATTAGAAACTATTTTGTTTTCATTTGCGTCTTTTCTAACTTCTTCTTTATCTTCCATCAAAGAAGCGAATTGTTTTTGTATATCTGGTTTATCTTGAACATTTGATGTTTTTTCGAGATTTGAGATTACATTGTTTGCAAGCATATCTTTTGCTTGCTGAGTATTTTCTATAAGAGCATTATTTGCTAATTTTGGCTCTTCTAAAGTACTATTTTTTGTAATAGCTGTTGTAAATAAAACAGCAAGCAGAGCTGCATTTACCAGCACTGAAATTATAATGGTATCTCTTCGAGACATTTTATTTATCCCCCAATATACTTACAAATTTTTTAAAACTATCTCCTCTATGCTCAAAATTTTTAAACATATCAAAACTTGAGCAGCCAGGAGAGAGTAAAACTCTATCTTCTTTTTTAGCTAAACTAAACGCTTTTTCTGTAGCTGTTTTTAAATCTTTCATTATTTGCACTCTAAATCCTATAAGCTCTTTTTTTATTTTTTTAGAGCTCTCACCTATTGCTAAAACATATTTTACATTATCTTTAAAATGTTTATTCCAAGCTCTATAGCTAAATCCTTTATCTTTACCACCTACGATTAAAATAATAGGACCTTTTATTTTTTTTACAGCATAAATTACAGAATCAACATTTGTAGCTTTGCTGTCATTGTAAAAATATACTCCCTTTATTTCACGAACAAATTCTAGTCTATGCTCTAAAGTCTTAAATGTCTTTATAGCATATAAGATATTTTTTTTTGCTATTTTTAAATCCAAACAAATTTTTATAGCAATATCTTTTATATCTTCTTTAACTTCTTTTATATTAATTTTCGAATTATTTACAATAAAGCTTTTTAAAACTTTTTTTTCCACGTACAAATTTTTCTCATTTTTCAAACATTTTACAATTCTTAATTTTGCATTTGCATAAGCTCTAAAATTTGGATATCTATCTAAATGATCTTCAGTAATATTTGTAATAATAGCTGCATCTAAAAATTTAGTTTTCGTTTTTTCTAATTGAAAAGAGCTAAGCTCTAAAATAAAAATTTCATCTGAATTTTTTGCATGTTGTTTATTTTTTAAAAGGTTGTTCGTTAGATAGGATGTAAAAGGTATTTTAATATTTCCTAAACCTTTAGCTTTTATATTGTTTTCATTTAAAATATGCTCTATTAGTTTTGTTAGAGTGGTTTTTCCATTCGTGCCTGTTATCCCTATTATTTTATTTTTAAATTTTTTATTTGGAAATTTTAAATTTCTTTTTAAAAATCTAGCTCCAAGTTCTATTTCAGATATAATTTCAATTTTATTTTTTTTTATTATTTTAACAATTTCAGAGTCTGGATTAAACCCTGGAGAGATTATAACTTTTTCAATTTTTTTAAAATTTGAAAAATTTTCTATAAAATCAATAGAATTAAAAATTCTAACATTTTGTTTTTTTAATAATCTTATCTCATCGTCTTCGTTAAAATTATCTTCTATAGCTATAACTTGTTTAGTTTTACATTGATTTAATAAAAAAAAGCTGGATGCTTTTCCACTAAGAGATAAACCTAATACTAAATATATATTTTTCATCTTTTTTCTCGCAAGGAAACCCTGTCCTTTAGGTCAGGGAGGAATTGGGACCTCCAAGTTAAAACGGCCTTCCTAGCTTGTATCCGGCCTATGTTTTTCTTAATGTTTACACTATCAGAGATGATAGTTCCATTGATGTCTGAAATTGCAAAGAAGCCGGAGCTT